>SDBS01002336.1_pt1 | contig 19037 bp, 22 predicted proteins | sample 2277091 | NCBI WGS metagenome assembly SDBS01 (sample SAMN10404972, study PRJNA504765) | marine sediment metagenome | isolation source: marine sediment core GS10_PC15, 163 cmbsf | place: Arctic Ocean: Southern Knipovich Ridge | collected 2010 | reverse complement strand
CTAAAATTATTGGAATATCTTGTTTTTTTATAAAATCAATTAATTTCTTAAACTCTGATAAGTAAAATTCATTATAAAAGTAATGGCATGTGTCAATATTACGAATAGTAAAACCAACAATATCATAAGTATTTTTATCAAATACTTTTTCTAATTCTTCCATTGGAGAGGAAACAAAACATAGATCCAAAATATCAACATTATGATCTTTTTTTTCTAATGCGGTTGCTAAATACTCTACTCCTATAGGAATAACCGGAGGAGTTTTCATCGTATTTGGATTTATTAATAGAATATTTTGCCCCATAGCTTCTAATATTTTGTTATATTTTTTAGAATTTTATTTTAAATTTATTGAAAATCTAATTTTCCTCCACTATTCTCGTAATAATTTGGTTTTTAGTGCTTTCTTGTTTAGTAATTAATTTTATCATTTTCTTCTGTTCTAACTTAGAATCGATAATAATGGGAAATTCTCCATCAACTCTCCACATAGGATCGGATTCTTTAATTTTTCCCTTTTCTTTAAAAATAAGTAAAAAGGAAATAGTATGTTCACCGGGTAAAATCGCACCATCATAAAAAACTATTTCAGATTCTTCCCCCATATGGTCAATTGTAGCAATTTTTATAGTCTTATCATTAAGATTGATAAATGCTCTCCATAAGACTAAATCTTTTAATTTATTAATGTGGTTTAAAACAAGACATGCTCCCCCTTTACGTCTATGAGTATTTAAAAACTCTTTAACTATTGTTTCTATTTCTTCGGGCATATTATTTATAGGTCCATTTTTGAAAAATTCGTCGAAAGTTTGAAATCCTGCCATATATTTACCTCCTGATTGAACACTCCAATCGCATCCAATATATGTTAAGCCTGTTTCATCTATTTCAAGATCTATCCAGTGATTCTCTTCTTTAGTTAGATACCACTTTCGCTTAAATTCTGGAATCCCAGAATAGTCATATATATCGCTCATATGTTAATTATCAAATCTCATCTATTCACTATTTTGCATATAATCAATCTAGAGTATTATAATCAATCAATTATTATAATTTTAACTTGCCTGGTTAATTAATTAATTTTTTATATATCAAAGAAAAGATAGTATTAAATATTTCCGATCAAATCTAACTTAATAAGAAATTCGTTATAATGAGAATTAAAATTGAGTAATTAAATGAAAAATACGAGGTTTAAATATGAGTAGTGATGAATTACCTAAAGAATTGAGTTCGGATGAATTAATTAACCTCTATAAGAAAATGTTAACTATTCGAGAATTTGAACAAAGAATCACAAAAGATGCTGGTAAAATTAAAGCACCTTTTGTTCATGCTTACACAGGTGAGGAAGCAATTGCCGTCGGAGCTTGCGCAGCAATAGATATTGAATCCGATTACATAACATCGACCCACAGAGGTCATGGACATTTTCTTGCTAAAGGTGGAGATGTGAATGCATTAATGGCGGAACTCTACGGAAAATTGGATGGAGCATGTAAAGGTCGTGGTGGATCGATGCACGTAGCGGATTTTTCTAAATTTATGCTTGGTGCTAACGGTATTGTAGGAGCTGGTCCACCGCTAGCTCTTGGAGTTGCGTTAGCTTCAAAAATGAGAAACGAAGGTAAAGTAGTTCTTACTTTTTTTGGTGACGGGGCTGCAAATCAGGGAATGCTGCATGAATCAATGAATCTAGCTTCAATATGGAAACTTCCTGTAATTTTCATGTTGGAAAATAATGGTTACGCATGGAGCAATCCGGCTGCTAATGCGACCGCAATTACCGACTTTTCGCTCAGAGCCCAAGGGTATGGAATGAAAGGTTATTCAATAGATGGTAATAATGTTATCGAAGTATATAAAACTGTAAAGGAAGCAGTAGAATTCGCTAGAAATGGAGGTGGTCCCTCGTTGATCGAATGCAAAACATTTAGATGGTCAGGTCAAACAGTCATGGATGCAGATAAATACCGACCTGAAGAAGAAAAAGAACAATGGAAAAAGAGATGCCCAATTGAAGCTTATAAAACGAGACTTGTAAGAGGAGAAATTATTGATCAAGTAATGATTGAAGAAATCGAAGCAGAAATATTAGTAGTTATTGATGATAGCGTTAAATTTGCCAAAAAAAGCCCGAGACCTGATCCGAACACAGTTTTAGATGATGTTTATAAGAATCCAATTACACATGGAGGTAACTAAGTTGACGGAAGAGACTAAAGCCATGTCGGGATCAGCCGCGCTAAAATTAGCAATTGACGAAGAGATGGAACGTGATGATTCTGTATTCGTTTTAGGTGAGGAGGTAGGTGTTTATGGAGGAGCTTTTTTTGTGACCCAGGGGCTTTTAGATAAATACGGACCCGAGAGAATTCGTGATACTCCAATAAGTGAAAATGCAATTCTTGGTTGTGCCATTGGAGCTGCTATGGCAGGAATGCGGCCTATAGCTGAAATAATGTTTGCAGATTTTCTTACCGTATGCATGGAAATGATTGTAAATCAAGCTGCTAAAGCCAGATATATGTATGGAGGACAAATCTCTGTACCTGTTACAATTAGAGTCCCCTTTGGGTCTGGTATTATGGGGGCAGCCCAACATTCTCAATCTTTTGAATCATGGTTTATGCATGTGCCAGGTTTAAAAGTCGTATTACCTTCAAACCCCGCTGATTTTAAGGGTTTATTGAAAACTTCTGTGCGAGATGACGATCCGGTAATCTTCTTTGAACATAAAATGTGCTATTTCCAAAGTGGTGAGGTTCCATTGGATAAAAATTTTACAATTCCATTTGGTCAAGCAAGAAAATTCACTGAAGGTGATGATGTAACTATTGTGGCTACAGGAGCTATGGTTAGGGAAAGTATTAATGCCGCTACGAAATTAGAACAAGAAAATATTCATTGTGAAGTAATTGACCCAAGGACGCTGGTTCCGATGGATAAAAAATCTATTCTAAATTCTGTTGAAAAAACGGGGAAATTGCTTATCGTAGATGAAGGCTGCAAAACTTGTTCAGTGAGCGCAGAAATAGCCGCCATGGTCGCAGAAGAGGGTTTTCAATATTTAAAGAAGAATATAATAAGACTCAACACTCCAGATGTTCCGATTCCTTATTCACAAAAGTTAGAAAAGGAAATCATTCCGAATGCAAAATCAATTCAAGAAAATGTTAAGAAACTAATCTAAACTTATGTCAAATAATAGTCTATTGCTTCGGCAATTGACTAAATAATTTTTTTATTATCTTGTTTATGAGGAGATCTTGAAACTTTCTGTGACTTAAAGAGAGCCTGACAATATAAAATGCTTAACATGGGATGCCCCTCGACGAATATAGTATTCTTATTGGATATTTCAACATTATCGATAGCGTTCATTAGTGTAAAATCTAAGACATTAGTATGATTATCTTTATCACTATCTTTATTTTTTTCTTCTCGAACGCTTATAGAGTTTTTAAAAATGTTTCCTTTGAAATAATTAGTAAAATCACAATTAATTTCTATTATATAAAGGAAAAATGTCTATTCTAAGGATATTAGGAACTGACATGTTAGTTAAATTAGGTTTTAAAGTTCTAACAGGTATTCTTTTTATTGAGTTTAGAGATTATAAGGATAATTTTATATATTTTCTTATCCTTTAGCAAGATAAAAACGTAAATTTAGAAGATGATTTATTCATGGTTGAAGCATTAAGAACTCCAGAAGAGAGATTTGATGATATTTCAAATTTTCCCTATAAACCTTTATATATCGAAAATTTGAATGGTTATGAGGGTTTGCGGATGCATTATATTGATGAAGGTCCAAAAGATTCTGAAGAAGTATTTCTTTGTCTTCACGGAGAACCCACGTGGGCATATTTATATAGAAAAATGATTCCAGTATTCTTAAAAGCAGGTTGTAGAGTCATTGCACCTGATTTTTTTGGTTTTGGGCGTTCAGATAAGCCAGTTAAAGATGAAATTTATACATATGATTTTCATCGTGATTTCCTCATTGAGTTTATAATACATCTTGATCTCAAAAATATTACGATGGTGGGTCAAGATTGGGGTGGGATATATGGATTGACATTGCCAATGGAGATGCCAGACCGCTTTAAAAGACTTCTCATAATGAATACAGAAATCCCCACATTTATAGGTGATTTTGAATTGAGCAGGGGTTTCTTGATTTTTCGCGACATGATGAGAGGAAAACCTGATTTAAAGGCATCATTTTTAATGAAGGGGATTACTCCCATACTTACAAAAGAAGAGATAAAGGCTTATAACGCTCCTTTTCCAGATAGCACATACAAAGCAGGTCTTAGAATGTTTCCTATGCTAATGCCCGACAATTTTGATGCTCCAGGTGCAGACACTTCACGGAGAGCAGCAGAATTTTTATCAAATAATTGGGAAGGAGAAACATTTATGGCAATTGGAATGAAAGATCCTGTTCTTGGTCCGCCTGTTATGGAAAGAGTGAGAAAAACAATCCGAAATTGTTCCGATCCATACCCTGTTGAGGATGCTAGTCATTTTGTTCAAGAGTGGGGCGAGGAAGTCGCGAAAAAAGCACTAGAGTATTTTAAATTAATATAATAATTTGTTAGGGTTACTTTTCACTCCTTCTGTGGGATCCGTTCGGTCAAGGAGGTTAACTGAATGAGTTACTTTTTAGACCAACTGGTGAAATTGAAAGGAAAAAAAGTATATAAAGGAAAAATGTCTATTCTAAGGATTCTAGAATTTCGATAATTCTCTCAATCTTTTTGTCGTTCCATTAATCTTTGTTCATCATAGTCTTCTCGTCTAGAAATTTGCAATTGAGCCATTTAGCAATAAAGTATTTATTTCTAAAGAACGAGGTAAATTAAATTGAATGGAAGGAATTCTACAAGCATTTAAACAAAATAAACCTTATATACGGTAATATTTTTACTTAGAATATAGTTAAATACGAATAAAAATATTTTTTTTCATTGTGAACTAAGAATTTGTTCTAACTAAAAAATAAAAATTGGAAGTTTGATAAAAATGAAAGTTTTTAAGGACAAAGTGGCAGTTATCACTGGTGCTGCAAGTGGAATTGGACTCGGTATAGCCAGGAGAGCTGCCAAAGAGGGTATGAAAGTTGTAGTGGCGGATATTGAAAAAGATGCGCTAAATCAAACCGAAGAAGAATTAAAGGCATCAGGAATAGAAGTAATATCTGTATTGACTGATGTTTCAAAATCCGAAAATATTGAACAATTAGCCCAAAAAACAATCGATTCATTTGGAGAAGTCCATTTATTATGCAATAATGCGGGAGTTTTCCCTCTGGGAGCTCTTTGGGAGTGTAATTTATCTGATTGGAATTGGGTTATAGGAGTTAATTTATGGGGTGTAATTCATGGGATTCGAACTTTCATTCCTATAATGCTTCAGCAAGATAATGAATGTCATATTGTTAATACTGCATCCATGGCGGGATTATTTCCTGGAGATGCTAGATTTGGAATTTATAGTATCACTAAACATGGAGTAGTTGCACTTTCTGAGAGTTTAGAAATGAGTTTTATGCAAATGGGAGCCAAAATCGGTGTTTCAGTTCTTTGTCCGGGAATTGTAAACACCAGAATTATTGATGCTGAAAGAAATCGTCCAGCAGAATTCTGTGGTCCAGATTATGTACCAAGCATAGAAAAGATTATAAAAAATAATCCTGAATCTGAACAATTTGTCAACCAGTTTATAAAAATGTACGAACAAGGAACCTCACCCGATCAAGCAGGCGACGTTGTATTTGAGGCAATCAAAAATGATATGTTTTATATTTTAACGGAAACAGGAATTATGTGGAAAAAACCTTTAAAGGCTAGATTTGATAGAATATTAGAGGAATATAACCAAAATAGACTCCTATTGAAGGACTTAAAATCCAAATAATTCCTTATTAATCAGAAGTAATACCTCACAAATTACGGATTAAGGCAAGATTTCAGTTCTCGTACTAATATTTTTAACTAGAATATCTTATTCCATCTACCTCTGTATAATGAGGTTCAAATGGAAAATCTGGAAGATTTTCAAATCTATCATCTGGTGTTCGTAACAATTTCATTTTTACACACTCTATAAGGTTTTAATTTTTTACAAAAAACTAAAGAATAAACATAGCAATTAGATATAAATTTTGTTAAAAATTACCACTAAAAATCTATTAAGAATTTTGTATTTTTACTTAATAGAAAGTAAGAAAGAAATTTGATAGATAAAAAATATAGTGGATTAATTAAAAAAACTTTTAAAGTGATTAAATCTCAATATTTAGCTTTTTTACTAACTGCTCCTACCACTGTGCAATAAATATTGATTAAAATTCAGCTTAGCTTTTAATATGCTTAGTACAAAAAGTGTAAGTTATATAAAGATCTAATACAAATAATTAAACACTATATGAAAGGATATTTTAATAAATTAACTTAAATAAAAAAGGCTGATATAAGATGAGTACAGAAAGTAAACCTACTCCCACTTTTAAAAAGGACGTAGTCTCCAGAAAGAAAACGGCTGCTTACACAATGGGGCCTCTTATTGACACTATTACATCTTTCAGCTATAATGCTTTGATCTTTTACTACTATGAAGTAGAGTTAGGCTTAGCAACTGCTTTAGTAGGTCTTTCTTTTGTGATATTTGCGATATGGAATATGATTAATGATCCCCTTATTGGCTATTTAACTGATAAACCTATGCCCTGGTCAAAAAAATATGGATTGCGGACTCCATGGATTATTTTTGGGGGCATTGGACTTATAATATGTTATTACTTTCTTTTTGCAGTACCTGATATTGATCCAAAAACAGATCCTTGGCCTCTATTTTGGTATATGATAATTATATCATGCCTTTTTGACACATTTTTTACACTTTTTAATATTCATTGGATTGGTGGTTTTGCTAATATATTTCGCACTAAAGAAGAACGCAGGAAAGGAAGTACATTACTTACAATGTTTGTAATCTTTGGGCAATTTTTTTTCCTAGGGATATTGATACCATTCACTATAGTATTTGGAGATCCAAAATCTTACATCAGATATGCGCTTATAGTTTCAATTGCTTGTGCTATTTCTTTAGTTATTTTTATTCCTGGTATATATGAAAACGAATTTGTGAAAAAACGTTACCTTCAAATTTATGAGTTTTTAGAAACCCAAAGAATGCCCTATTTTCAATTCTTAAAAACCACGGTGAAACAAAAAAATTTCGTTGTTTTTCTCATCGTTTGGACATTGGTAACAACTTCGAACACTTTACAACAAATTTCATCCCTATATTTCTTAAAAGAAGTCTTAAAATTAGATATTCAAGTATTAGCTTACACCCAACTTGTTTTTCTTATAACTTTTATCCCATCAATTATAATATGGTCTAAGGTTGCTAAAAAAACCGAACATGTTAATCTGATGATAATTGGTCTTATATTAGTAACTATTCTTAGAACCATTGCTATGGGGATTACAAATCTAACCCAAATTATTATTATACAAGCATGTTCGGGTGTATCAGCGGCAGCGCTAGTTTGCATGCTTCTTTCAGTTATGTCGGACACTAATGACGAAGTTGTAGATGCGTGTGGAAGACATGTAGAAGCAAGTCTTGGTGGAGTTAGAGCCTTTTTCATTCGTATATCGTATCTAGTAGCGGGTCTAATCATAGCGGGGGTACATCTCGCGACAGGATATGTTTCGGGCGCATCCGAACAAACAGAACTTGCTCAATTTGGAATTCGTCTACATTACACCGGAATTTCTGCTATTTTTACTTTGATCGCCGCAATCTTAATGATTAAATTCTATGATCTAAAGGGAGAGAAAAAAGACCAATTAGCGGCTAGTTTGGTTAAAAAACGTCTCTAAAATATATTTAAGTTAACTTTAAAATTGTTTATAAGAAAAAGATGATTATAACACTGAATTGATCATACGGGATTAGCTTTTATAATTGAAATTACTTTCTTTGCCAGTTCGACACCAATATCATCTTGAATATAGTGTCCCGCATTTGGATATCGCTCATGAGCTTTTCCCTTTGTTCCTGGAATGTGGGATGTGAAGGTTTTCTGGACCCCCAAGGTACCCAACAGTAAATCTTCTTCACCACCGAGAAATAAAAAAGGTTTATTATACTCGCCCAGATTTTTCCAAGCATCTTCATTATTCTGCTCAATGGCAGCAACCATGGAAGGAAGGGTTCTAATAGCCGCTTTATAAACAAAACTCGGGTATGGAGCATCATAAGCAGCGAGTTCATCATCACTAAGATTATTAATTGTCGCAACCTGTAAAATTTGACTTGCCTTTAGATTTGGGTGGATTAGACAATAAATTATCCATCTTTGAAACCACTTTTGCTGTCTTGGAGGAAAGAAGATTTTTCTATTTCTTCGGCTCATTTGTTCTGAAGCAAATTGTTCAAAATCTATTTCCTTTATAGAGCAATCGATTTTTATAGGATTGGGAACTAAATATGGATTCATACCCTTAAGTATAACAGGTAATTGTGTATTTGCAGCAATGACACGGGCAAAAAGCTCGGGTTTTTCCCCAACCATCCGTAAACCAAACAATCCCCCCCAGTCTTGACAAAACAATGTAATATTATTTAAATTTAACTTAGCTAAGAACTCTTTTAATATTGCTACATGATGTTCGTAAGTATGAAATCCTATATCAATGGGTTTGTCAGAACGTCCCAACCCCATATTATCGGCTGCAATTACTCTATACCCCGCTTCAGCAAGAATGGGAATCATTTTACGGTATAGGTATGACCAGCTGGGTTGTCCGTGAAGCAGAAGGATAACCTCTCCACTTTCCGAGCCTTCATCAATATAATGCATGCGTAAATCTTCTACGTGGGCATAATGTGGTTCATATGGAAAATCTTTTAAATTTTCAAATCGCTCTTCGGGAGTACGAACATATTTAACATTATTCTTAGTCGTGTAAATCTCTATTCCCTCTTCAATTTCCACACAATCAGGTCGTTCGGGAGAATCAACAAGACGCCAGTTGGGAATTTTAGCAGGAGAATCCCCATGAATAAATTTTTCTCTTGGAATTAATTCGTTTTGTTTAGACACTTGTTCTTTCACTTGTATATAATTTTCATATTATTATAGTTTAATTTTGGATTTTCTAATATTTAATCTTAACCAATCATTGTTGATTGAAGAAATAGGATTATTACACTTATAAATATTATATTCATTTAGATCTGAATTTAAAAAGATTTATGATATTATTGCATCATTTCAAAATTTGCCTTCAGATATAAAACTAGGCTTGGAATTAATGCAATCAAAAAAGATTGACAGGACAAAAATCATTAGTCACGAATTTCCATTGGATCAAGCTAAGGAAGCATTTGAAACTCAATGTAAGGCAAATGAGTAAGTAAAAGTTTTAATAAAGCCTTGATTAGTTACTGACATAGATTTTTATAAAATAGAACACCCAAAAATAAAAAAAAAATCCAAATTTTAATTAATTTTACTATGTAATTTTATATTAAATTCTGGGATCGAAAATTCAAACTAAGTAAAAAAGATTAGTAAATCGATTCAGAATATATTAAAAATCAATTACCAATATTAAAATTAAAAAGGGAGGTTAGTAATGAAAGCAGCTGTATATTATAGTCCTCAGGATGTGAGAACAGAAGAAGTTGAAATGCCCAAAATTGAAGATAATGAAATTCTTGTAAAAGTTAAGGCTTGCGGAATTTGTGGCACAGATTTACATATGTACAAATTGGGGCTTTTTAGTGACACACTATGTAGGCAATTAGAAAAAGGAGGAATACCTGGACATGAATTTAGCGGTGAGGTGGTAAAAGTGGGAAGAAGAGTCAGAAGAATAAAAGAAGGGGAAAGAGTTGCTGCTGTTTATTTTGGTGGAATGGCTGAATATAATCCTGTCCCTTATTTTCGGGGGGTCAATGTGCATAAGTTACCCCCTGAAGTTAGTTATAATGAAGCTGCTACATTAGAACCTCTAGCAAATTCTCTTCATGCAACCCTGAGAGCTAATCCATCCAAAGGTGAGACTGCTGTCATTTTTGGGGCAGGAGGAATTGGACTGGGTATCGTTCAATGCCTTAAAGCACTTGAATTGGAATTAAATAAAATTATTGTAGTGGATATGTCGGATCATCGTCTCAATATAGCGAAACAATTGGGTGCTGATGAAGTTATAAATGCAAGTGTGGATGATCCAAATGAAAAAATTTTAGATTTTGTTGGTTATATTCCAAAAATTTCGGAAATTTCGGATTTTTTGGGATTTTCGGAAAAAATTCCGAAAGTTGATGTGGTATATGATTGCGTAGGATATATGAAGTCTCATCCGGGCACCCCAGTCATCCAACAAGCTATTAATATGGTACGTACTATTAAAGGTAGAATAGTTATTCATGGATTGTTTGAGGAGAATGTTAATATAGATCTTGTGCCCTTGGTTGGTAAGCAGAACAGTATAATCGGATCTTTTGGTTTTGACCCTTCAGATATAAAGCAAGCTTTAGAATTAATGCAATCAAAAAAGATTGACAGAACAAAAATTATCAGTCATGAATTCCCACTTGATCAAGCTAAGGAAGCGTTTGAAATGCAATGTAATGTAAATGAGTCTGTAAAGGTCCTAATAAAGCCTTGATTGGCTGCAATTATTTTAGGATAATTGTATAATAGATTTATAATAGATATTATCTAAAGTAAAAATCTTATTTCAAAAAGATAAATAACTTTAATTAACAACTTGAACGTCCTAATAAATACATATGCACAATATCTAAACCCATTAATGTGTTTACTTCTATTACCTTTGTATTGCTTATTTGTTTAGTTAAATTGAAAATATCTGAATGAATTGTTCTTCTTATTAATTCAAGCTCATTTTTCTCATTTTCTTCAATATCATCGCATCCCCTTTGTTGCTGCAACAATTCAAGATTTACTTCTAAAGGTAAGTTGATATAATATATTATTTGATGAAATTTTTGAAATGGCTCATAGCCATTTATATATTCCATAATCTCATTATAACATCCCATTAATTTTTGACAATCTTTTTCTGTGATCAAAACCCCCTTCTGTGACTTAAAGAGAGCCTGGCAGTATAAAATGCTTAATATGGGATGACCCTCAACGAAAATAGTATTCTGATTAGATGTTTCAGTATTATCGATAGCCTTCATCAGTCGATCGCTTAAAAGATATAAATAAGATAAGTTTCTTGCAAATACATTTGGCTGGTGCAATAAAAATGACATAATCTCGTCATGTGTGATATATTGATAAAATCCCATATAGGTTTGTTGCAACTTCTTTAATTTGGTTGATTTTCCGCAACCTGTAGCTCCTACAAAATAGATTATTTGCTTTTTCGATTTTGGTTGCCGCTCGTTATAGATACGTTGTATGAGATCTTGATTGAAAGACATTAGTTGAGAAATTGAATTTAAGCATAAAAATTTATTCTATTAGGATCTCTTTTTATCATTCTCTATATTAAACTTTTAAATTATAACTTCAAAATAGCTTTCATTTTCAATTAATAATCAGTTTTGAGAGTTTTTTTATTGTCTTTAATTAAAACCTTCAAATATCCCATTTATTTTAAGTTATTTAGAAAGGAGGTAAAAAAAATGAATATAAAAAATGTGATATTTTTTCTGCTTTTTGGAGCAGGTTTGGCACTCGGGGTATATTTGCTCCTTATTACAGGAAGTTATTTCTTATTGTTTTTCACTTCGCTTTTCGGGCTATTATTTGGCTATTTATTTGGAAATATGGCCAAACAATCAATAGAACTTAAAAAGCTAAATTGTAAAGATAATAGTAGACTTAAAACCTGCTAATAAATTTAATCTTTAAGTTTTTTCTTTATAAATTGAATACTTCATATTTAGCTTTTCTTTAAGATTATCAGAAAGGTTAAACTCCCTCGCATAGAAATTGAAAATTAAATCGTCTATAACTTTCTGTTCACTTATATATACAAAATTTAAATTTCCCCTTTTTTTGTTTATTATTTTTTTAACTAACCGCTCTACTTTTTCTTTAGTTTCACGATCTGGTGAAAGAAATGGAAGGGCATGAATGCCCGTTATCTGAATACTCGATGTATTGTTTATAATCCCTTTTGCGAGATAATTATATAAAGAGCTATTTAAAAGACCAAGAGCATATTCTATAGATATATTTTTATCTATTACTTTGAATCCAATTGCCTTATTTGAGTCCCAATAACACCCTTCAGGCATATATCGTACTGCTAATCTTGAACTAACTCCACTTATGACAATTCCCTCATTTTCAAAGGGAACATTATTTGGGATATCATAAATAGGAATTGATTCAGGATTCCAATCTAATACTTCTATTATTGGTCTATAATATTGTTCTGCTCCTCCTCTCTTTAAATAAGGTTTCCATTTTTTAGAGTCTAAATCTTTCTCAGAAATTATTTTATGCCTTTTATCTGAATCAGTAGTTTTATTATTTCTCTTTCGAAAAATTTTTGCTAAGGATGTTCCATCGACAGCGGCTATATATTTCAAATTATTATGAGTGTGCATTCCGATGTATCCTTTGATATGCTCTTCTAATTTTGAAGAATGTTCGAATAAATTAATGATCTCCTCCTCTATATCCGTAAAAAATAGTTTAAATGGTAAAAGATGATATCTTTTTTGTTTAAATTCGTAAACTCTTTTTGGATTTTGATAATCTTCTTCAGTTTCAACCCGAGGGATAATTTTCATAACATTTTCTAATCTATTTTTTGAATTATCCTTACCAGAGCATTTTTCTAATATTAAAATTGCCGGACTTGTACTCACATTCTGGTTATCAAATAGATTTCTAGGAGGTAATAATATTTCTTTAATTTTGCATGTACTTAAAACAAATTTTCTTAATTTTGTGTGAGTAGAAAGGGTTAGGAAGGAATCACTAGTAATGAAACCTAACTTTCCGCCATTTTTTAGACGCCAAATGCTATTTGCTATGAACATTGAATATGTTTCATGAGCATTAATTTCTCCATAGATTTTTTTTAATTTATCCCTGTTATTGCGAACATAAGTGCTTGATTTGTTTAGATAAGGAGGATTTCCTATTATAAAGTCATAGTAATTATAAGAATCAGGATATAAAGACAGAAGAGTATCCATTACTTCAAATCTTATATTTAATTTATCCAGTTCATCTTGAAATTCTGGATTGATATCATATGTGAAGATTTGTTCTTTATCTACCCCTGCATTTAACAATTCTTTAACGAAAATTCCGGGTCCAACACAAGGGTCTAAAATTTTTTGATCTTTTTTAATTTCACCTAATCTTGAAATTATATATTTTGCGGTTTTTTGTGGAGTTAACACTACTCCATAATCTTTCTTATTAAAATCATTTAAGATTTGAAACACTTCAATTTTACTTTTTATCAGTATTATCTATTCTTATTTAAGAATATAACTTTTCACATATTCGACAGAATGAATTAAGTATTATTATCAAGGTCTGCTATAGCACTCGTGAGAGCTTCACAAAGCAATTTTAATTTTGTGGTGTCTACTTTATCAACAGTATCATTTATTGAATGGATATATGAATATGAGGCCATATCACCAAATCTTATTCCTACGAATCCTTTCTTATCTAAAAACCATCCATCCGAATGTGAACCAAAATAAATCCTCTTCGGATTTCTTTTAAAATTTAATTTCTCACCATTTTTTAAAAATGAATTAAGAAAAATATTATTAGTCTTAACAAGTTTTTCACTAGGAAATTTTTTCATCAATCATTAGATTATTGTCTCTTTTAGATAATTTAAAGTTTTTTTACTTAAGTAATGCTGATTTATCGACAAGCTTTAACATTACTGTAATATGTGTTAAAAGCTTTTCTAAAAGCGAACAATCTACTTTTTCAACGGTATCATCTTTGCTATGAACATATTTATAAGATTCTATATCTAAAACACCAAATCCAGTAAAACCATTATCAGCAAGAATGTAAGCGTCGCTACGTGATAGTCTAATTCTTTTAATCATATGAATTGTAGCAGTAAAATCTTTAGTATTTTTAAAAAAAAAAGCACCCCTCTCACCCGTGATTATGTCTATTTTAGTTCCAATAGTGTCAAAGTTTAGTTGAAATGATCTTGTCCTATCAAGATGTTCAATTTTGTGATAAAGGTGTCTAATTCCCATCGTACCGTTCTCTTCTGCTCCCGTAAACAGAAACCATAAATTATAATTATCTAATCTAAACTTTGAATCTGAATAATGATTCAATAGCTCTAAAACACACGTTATTCCAGCTGCATTATCTATTGCACCTGGAGATTCATTATTAGTAGTATTAAAACATAACATTATTACTATTATAAAATTAAAAATTAAAGGAACGGCTCCAACCAAAAACAACCAGAAGTTAAATTGGATTATGATAAAATTCTTAAAAAAAAAGAAGATTAAACAACATATTGAGGAAATTATCCACCATTTAAACAAAAACACTCTATAATTCATATGCAATCGTTGCCCCTTTGAGTCTATATGGCACACAAATAATAAATTTCCATTAGTATTATCGTTTTCAAGAGGGCTGTTATTAGGTTGACTAACCTCTGAATTTCCTCGAATTTTCAAGTATAAATTTTGAGAATTTTTCTTCTTCCCGATTCTTATTTTCTCAGGTCTTCTTGTTATGATTACGATCGGAATGAAAATCGCTAATATTATAATCACATTTAATACATTAAATATACCAAATGCCTCTCCAATGTTTAAATAAAAGATAAAGAGGCTCCAAAAAATTAATATGAATATTATTTTTTGATAAATTCGTGGATAAAATGAAGTAAATGTGAACTCTTGAACGGAAGGCTTTAAATTTAAATCTTCTATTTTTTTTTTTACAATATTAAATGCCCTTTTCTCGCCCTCCGTTCCGCTTAATCGAGGAAATGAGATTAATTCTAAATTATTTCTGATTCGAGTTTCGTCAATCATTAGTTAAATATGCCTAATTATTAATCAACAGATTGAATCTTAAAAAATCACTCTGTTTATTATGAAAAATAAAATTATATCTTTAATTTTACTGTTTAAAGAATTTTTAAAGAGAAAATTTATTATTTTTCTTAATTTTTTATTTTTAAAACCAGCATTTGATCATAATTTTTTATATTATATCAAAAGAGTATTAATGGTTTAAATGAGTAGAGATCCTAAAATCCCCAAAGACGAAGCGGAAAGATTACTAGAAATCTTCAAGTTAGATATTAAACAAAAGAACCAAATCTTTCAAGAATTTAAAAAATTTCCTCTTCAAACTTCAATTAGAAAATTCATTAAAAAGTTTTCTAAAAGAACCGAGTTCCCAGCTGGACTTCTTCAAAATTTTCGTTAAAAAGATACTGAATTAATTCCAATTGCTAATATCTCGCAATAAAATTAAAAGATACTGAATTAATTCCAATTGCTAATATTTGGTACTGGAATTGGCTTAGCAGTTTGTAAGAAAATTGTCGAGTGCCATGGAGGTAGGATATGGGTAGAATCTGAATTAGGTAAAGGTTCTACATTCTATTTTGCAATACCTATCAAAAAGAATAATACAACTATAAGAGAAAAAGCTGGTTGAGTTGATTTCATTGACACAGAATTAATGAAATAAATTTTATAATTACGATGAATTTAAACTGGATTTAATTCAATCATTAGTAAAATATATTTTTTCAGGTTTAACTGAAGAATTTAAAGAATTGTACTTGTTAAACGAGATAGAATTACTAATTTCAAGAGTTGTGGAAATTTTTAAAGATATAAATAAATTTGATTCATTGGATGGTTTAGCTTGGATTGAAGATTTAAAACCCTTTTTAAAGATTTTTCTACTAGATTTTGCTTACAATTTAATTGAAGAAAATTCTCTAAAACACTCACCATTTATGAAACAACCATATGAGAAAGCTGATATTAATAATTATGATTTTGACTCAAATTTTGATTTGAGTTTGGATGTAGAGGAATTCAGAACTAAATTAGAAGAACATTTAAAAACATCAAATATTGGGTCAATTGAAATGCGAAATAATGTAAGAGTAAAAGTCCAAGAATTTCAAACTAAAAAAAGGAAATCACTAGCACAGCTTTAATTGGTTAAAATGATTGACTTGGAATGTTACTTCCACCATTATTCATTACATATGAAGATAACTTAACTTATATTACTGCGGCTGCAGTAGTTATGATAATAGGTGCAATTTGCGCCTTATTTATGATCCCTGCTATGCGTGAGGATATGGAATTAATTGATCGTTTCATACGAATATCTGAAGAAGAAGAAAAGAAGGAATCTTTCCTTCAAACTTTGAAATTCGGCATTAGACAAAAAAACTTTTCGGGATGCCTTATGGTTTATCTTGCCCAGATGGTTTGAATTTATTAATTCAGAATCAAAGTTTGACAATAGATTCTAAATTCATCTCGAGAAATCGAATTTTGCTTAGTTATAAAATCAGAGGAAAATTTTACACTCTGGTTTGTGATACGAAAAATTACACGTTTACTAAATATTAACTCATATATGCGTTCAAGTTCATTTTCGATTCCAAATCCAAGCGTCCTAATAGTTTTATAAATAGTAGCTTTTCTTTTAATTCCAGATTTTGTAAATTGATTTTTTTCTTTTAAAGTTAATAAAGTTGTAATAGCGTTTTGAGAAATCTTATCTCTTTTCTCTTGATTTTCGCCAGGCTTATCCTCAATTTTTTTGAGCGCCTTATAAAATTCTTCAGGTTTAATATCACCTTCACTATCTAAGAATTCTTGATGTTTTGTGTCATTTTCAAGATGAATATTAAATGAATTTTCATAACTTTCTACTTTGCTAATATTTACTTCATGAGCATTAAGATATCTATTATAATTTTCCCTATTATCATAATTATATTTCTCATAAAATTCACTATTTTTGAATTTCATAAATTTTTCATAATTAGGAACCCTTAAATATTCAGCCTCATAAAAATGTTCTACATTAACAAATCCCACACTTTTGGCTTGCTTATATTCCTCGTAATCATTAAATCCAGAATTTTTAAAATCATCATATTCTCCTTGAGATGTAATTCCATAATTTTTAGCATCATCATAGTGTTTTATTTTATTAAATCCTCCTTTTTTAAAGATTAAATAATCGCTAAAAGACTCTTTATCTATACCATAAGTAGATGTATTATTCAAAATGAACTTCATAAGATTGATTGTATCTATTTCAACATCAATACTCAGTCCTAAATCGGCGCAATACTTAGGTATAAACGAAATAGGGTTAATTTGTGGAGATTTAAGATTTAATTTTCTTATTAATACTTTGTAACATTTTTTAACAACTTTAGAATCTACCGAAGTCTCGTTTAAAATATCTTGAAGCGTAATTGGAACTTTTTCAAATTTACACACAAAATATAAACACGCAGCAACCATCCCATGTATTGATCGACCTCTTAATAACTTCTTTTTGAACATTTTTTTGTAAAGATGTATCGTTGCTTTTTTAACTCGTTCTGGAAAGCTTAAATTACTGTCAATCCTTTTAATTCGGTTATAGCTATAAGCAAATTTCGTGTGTCCCAATTAATATGCGTGTCCCATTTAGCTGCTCGTTTTAAGTCGGGATTATTAATTTTTGATCTATTTATAACAGTACTTAAACCAATATCAGGTGTTAAAAATGAAATAGGGCTCCCGATATGTTCTTCTTTGTCCTTTTCTTGTTTAGTGTAAGCCCTAATCCCACTGTTCGAAACATCAAGACCACGTTCCAAAATGATAAGACCGCATTGTTTACAGGTATATTCACCTCTTTCACGATAATCTTGAACTAATCCTCCACACTCCAGACAATAATTTGAAATTACATCTGGTTCAAATACATCTTTTATTCTTAACCTCTTTTTAAAATCATGTTTATATTTTTTTTTTATTTTAAAATAATAATTAAGCATGAAGCTTTTCTTTCTTGTAAAGAATCTTTCCAAACAAATGAAATATTTAAATTTATATTCATAATAGCATTTCCCATTCCAATTAATAATGAATTTGAGAATTCTATAAATTGCTTGTAATTCGTCATAATAACCTTCTTCTTTTGTGATTTTTTTTATGTTTAATTTAGTTTTTTTGTGTTTTTTATAATTAATCTTTTTTTTTCTTTTATGTTTCAATAAGATTCTTAATTTTTCTTTTAATATTTAAACTTTTGTGATAAATAATTATATTGATTTCTAATGATTGTTATAAATTTATTTTTTATGATAAAAATATAATAAATGTATCATCATCAAGATGTTTCATACTGACAATTGCAGGTATCCTTTTAAAGAATCATAGGTTTTTTTTAAATTTCTAAATGTATCTATTTTTAGGTTTTATAGAATATTAAATATTTAAATATTTTTATATTAAAAATCCTATAGCTTTTTGTTTAATCAAATTTATAATAATCTATCAGAAATCAATATAATTATTTATTACAAAAGTTTAAATATTAAAAGAAAAATTAAGAATCTTATTGAAACATAAAAGAAAAAAAAAGAATTAAATTAATAATTTAATTAAATTAATTTTTCTAAAAAAAACAAGAGGATATAAAGTATGAGTAATGAATTAGAAAACGTGTTATCAACCATCGAAGATAATATATTTATTATATCATTTGATCATGAAATTTTATTTGCGAATGATAAGGCAGTGCAAAATTTTGAGACAGATTTGATTGGCAAGAGATGTTATGAGGTACTTCTTAAAAGAGAGCACCCATGTGAAATTTGTTCAATGTTAGAATTTAAGGCAAGGGGTATTTCTCATTTTCGATTTGACAAAGAATTATTAATACCTCATTTGAAAAGAACATGTCTTTTTGACATTGCCTGTGCGAAGGTTGAGTTTAAGGGAGTTTCC
>SDBS01002335.1_pt1 | contig 19040 bp, 19 predicted proteins | sample 2277091 | NCBI WGS metagenome assembly SDBS01 (sample SAMN10404972, study PRJNA504765) | marine sediment metagenome | isolation source: marine sediment core GS10_PC15, 163 cmbsf | place: Arctic Ocean: Southern Knipovich Ridge | collected 2010 | reverse complement strand
CTGGACGCACTCCCTTCTGTTTATTACATCCACCTTGCTATACTTGCACTTACCCTGATTCAAACATTATATGCATCACATGCTATTTCTAATGTTACGCACCTTTATCTCGGCGTTGAGGTCGCGCGATGTGTTATCTCCAGAGAACCGTTAAGTACAATAATAGCAACGCGGACGGCATTTTCAGGAGGGACAATTATATACGTCTCCCGATCCGGTCTTCGATATGGTCCGAGGCGAGGGAAGCATGAAAGATTCAAAATCAGTCCTGTGCTTCTTATCTCCACCAGGACCTGCGCCCCCACATAGTGGTGCCCCCACGGTGCCCCCGGCGCATACTACGCCACCAGCTCCAATGAACTAAATTCCCTATCCCTTTGATGTATTTGAAATAAAATGGTGGGCGATACTGGACTTGAACCAGTGACCCCCTGCGTGTAAAGCAGGTGCTCTAACCAAACTGAGCTAATCGCCCACGAAAGATCTGCCTATATGAGGGCAACGGGTACAAAGATGCAGTACCCTAGAACGAGCAGGGCGGGCGCGGCGGAGATGGAGCCCTGGCCGAGCAGGATGTAGCCGATCACTATCGACACGAGTCCCGCTCCGAGGATCCATTTCCTGTGTTTTCTTATCTTTTCCATTCCTGAGACCTTTCCGTCAGACCGGGTTCCCTGTCCGGTAACTGGAAATAATATCGGTAAAACCTGTCAAGTCAAGTGATTCGTTATATTCACCCCGAAGATATGTCACCCCTCGTCTTTGTCGCCTCGGATAGCCTCGTTGAGGCTGCCCATCCGGTACCCCTGCATATCGACGGTGATGTATTTAAACCCCAACCCCTTCAGATGTTCCGTCACCTGACGGCGCTGGTCGGGCTTCATCAGCTGCCCGATCCGCTTCGGTGAGACCTCGATCCTCGCCAGATTGCCATGGTGGCGGACGCGGCAGTTGCCGTATCCGAGCGAGCGCAGGAACGCCTCCGACTCGTCGATCTGGCGCAGCTTCTCCTTCGTGATCTTCTCGTCGTACGGAACGCGGGTCGCGAGGCATGCCATCGCCGGCTTGCCCCAGCTGGGAAGGTCGCGTTCCCTCGACAGCTGCCTGATCTCGTCCTTCGTGAGGTCCGCTTCCATCAGAGGGCTGCGGATCTCGAGCTCCCTCAGCGCCCTCAGTCCCGGACGGTAGTCACCCGTGTCGTCGGCGTTGGTCGCGTCCATGACGCATGTGATGCCTTCGGCTTCGGCAATGCCGAGCACCTGCGAGAAAAGGTACTTCTTGCAGATGTAGCACCTGTCGGGCGGATTATCTGTGAATCCCTCGATGTCGTTCTCGTCTATCTCGACGATCCTGTGCCTCGCACCTATCAGCCGGGCGATCTCGGATGCTTCCTTCTTCTCGTGACCCGGCATGAAGGAAGAAACGACGGTGACGGCGAGCACATCGCCGCCCAATACCTCGTGCGCCACGCTGAGAAGCAACGACGAGTCGACGCCGCCTGAGAAGGCGACGACCGCCTTCCCGTATTCACTGATTATCTCTTTGAGTCTTTCGAGTTTGACTGCCGCCACTCCTCTTCCTTCCTACCCCTCGTCCACATCTGTCGGCGGCGTATTTTCAGGCGAGTCCGCTTTCGGTTCCTTTGTCTGCATACTCTCCGTGTCCTTCGGCTCGGGCGATTCATCTGGTGAGTCGGCCGCCTCCGGTCCCGGAGCGTCGGTCACGGCAGGGCCGGGATTGCTCCTGATCTCGGGGGGTACGGCACCGTACCTGATCCGGTGCTTCGCCTGGAGATGTTCGTTGTATGTCCTGCTGAAATAGTGTCTCCCCGTGCCGTCGGCGACGAAGTAATACTCGTTACTCTTCTTCAGGGGGTTCACGGCCGCTTCGAGCGCAGCCTGGCCGGGACTGCATATGGCGCCCGGCGGCAGGCCCCTGTTCTTGTATGTGTTGTACGGTGATTTTACCCTGAGGTCCTTCAGCCAGAGCCTCCTGCGTACGCCGCCCAGCGCGTAGGCCACTGTCGGATCGGCTTCGAGCCGCATCCCCGACCTGAGCCTGTTGTGGTAGACGGCCGATATCCTCGGCATCTCCGATTCGTATACTGCCTCTGCCTGTACAATAGACGCTAGCGTGACTACGTGCGACCTGTGCATGCCGATCGAGTCGGCATCCTGAGCGACGTACATGCCGTATATCTCGCGGAAACGGTATACCATCCGCCGCGCCACCTCTTCAGAGCTTATCGGCCAGTTGAAGAGGTATGTATCGGGAAACAGATACCCCTCGAGAGACGGCTCGAGAATGCCCAGGCCGGTCACAAACTGTGAATCTGTCGACGTTTCCATGAACGCGGCCGAATCGACAACCGCCCTCTTCTGCAGCAGAGAGGCTATCTCGGTCATATAGAGGCCCTCGGGGACCGCGACACGCGTATACTCCACCTCGCCGTGAGTCAGCCTGCGGAGGATGCATGAGATGCTCTCCCCGTAACGGAAGAGGTACCTGCCCGTCTGTATCTCGTCCTCGCGCCTCGTGAGATAGGCCGACCAGCGGAAGAGCTCCGGGTTGGTCAGGATGCCCTTCTCGACGAGGTCGGCCTGGACCTGCCTGAAAGTCATCCCCGGCGCGACCTTGATCTCTATCCTCGGAGAATCGAGGTCCCCGCCGTCCTTGTAGTAGAGGACACTGAAGTGAAGCGCCGCGAGGAAGAGAACCGTGGCGATCATCGCAATGGTAATGGATATGTGCCTGACGATCTTCACCGCGCCCCCCCTTCCTCGAGATACGACATGAGCAGAAGAACAGCAGAGAGCCGGTCTATATCTCCTGCGTTCTTTATCCTGCCCTCCTGCTTCATCACTCTTTCGACCTCCAGGCTCGTCATCCTCTCGTCTCTGAGAACGACTTCGATACCGCATTCCTTTTCTATCGAGGCTGCCAGCTCTCGAGAGATCGCCGCGTTCTCCAGCTCCTTCCCGCTCATCGAGAGGGGAAGGCCGATCACCACGGTCATTATACCATATTCGCCGGCAAGGCTCCCGACATGTTCGATCAGCGCCTTCCTCGAACCGGTGTAAGTCTCCAATCCCTGCGCGGTTATCCCAAGTTCATCGCTCATGGCGAGACCGGTCCGCTTCGTCCCCGGATCGATGGCGAGGACCCTGCCCTCCACCTTTGATGCATCACCCGTGCCTGACATACTATCCGGTCCTCTTCACTACAAGGATTGTGAGGTCATCGTTCGCTCCGACGGGGTGGGAGAACCTCTTCACTTCATCCACGATCGCGTCCCTGACCTCGACGGCGCTGCTGCCGTGCATGCCGGCCAGGAAGGGGTGGAGGCGCTCCTCTCCGTACAGTTCACCGGCGCGGTTTTCCGCCTCGGTGACGCCGTCGGTGGTGACGACTATCATGTCGCCCAGCTTGAATTTCGCCTTACGTGTCTCATAGGGGAACCCCGGCGTCACGCCGAGAATAAGCCCGCTGTAATCCAGCACATCCACGGTGCCGCCCTCCCTGATGATCACGGGGAAAAAGTGCCCCGCGTTAGAGTAGGCGACCTCGTTGCGCTCGAGATCGACGCATCCGTAGAACATCGTGGCAAACTTGTCGGGAGAGGTAATATCGCACATGACGTCATTGAGGCGTCCGATGACTTCCACTGGGTCGGTCATCCTGTCCATCAGCGACCGGAGGCTCGCCTGGAGCGAAGCCATCAGAAGCGATGCGGGAACGCCCTTGCCCGACACGTCGGCGACGGTAAAAGCGAGGTGCCGGCCGTTCTTGATAAAATCGTAATAATCCCCGCCGACCTGCTTGCTCGAAACACTCAGCGCCGACGCCTCGTAGTTTTCGAGCTCGGGAGGCAATGAGGGGAGCAGGTTTTGCTGGATCGTCCTGGCGATGTTCAGCTCCTCCTCCATGACCTTCTTCTCGACGACCTGCTCGAGGAGCTCCATCCTCGATAGTGACGAGGCAACCTGGTTGGAGAGCATCGACATCATCGCCTGCTGCTGCATGCTGTATCTGCCTCCGTCACGCTTGTCGCCGAGGAGCATCACACCAACGCATTCCTCGTCGTGTATGACCGGTACGATCAGCTCGTGACTTGCCATGTCCTTCACGATTCCCGGCAGGATGTCGACCGCCTCGCGGATCAGCTTCCTTCCCGGGCGGAATATCCCCCGGCGCACGCGCATGAATCCGAGCGCCTCCATGAAATCGAGCCTTCCGATCGGCTCGGCGACCTCCTCGAGGAGCTCGAGGACCTTCTCGACGTAGATGTCCTCATCCTTCAGGTCGAGGATCTCGTCACGGAATATCACCTCGAGGTCGTCGGTCTGGAAGACCTCGGAGAGGACCTCCTTCATCCGTTCCTTCATGGACTCCGCGTCCACGACTGTGAGGAGCTCGTTGCTCAGGTTCTGAAGCCTGACCCTGGGACTCTGTTCCCTCATCAGGGCTCTCTCGGACCATTCCTCCAGGCGTGTCAGCACGGGCTGAAAAGCTATGACAAACAGGACTATGAGCAGGGTCTCAATGAATTCGAGCTCTGTACCTGTGTGCGTAAATATGAATCGTGTAAATTGTTTTATTATCATCAGATAAAACAGAGCGAACACCGACGCCGTGACAGCGTAGAACAGGCCCTTTCTCGCGATAAGCCGCACGTCGAGGAGCTGGTACTTGAGGATCACGTAGGCTATCGAGCCGCCCCCGATGATCAGCGAGGCGTTAACGAGCGCCGCGGCGACGGCCCTGTCGATCCCCGGCATCATGAAGTACGGTATTACGCGGGCGAACGAATATGTGAGGATCGCTATCCCGAGGCCGGCGAGCATTATATGGGTCTGCCGCCTCTGCCTCGGCGTCAAGCCTGCCCGCATCGAAATTGCGAGCAGGATCATCGCGAGCACGGCGTACATCACGTTCACCAGCGAGAACATCTGATTGTGCGCCTTGAAGAGGAGTTCGGCGAAGACGTTGAGCGATCTCGACAGGCTGTTCGTATAGGTCGCCAGAGCGCTCGAAGGCACGGGGATATCTGCCACCCAGTTGAAGAGCCGGGCGGGATTGACCCTGTTTACTAGAAAGATGACCATCAGAAGATGGAATACATGGGGCAGAAAGAGAATAAACGCGAATCTCCGGAGATATTTCCAGATCGGATATCGTTTCGGGTAGACAAAGGCCATCAGCAGCAGCGCAGGAAAGAAGAACTCCCACGTATAGTCGAAGCTCTCAACGAGGTTCTCGAAGAGATATATGCCCTCTGGAAGGTTTCTCTGGATGATGACGCCGATGCCGCCGAGAATCGGCCCGATGCCGGCAAACAGCATCACGAGGGCCGTGGCCCACGTTGATACGTCTTTCGAGGAGAAACGCATGATCAGAACAGCGAGAAATATGATCGCTGCTCCACATATGAAGTAGAAGGAGGCAAGTAAAGTCGAGGTAGCCATTCTACAACTCCGACAGGTCCATAGGGGTCATTTGCCGTCGAGTGATCCGCTTGTTCTATATTACGCCTGTCCGGGAGTTTTAGTTCCTGTTCCTGGAAGGCGGCAAGCGAATTGCGACGATCTAGCCGCCGCCCTCCTCCCCGCCTCCGTCGGTCATCTTCTCAAGGATGACCTTCATCCCGCCCTTCTCGCCCTTCACATACGACAGGCTGTCCATCATGGCGTTCATGATGAAAATCCCCCTGCCGCGCTTCTTGTGAATGTCCGAAGGGTCGGGTATGTGAAGAAGATAGTCAGCAAAGTCGAACCCTTCGCCGCAATCGGTCACTTCGATGACTATCCTGTCTTCCAGTCTCCTGAAGACCGCCCTGACGTCGCAGTCGACACAGCATTTATTGCCGTGCTCGAGAGCGTTCGTGCAGGCTTCGATGACGGAGACCGATATCTCGTTCAGCGCGTTCTGGCTGAAATCCATCCCGGCCGTGATCTCGGCACACATGAGATCGAGCATGTTCAGCCATTTGTAGCTGCTGGGAAATTCCAGGACAAAAGTTTCCTCGGCCATCAGCCTCGATCTCCTTCCTGCTCCTGCCGTCCGTGGATTATCTGCTGTAGCTTCTTACCGCTTCGTATTCATCGTCGAAGCACTCGAAGATCAGATTCAGCTTCGTGACGTAGAGGATGCTCTCGATCTTCTTCGAAACGTTGAGAAGCTTCAGATCACCCTTGTTCTTCCTCATCGTCGTGTACCCTGTGATCAGGATCCCGATGCCGGAACTGTTGATCCATGTCAGGCTGGCGAGATTGACGACGATCTTTTTCCTGCCGCTCTCCAGCAGTTCGTAAACGAGGTCCCTGAAGACATCCGCGTCATCCCCACCCATCAGTTTCCCCGACAGGTCGATGACAGTAACGTTCCCATCTTCCCTGACCTTGAATTTCATCGGTCCCCCGTGCAAATCTCGAGGACGACCCGGAAATCATCGGGAAGGGGAGCTTTGAAGGTCATCTCCTTCTCGAGCAGGGGATGAAAAAATGACAATTCCCCCGCATGGAGTGCCTGCCGCCCGATCAGGCTCAGTGCCTTCGCGCCGCGGTCGATCTCCTTTTTCGGGAGGTGCCCCTTTCTGAATTTCCTTCCCCCGTATTCGGGGTCGCCGAGAACGGGGTGCCCGATATGAGTCAGGTGGACCCTGATCTGGTGGGTCCTGCCCGTCCCCAGCTTCAATCTAATATACTGCAGAGGTGGAAATGTGTCTAGAACTGAGTAATATGTCACCGCATCCCTGCCGCCATCCCGGATTACGGCCATTTTCTTCCTGTCGGACTTGCTGCGGCCTATAGGAGCGTCTATCTCCCCCTCGTTTTCTGGCATCGTGCCCCATACGAGGGCCTTGTAGATTCTTGTTACGGCCCTTTCCATCAGCTGGCGGCTAAGGGCAATATGGACCTCGTCGTTCTTGGCGACGACCAGCAGGCCGGTCGTCTGAGCGTCGAGCCTATGGACGATGCCGGGCCTGAGAAAGCCGCCTATCCCCGAGAGGTCATCACAGTGGGCGAGCAGCGCGTTTACCATCGTGCCCGTCTCGTTGCCCGGAGCGGGATGGACGACCATCCCGGCCGCCTTGTTCACCACGAGCAGACCGGAGTCCTCATAGATGATATCGAGCGGTATATCCTCGGCGAGCACTTCGACCGGTTTCGGGGGACTGAAACGCAGCTCGACGCCTTCCCCGCCGCGCAGCCTTCTCGAGGGCTTACCGGCGGACAGGCCGCCGATGAGGACCTCGCCGTCCTTCAGGGCCTTCTGAATCCTCGACCTGGAAAGCTCGGGAATGCGGGCGGCCAGCCAGGAGTCGAGACGTTCGCCCGATTCTTCCTCGTCTACGATAAAAGAGTATATCTTCTGTTCGTCCATATCGTCCATGACATGTCTGAGGTCTGTATAAGTGATTTCGCTACAGGTGAACCAGTATAGTACAACAGGGCTGGAAGTTAAATACAGTAATCAGGAAACAGGGTCCAGAGGCTCCTGTGGCGGTGGACCTTCCGCGTCCGGGTCCCTCTGGAATGCGAAGCCGGCGATAAGGATCACGGCACCGACGGTGACCGCTATGTCGGCGACATTATAGGTCGGCCAGCGGAGAGAGCCGATTCCCATATCGATAAAATCGATGACCTTGCCGGTGGCGATTCGGTCTATGAGGTTTCCGAACGCTCCGCCGAGGACCAGGCCGAGGCAGACACGCCTGAAGACCGGAGCATAACGCATCCGGTAGGCGAAGTAGATCAATGCTATGATCGAGATGACCGTTACCGAGATGAGGATCGGCCTGGAGTTGGAGAGTATTCCCATGACCGCGCCGGTATTGGTGCTCAGGCGGATACGGAGGACACCGTCGATCAGGTCCCTGCCTCCGGTGTCCTGGAATGCCGCCCAGATCAGCCTCTTCGAGGCCTGATCCAGGATGACTACAATCGCTGCTACGGCAAAAAAGAGCAATTATCGCCCCCTGTTGCCTTTCTCCGACTCGCTCTTGCACTTGATGCACTGCCTCGCCGAAGGAACGGCATCCAGCCTCATGTTCCCTATCCTCAGTGTGCACATCTCGCAGATGCCGTACATGCCGCGTTCGATCCTCTCGAGCGCCTCATCGAGAGCCCTGAGATAATGGCCCTCCTGGCTCGCGTAATAGAAGTTCTTCTCCTGTTCCATGTAGTCAGTCCCTACGTCGGCGAGATGGTTCGAGTACGACTGGTTCGAGCCTTCCTTTTCCTTGGTGGCGTCGCTTATCGCATCCTCGATCCTTCCGAGTTCCATGATGATACGCTTGCGTTCGGCCAGGATCCTCGCGCGCGCCGCATCGAGTTCCTTTTTATTAAGCTTCTTGCCCTTTATCTTGACAGGAGCGGGAGGCGGCTCCGGCTCGGCCATCTTTACGGCCTTTGCCTTGGGTTTCGCCTTGGGTTTGGTTTTCACCCCGGGTCTGGCCTTTGCTGCTTTCTTCGTCGTTGTTTTCACCTTGGCCTTCGCTTTCGTCTTCGGTTTCTTCTTCGCCGCGGTTTTAACCCTGGATTTCGCCTTCGCTTTCGCTTTTGCCTTCACCCCGGGTTTTTTCTTCGCAACGGCCCTGGTTCTGGCCTTTGCCTTCTTCTTCGTCTTCGCCTTGCTCTTTGTTTTTTTGGCCGGCATCTCGACTACGCTCCTGTTAAAAAGCCATCAAGCCAGCTTGACCCATAGATCTATCTCGAAACCGTCGAGCTCGAAGGACGTGGAATTCTCCCAGTCCTGCTCCCCCTCGAGGAGGTTCTCGACGAGCGTTTCGCTGCATATATGATCGCGGTACCCTTCGAATACCTGTTTTACCTCATCCGGGCCTCTCCATGCCAGAACTATCCTGTCGCTGACCTCGAATCCCGATTCTTTTCTGAAGTTCTGGATCCGGTTCACGAGGTCCCTCGCCGACCCTTCCCTGCGGAGCTCATCGGTAAGCTTCGTGTCGAGGATGATCGTGAGGTCGCCCTCGCTCTCCGACTCGAAGCCTTCCGCGGTCTCACTCTCGACCCGTACCTCTTCGAGGGATACGTCCTCCCTGTTCCCGTCGATCTCGACGGAAATGCTTCCCTTCTCGATCAGCTCTACGACGCTCCCGGCGCTGAGGGACTCGAGAACGGCAGCGGCAGCCTTCATGTTCTTTCCGAACCTCTTTCCGAGCACGGAATACTCGGGCTTTACGCTCATCCTGATAAGCTCGCCCGTATCCTCGATGATCTCGATCGCCTTGACGTTCAACTCGTCGAGGACCAGCCCGCTGAGCTCCTCGTCCTTCGTCCACCCTGTCACGTCGTGGTATTTCCCGTGCACGAGCATCCTCGCCAGTGGGGTCCTGACCTTTATCGCGGCCTTGTTGCGCACGGCCCGGCCGGTCGTGACGGTCTTGAGGACGCCGGCCATGTTCTTCTCCAGCTCCTCGTCGATCATCGAGTTGTCCGCCACCGGGTAGGGCTCGAGATGGATGCTGCCCGACTTGCCGGCCTCGCCCCTGAGCCTCTGCCAGATCGCCTCCGTGAGGAAGGGCACGAACGGCGCGGCGAGTCTCGTGACGCCCTCGAGAACGGCATAGAAGGTCTCGTAGGCGGCGAGCTTGTCGCCCGACATCTCGTTCTTCCAGAATCTGCGCCTGCAGCGCCTCAGGTACCAGTTGCTCAGCTCGTCGATCACGAATGTCTGGATCACGCGGGCGGCTCTGGTCATCTCGTACTCGTCGAGGGCGGCGGTGACATCGTGCACCGTCGAGTTGAACCTCGACAGGATCCAGCGGTCGATCAGGTTATCGCTCTTCACATTGCCGGCCGGCTCGAAGCCGTCGATCTCGGCATACATCGCAAAGAAACTATATAGATTCCTCAGCGTTCCGAGGAACTTGTTGGCATGGTCACGCATCGCCTCGAGGTCGAATCTCTTCGGCAGATAGGGCGCACCGCTGATCATCAGGTACCAGCGAAGCGAATCGGCCCCGTCGCTGCTCAGCACGTCGCTCGCGAAGACGGCGTTCCCCTTGCTCTTGCTCATCTTCTGTCCCTTGCGATCGAGGATCATCCCGTGGGGCAGGCACCTCTTGTAGGGACTCTGCTTCGTAAGGAACGTCCCGATAGCAAGCAGCGAGTAGAACCAGCCCCTCGACTGATCGACGCCCTCGCTGATGAACTCGGCGGGGTACTGCCGCTTGAAGACATCCATGTTCTCCATCGGGTAGTGGTACTGCGCGAACGGCATCGCGCCCGAGTCGAACCAGCAGTCGATCACCTCGGGGACCCTCGTCATCTTGCCGCCGCACTCGGGGCAGCCGACGTCGAGATCGTCGATGAACGGCTTGTGCAGATCGTAATCCTCGGGGAACTGCTCGCTGATCGATTTCAGCTCGGTCAGGTCGCCGATGCAGTACTTCTCCTCGCAGGAGTCGCACGTCCAGATATTGAGCGGGGTGCCCCAGTATCGCTCGCGGCTCAGCGCCCAGTCGACGTTCCCCTCGAGCCATCGGGCGAACCTGTTCTCGCCCACCTCGGGCGGGTACCAGTGGACCTTTCTGTTCTCCTCGATCATCAGGTCCTTGAATGCCGTCGTCTTGATGTACCACGAGCGCCTCGCGTAATAGATGAGCGGCGAGTCGCAGCGCCAGCAGAACGGGTATGAATGCTCGTACGTCCCGGCCCGGTAGAGTATTCCGCGTTCGCGCAGGTCCTCGATGATCTCAGGGTCGGCGTCCTTGATGAACTTCCCGGCCCATTTCGTGACCTCGGGCGTGAACTTTCCCCCGGCATCGACCGGCTGGATGAAGGGCAGTCCCTCCTCGATTCCGGCGGTGTAATCGTCCTCTCCAAATGCCGGCGCCATGTGAACAATCCCTGTGCCGTCGGACAGGGTGACGAACTCGGCGGCGATCACGCGGAAGCCGCCCTCCTCGCCCGAGAACCAGGGGAAGCAGGGCTCGTACGTCCTGCCGACGAGCTCATGCCCCTTTACAGTTCCGAGGAGTTCATATTCGCCGTCGAGCACGCCGAGGAGCTCTTTGGCCAATATCAGCGTATCGCCGTTATGGCTGACGCGCGCGTAATCATATTCGGGGCCGACGGCCAGCGCGACATTGGATATCAGCGTCCATGGGGTCGTCGTCCAGACGAGGAAGTACGCATCCTCTTCATTTAATTTCAGCTTTATGAAGATCGATGGGTCCTCGACATCCTTGTATCCCTGCGAGACCTCGTGGCTCGAGAGCGAAGTGCCGCACCTCGCGCAGTAGGGGATGATCTTGTGGCCCTCGTAGAGCATGTCCTGATCCCAGAACTGCTTGAGGATCCACCAGACCGACTCGATATATTCGTTCGTGCATGTGACGTACGGGTTGTCGAGGTCCAGCCAGTAACCGAGCTTGCGCGTGAAGTCGTGCCACTCGTCGAGGTACTTGAAGACGCTCTTGTAGCACTGCTTGTTGAACTTGTCTATTCCGTACTCCTCGATCTGGTCCTTGCCGTCCAGCCCGAGGCTCTTTTCCACTTCTATCTCGACGGGGAGACCGTGGGTATCCCAGCCGGCCTTGCGCACGACGCGCTCCCCCTTCATCGTCCTGTATCTGCAGACCAGGTCCTTTATCGTCCTCGCCATCGCGTGGTGGACTCCGGGACGGCCGTTTGCCGTGGGCGGGCCCTCGAAGAAGACAAAGCTCTTCTCCTCGGGCCGCTCATCTATGCTGCGCTTGAAGATATCGTTCTCGTCCCAGTGCCTGAGAACCTCTGCCTCGGCCACAAGCGCCTCGCGCTGCGGCGGGATCGCGGCGTATCTCTTCGCGTCTTCTCTGTTGTCTGTCATATCTGGTGTTCTCCGAATAAGGACAATATCTTATAGTGAAAAATCACCCTTCTGTCAAGGACTAGACCCTCCTCAGAAACTCCATTACAAGGGCCTGGAGCACCTTCTCGCCTTTCCTGGCCGTGGCCACTATCTCGCGGATATTGACCGGCTTGAGGCAGTCGGGAAGCGCTTCATCCGTAACAATCGATATTCCAATGGTTTTCATGCCCGCATGGACGGCGGCGATGTTCTCCGGGACCATCGACATCCCGACTATATCGGCCCCTATCCGCCTGAGGAACCTGTACTCGGCGGCGGTCTCGAGGCAGGGGCCCGCGAGCGCAGCCAGGACGCCCTTTTTCAGCGGTATCTTCAGGTCGAGGGCGACCTTCTCGAGAATCGATATGTACCGGCGGCAGTACGGCTCGCTCATATCGGGAAAGCGGGGGCCGAGTCTCTCGTCGTTCGGGCCGATCAGGGGATTGTCCCCCATCATGTTGATGTGATCGGTGACCGCCACGATCGAGCCCTTCGGCAGCAGCGGATTCATCGCCCCGACTGCCGAGGTAAGTATCAGCGACTTCGCCCCGAGGGCCTTCATCACACGGACGGGGAAGGTCACCTGCTTCATCGTGTAACCTTCGTAGTAGTGGACCCTTCCCTCCATCGCTACGACCTTGCGGCCAGCGAGTTCGCCGAGGATGAGATTGCCGGCATGCAGGCCGCTTACCGTCGATACGGGAAAGTTGGGAATGTCTCCGTAAGGTATCGCTGCCTTTACCTTTATTCTCTTCGCGAGGCCGCCCAGTCCGCTGCCCAGCACGATGCCGAACGAGGGCCGGATATCGGCCAGTTTTTTTATATACCTCGCACTCTCCCTGATCTGGCTGTAGAGCTCCGACATCGCCTCTCCTCTCGTTGATCTCTCCCTGTGCGGGTCAGAAATCTTATACAGGCAACGGCGGCGAACCGCAACAAGTTTATCAATTTACGCTGTCGGGAATTACGGATCAGGCGTCGGGGAATTCTTCGAGTTTCGCGCTGGCGGAGGCGGGAGCGGAGAGGAGCTTGCTTCTCGACTTCTCGCCCGATTCGATGATGATGTCGCGTTTTTTCAGGCCGAGCTGACGGGCGAGAAAGACGGGGATCCGCCTGTTGGCAGCTCCCTCGACGGGCGGAGCGGTGATCCTGACGCGAAGCTCTCCCGCCTCGTTCCAGCCGACGATCTCGTCCTTACGCGAAGAGGGCTGGACCCGTATCCGGAATCCAACCCTCCCGTTCTGTTTCAACTCTATCTGCTTCATTCAGGGTCAGCTGTCCCTGTCCATGTTTGTAAGATTCTTCCTCAACTCTTCCATCGACCATTTCTGGTCATCTTCAGGGGCCTCGTCAGATTTCTCCGCATTATCCGCGGCAGGCTGCTGCGCCTGAGCAGGGGCCGTCCCTGCCGGAGGAGTCTTCGCCTGCGGAGCGGCCTGTGGAGCGGCCGGTTTCGGCTCTTCAGAGGTCATCTCGGTCAGTCCGGACAGGGCCTCCTCGACCTCGTTATCGGTCGGGGCATTCCTGGCCGCAGGCTGTTTCGTCTGCTCAGGAGCGGGCTGCGCGGCTGACGGCGCCTCCTGGCGCGGCACCTCGTAGCTGCTCCAGTCCTGCTTCGATTCCTTTACCTCGTATGATTTCCAGTTGTCGGAAGCGGCCGGTGCAGCCGGCTCGGGCTGAACGGTTGTCGCCGACGCAGGCATCCCGGGCTGCTTGGAGTCGGCGGGCATATCCGCCGAAGGATCCTGTCCGGCCTGCGCGACGGGTGCTCCGGCGCCGGGCGACGTCTGCTGCGGCGCGACTGGCGCTGCCGCCTGAGGCGCGGCCGGCGCGTCACCGTTTATATGAGGATCGGGGTACATCCGTTCCTCCATACTATGGGCGACAACGTCCCTCGCGAGGGCCTCGCCTTCGAGCTCTTCCTCTGTCATGTCCTCGCGGTCGTCGTGAGACTCTTCGTCGGAATGCTTCGCGGCCTCAGTCGCGGCGACGATCGCTTCCTCTTCAGAAATAACACCGACCGGCCCGAAATCGAGCTGGGGAGAGGAGGCCGTCTCTTCCTCCTGCTCCACCTTCTCGTCCTGCCCGGACTGGACGTCTTCAGGAGCCGCTCCCCGCTTCTCGGGGTTCTGCTGCTCCCACTCTCCTGGCCTCGGTACCGTCGGCCTCTCGACGTCCTCTCTCGGCTGGTCATCCCCCCAGGTGACCTTGTCTTCGGGCTCTTCGTGTGCGAAGTCTTCCTCAATCCTCTCACGGCTCATGCGGGAAGCGGGCGTGGGCGGCTGGATGTCATCCTCCACCTTCTTGCCGATAGCATCTATCTCACGGTCGACCTCGGCGAAGTCCTCCTCGAATCCGTCGATGACGTTCCTGTGGCTGTCCAGAAGGGTCCTCAGCCTGGTGACATAGTTATCCTTGTGTTTCTTGAGCTCGAGGATCTCCCTGCGGAGCTGCTGGGTATGGGCCCGTATCGCTTCAGCCGACCTGTTGGCGTCGACCTCGGCGCCGCGGACGATCAGGTCCGCCTCCTTGCGGGCGTTCTCCTTCGCATCCGCCGTGACCTTCTCAGCCGTCATAAGGGTGTTGCGAAGGTTGGTCTCCATGCCCTTGAACTCCTTGACGCGTTCCTCGAGCTGGACGATATGCTCCCTCAGTCTCTTGTTATCCGAGAGTACCGCCTCGTATTCGTCGGCGACAGTGCCGAGAAACGCGTGAACCTCGTCGGAATCGAGTCCGCGCATCGTCTTGCGGAATTCCTGCTTCCGGATATCGAGAGGTGTGATCCTCATTAGTCTGCCTCCTCTTGCCGGACCGTGGCCGGACTTCTTGTTCCCGCCCGTCGGTCCGTTGCCTCCCCGGGCTATTCAGTTCGCTTCAGAATCTTTACCACGCCGTCGCTGTCGATTCAAAGCCAGTTTTTTCTGACCGCCAGTGCGATCAACTGGATGACTGCCGCCAGTATCAGCGGCGACACGTCGAATCCCTTTCGTTTAAGCAGCCGTCTGACCGGTTTCAGGACCGGCGAGAATATGCTGTCGAGTGCCTTGTGAACCTTGCTGTCCGGCACACTGACCAGCTGCAGAAACATATACAGCAACAGCAGAAATGTTATCGTGTTGAGAAATGCAAGTATCAGACCAACTGTGTTCATAACAAAATATCCTGTAATTCTTTTAATTCTATGATATTACAACATCACGTGCCAGGCGCTCATATCATGCCTCCGGAATCTCTCTATCCGGTAGGTAGATTCTCTGGCCGTTTTTCTGTCACACCCTCCGTGCCCCGAATATTACTCTCCCGAGCCTCACGATCGTAGAACCCTCGGCGATGGCGATCTCAAAATCGTCGGTCATACCCATCGAGAGGTGTTCGATCGATATGCCGTTTATACCCGCGGCATTTATTTTTTCGCCCAGAATACGAAGGGATGAGAACGCTTTCGAGAGAACAGCCATGTCGTCGACCCAGGGACCGACCGTCATCAGTCCACGGAGATTCAGCGCCGGAAGATCCGCTATCCCCGCGCAGAGCTCGAGCGCATTGCCGGCCTCGAGCCCGAACTTCGATTCCTCGCCGCTCGTATTTACCTCGACGAGGATATCGGTTGTTATCCCCTCGCGTTCGCCGGCGCCGCTGAGCTTTTCGGCAAGCTTCAGCGAGTCGACCGAATGGATCATCGCGAACTTCCCGATGACCTTGTTGACCTTGTTCGTCTGGAGATGGCCGATGAGGTGCCAGTGGCAGGGCGAAGTCACTCCGGGCTCCTTCGAGAGAAACTCCTGTACGCGGTTCTCGCCGACATCGGTCACGCCGGCGACGATGGCTTCCTCGACAGTCTCCGCCGGGTGCGTCTTGGTGACGGCAATGATCGTGACATCCGACGGGTCACGGCCAGCTTTGACAGCCGCTTCGGCGACCCTCTCTCTTACGCGTTTCCAGTTCTCCGCTATCGACATTCCGTGCTCCAGTCCCGAAAAGGCCGGCCCCGCAGGGAACCGGCCTTCGAATATCCCTGCAGGCCTGTCCGGTCCAACGCCGTCAGCCGGCGTGGATCATGATCAGTTCCATCTGCTCTTCGCCAGCAACGACTACCTCACCGTCGAGAGTGATGAAGCAGTCTATCTCGCTTCGCGCGGCCATCTCACCCTCGAGGTAGATGCCCGGCTCTATCGAGAAGCAGATGCCGGGAACGAGCTGACGCTCGTCCTTCGTCTCGAGGTTGTCGATGTTCACGCCGTTGCCGTGGACCTCTTCTCCGATCGAGTGACCGGTACGGTGGATGAAGTAGTCACCATAGCCGGCCTCTATCACAACGTTCCTGCACGCGTCATCGACTTCCCAGCCGAACACCGGCTCGCCCTCGGCGAAACGCTTGCGCACGAAGTCGACCGCTGCGATCCGCGCGTCGCGCACCGTGTGGAAGATTTCCTTGTACTTTTCCGGCGGATCGTCCCCGATAAAGCCGCACCATGTAATGTCGTAGTAGATCGAGCCGGGCTCCTTGAGCCTGCCCCAGAGATCGATCAGGACCATGTCGCCCTTCTTGAACTCGTACGAGCCTTCCTCTTTCGGCTCGAAGTGCGGATTGGCGGGGTGGTCGTTGATCCCGACGATAGGCATGTCATGTCCGGGATCGATCCCTTCCTCGTCGAAACGCCGCAGGATCAACGACGCAACGTCGAACTCGGTAAGCTTGCGGCCCTCGCCGATCGCCTTGCCGATCTCGGCGAAGGCCTCGTCCTTGATTCCCTGGATTATATCGCACGCCTTGAGATGGCTCTCGTAGCCCTTCTCGTCAATGATCGCCTCGAAGAGCTGGACCAGGTCGGACGAGGACACGACCTCGTGGCCGAAGGAGCGAATCAGCTCTATCGTCCCGCCGTCCACTATCGACGTGTATGGGATGTTGCATAGTGGGGAGTACTGCATCGCGATCGACTTGGGTTCGCCGAGGATCTCCCTGAGCTTCGCGTGAAGCTCTACCCATGGATGATAGAAGACCTTCTCGCCGGGCAGCGAATCGAGCTTGGCCGGCTCGACCCGGTGGATGAGCCTCACCGGCTCGCCGGTGACCGGGATGAAGTAGAACCACCGGCGCGACGTCATCTTCTCGAAATCCATATCGAGGATCCTGTACGCGAGGTGGTCACGGTTGTGGAAATCGTAAAGCAGCCAGCCGTCGATCCCCTTGTCCTTCAAAGCCTCCTGTATTGCCTTGATATCCATGTCGCGAGCCTCCAATAAACTTTGACCCAGGCCGGGCCGGTGAGTGATTGTCTCGAACTGCTGACGCTATCACGGGCGAAAGCCGCTGTCAAGAATGGTCACTGCCTGCGATAGAAATCGCGAGTTTGCGGCAACACGTTAATAGTCTATAATGAAACTATGGAAGGTGAAAGCTCATGACGCCGATAATCGAAGACAGACTGCTCGACCTTCTCGCCTGCCCCCGCTGCGGCGGCGATCTGGGCCCGGGCGAGTACTCCCTCACATGTTTCTCGTGCGGGACCTCGTTCGAGGTGCGGGGCGGAATACCCGTACTGATGCCGGAAGGGATCGACCTCGAGCACCTCGCCGAGGAGGAGAAGCTCGGCCGGCTGATGACAGACGCCCCCGAATCGGAGAAGAACGCCCTGTCGGAGGAACAGTGGAAGCTCTCGAAGCAGGAATACTGGGACTTCGTTAAAGAAAATGTCGGGGCAGGAAAGACGGTCGTAAACATCGGTTGCGGCGTCGACACCGCATTCCTCGAACTCGCCGAAGGAAACACCCTCGTGGCCTTCGACCTGATGTGTTCGCTTCTCGAGAGACTGCGCGATGATCATGGTTCACGGCTCAACGTCACAGGCGCCGTGCAGGCCCTCCCCTTCCGCGACGGTGCCTTCAACGCGATCTGCTGCATCGACCTGATCCATCACGAACCGGACAATCTCACGACGATATTCGATTCGTTCGCCCGGATCCTCAGGCCGGGAGGGATGCTCTTTCTCGAGGACATCAACGCCTGGGGACTGACGCTGTTCTGGAAGTCGAAGATGATGCCGAGAAAGATGCACGGCGCACTGCGCGAAGGCTGGCACAGGATAAAGGGATCGGCGCACCGGCCCGCGCCTTACGAGTTCCCCACCGATGTCTTCGGGTCGATGCGTATGCTGGAGAAGGCGGGATTCGAGGATATCGAGGCAATGCCGCTGAGCTCGTATCCCAACACGGGCAGAACGGGCCTGTCTCTTTTCGGCAAGCTGTCATCGAGCGACCGAATAAGACGCTATCACAACTTCCATTACATGCTATTCGCAAAAAAGCCCACGGTCACCTGATCGGCAAGAGCAGGGCCTCCGGGAGATTCGCCTTGCCCGAGCTCTTCTCAACAGTTATTTTTTCCAGTGAGGGGTCACACCACACTGAAATTCCTATCAGCCATCGACCGCTCACGCTCTCTTACTCCGCCTCGCCGATACCGGGAAGGAGAGATCGAAATGAGCATCGCTGGTATTGCCGTGCTGGACGAAATTTTCCCGAAGTATGTTTTTATCCCCCTGTTCATCATCTTCGCCGCTGCATGCCTCATGCTGGCCGGCTGCACTAATGAATACGTTGTGGCGCCGGATGATGACAACGGCAGTGGAACAGGCGATCCCGTCTGTAGCGACTCGCTGCTGTCGGTCGAGATCCTGTCACCTCCCATTGAAGCCCCAACGCGGTACCCGATCAGGGTTCCGTTCGTATGGCGGACATACAGTGACAACGCGGCGGCCGGTATGAGATACCTGCTGACCGAGGTCATTCCGGGAGTTCCAGGAAAACCCGACATCGCGATGCTCAACGACCATCCGGAGATCTTCGAGGACCTCTGGTCGGACTGGGAACCGGTGGTAACGGAGTACGACGGCATGTTGATCGGCGAGGAGGAGCCTCTGCTTCCCGACCATGACTACCTGTTCGCGATCCAGCTGATCGACAGCTGTGGGCGGAAAACATCGGTGTTCTCTCACGAGAGGAACGCCAGGCAGTTCAGGGCGATCTTGAGTTACCCCGTTCTCAGGTTTATGAGCGCTATGCTAGTGTAATGTCCCATGAATAACTTGCATATATATCCCTCCCATGATACACTTCTCCGCACAGATGAAAAGGAGGAGAATATCATGGCACGTGGACGACCGATTCAACCAATTGTCCTGTCC
>SDBS01002334.1_pt1 | contig 19046 bp, 13 predicted proteins | sample 2277091 | NCBI WGS metagenome assembly SDBS01 (sample SAMN10404972, study PRJNA504765) | marine sediment metagenome | isolation source: marine sediment core GS10_PC15, 163 cmbsf | place: Arctic Ocean: Southern Knipovich Ridge | collected 2010 | reverse complement strand
ATGAATTATTAGATCAATCTAATGATATGTATGCCTCACTCTACGGATTATCTTGGTTACATTTTACTCTTGGCAAGGAAGTCAGGATTTGAATCTTTAGAAAGGGCGTTTATAGAGAATGTTTGTTGGTTTATCGAAATAAAAGAAGAGTCATTATTCGATTCTATTTGTAACGATCCAAGATTCAAAGTTCTATTAGAAAAATGGGCTTAGATAAATTAAGCCTGCAAATCTATAGAGCATTATGATAAATTCCTCCCGCTCTGGAAGGACGCCAATCCTGGGATCCCTGAGTTTGAAGGTGCTGAGAAGTAGCTAGCTAGATTGCATAAATCGCCCAAATTTTAAATTTCTGGGGAATAAATTCGTTATGGCGCCCATTTTCTATAGATTTGGAAACCATGCAAATTAATTACTATCATAGATCCAAAGCGATTTCGCCCTTGGAGGACCTCCTAACTGCGACTCAAATACTTGATAGATAATCATATTTTGAAGTAAAATCAGTAATCGTTATTGTCGCTAAAAGATCTGACCGAATCATTCTGCGACATTCACTGTGGACTGTCGTCGTCGATTGGAGTGAATGTGAAAAATAAAAGATTCGTTTCGGGGATAATCCCCTTCACAACTTTGTTAATGGTCTTATGTATCCGTCCGGTGTCCGCTCAGAACTCAGCTCCGGTAGGCGAGATCCTGGAGCGGCCCAATTGGCGGGAAAGCAGTCTTCGTGCTGGTGAGCTAACCCGCTGGTATCGGGTTTACGTCCCCGGTTCCCTGCCGGAAAAGACCCCAGTAGTGTTGCTGCTTCACGGCGGGCTTCAGAGCATGCGCAGAATCTTCAGCTCCGGCGCGGTAGCCACCAACGAGTGGGCCGATGTGGCGGAAACGGAGCGTTTTCTGCTGGTGGTCCCGAACGGCACAAATCCTGCCACGGGTGACACCAGAGGAGATCGCCAGAGCTGGAACGACGGTCGCGTTGTAGATTCCCCGGTCGAACCTAGGGTGGACGACGTCGCATTCCTGACGGAACTTCTGGGCCGGATCGAGCGGGACTATTCGATCGACGGGGGGCGCATCTATGTCACCGGAGCGTCCAACGGGGGAATGATGACCTTTCGGCTGCTCATGGAAGTCCCTGAACGATTCGCCGCCGGCGTAGCCTTCATTGCCAATCTGCCCGTGGACGGCCCTGTAATCCAAAAGCCGGCCTTGCCGACGCCCTTGCTAATCGCTAACGGTACCAAGGATCCAGTCGTCAAGTGGGAGGGCGGCGAGATTCTGGAAGGCTACGGGTTCGTCCGTTCTGTGGAAGCCACTGTAGCCTGGTGGGTTGACGCGAATCACGCCCGCCCGGAAAACCCCCTCAGCGAGTACCTTCCTGATTTGGACCCGACAGATCCATGCCGGGTCCTTCGTACGACCTATGCCGCTAAGGAAAACGGCGCGCCGGTCGTGTTCTACACACTGGAGGGCGGAGGACACGTTATGCCATCCCGAAAACACATCATTCCGGATAGCTTTCCAAACCGGCCTGTTTGCCGGGATGTGGAAGGGGCAAGGCTGGCCTGGGTTTTCATGAAGGGCCACCGGCGGAGCTCTAGATAGTGCCGCTCCACCGACGATGTGGGATCTACGACTCGACGCCCCAGTGACCCCCCTCCTCAAATTGTCCAGCAGGAACTGTTGATGGCAGCTGAGGCGCATGAGGAATATTTATAAAGCCTCCCTTCATAAAAGAATCCCAAAAAATACAAAAATATACCGGCTAGAGGATTCTAAGAAACAGATAAATTGGATTAAATGAAGCTTGGCTTGACACGCAGCGTCAATCTAAGTCTAAATGTCATTCTAAATGTTTATTAAGGGAGGAAAAATGTGTATTGAAAAGTTCTTAAAAAAATGGAGTATCTTTTTGTTATTCCTTTTTATATTTTGTGGTGCTCTCTCAGCAGAATCTGAAAGGTATGACGTGATTATTAAAAACGGTACAATTGTTGACGGCACAGGTAAAGCTGCTTTCAAGGGAGATATTGCAATAAGAGGAGAAAAGATAGTGAAAGTGGGCGACGTTATTGGAGATGCTGATATTGTGATAGACGGATCAGGACTTGTGGTGTCTCCAGGCTTTATAGATACCCACACCCATGCGGACAATAACATTCTCAAATATCCTAAGGCTGAAAATTTTATTATGCAAGGAGTTACTACCGTTGTGGGGGGTAATTGTGGATTTTCACAAGCACCAACTAAAGATCTTAAGTTCGGTCAATGGCTTTCTAAGGTTGAAAAAGCCGGAATATCAATCAATTATGCTCACTTAATTGGTCACGGAAATATAAGAACCCTTATTATGGGAGACGACTTTAAAAGAGAGGCAAAAGCAGAGGAAGTTGAGAAGATGAAGCCTTATGTTGAGGAGGCCATGCAAAGCGGTGCCTTTGGCATGTCGACCTTTTTTGATCCTTCTCCAGCCGAATATGCATCCGTGGAGAATGAGATTTTACCCCTGGTAAAGATTGTTGCCAGGTATGGAGGGGGATATTGGCCACACCATAGACATCATCAGAGCAATTGGGTTTCAGATGATCCCGATGAATTCTCATATGGACTCGTTCACAGGCCCATAGCGGAAGTTTTTACAGGCGAATATATTGGCCTCATGGAGGCGATAGACATCAGCCGAAAAGCCAAAGTGCATTTACATATTGCCCACTTGATTAATGTCTACAGGATTCCTCAACCCCATCCACCCTACCTGGAAGAGGCCGTTGCCAAAGCTACATTATGGAACATTGACAAAGCCATAGAAGAAGGCGTTGATATCACATTTGACGTCACATTTGCACGCTCTGGCATTTCAAGGAGAAAGCCTTTAATTAATGAACTCTGGAAAGGTAGAAATGCCGCTCTGAACTGGATGGATGAATTAGAGAAGAATGAAGTTATAGAGGGGCTGAAGACAACGGAATTCCGAGAAAAAATAAAAGAGGTTTATGAAAGTTGCAGACTTAAATTCAATTTTATTCATACAAAAGCCGATCCATATTGGATGGACCGTTTCAAAATATTGGTTTGCAAGAATAAGGATTATGAAGGCAAAACCATTAATGAAATAGCAAAAATGAATAACACCGAACCTCTCGAAGCAATATTTGACATCCTGGTTGAAGATCCGGACACAGAGTGGGTTCAGCATTTATGCGAAAGATATTTTGAAGCAGCTGTACCTGTCTTGCTTCAACACCCGGGTGCTAGCCCTAACACTGATATGAGTTGCCATCCTTCCATATCACAACCGGAAGGATACAATGTTGGAGGATCATTCTTTACTCCATCCCCTATCGCATATGGATTATTTGCTGATTTCATTGGTAAGCTAGTAAGAGAAAAAAAACTTATGAGCTTAGAAGAAGCTGTAAACAGGGCTTCCTATGTACCCGCTCAAAAGGCGTTAAAGCTAAAAGACAGAGGAATATTAAGCCCGGGCGCTTATGCGGATATTGTTGTGTTTGACTTAAAAAAGATAAGGATGACAGGTGATTTTCTCAGACCTGCTCAGCGGCCGGATGGAATAGAGTATGTGCTTGTTAATGGTGAAGTCGTTTACAAAAACAAAGCGCACACAGGGAAAAGCCCCGGGAAGTTGCTGAGACATAAATCGAAATCAGATATGTAGAGGTATGATGCAAACGTATGCTCGTAAGACTGCCGTTGTGCTAGGACTCCTGATTGCCCTGGTTTTCATGCTGCAGGTTGTGGTAGCCCCAGAACGCAAGAACCCAGGCCCGGGTGATCTGTATCCAGAGGATTTCGTATACGATATCTCTGGTGGGGGACAGTTTCGACTTGCTGATTTCAAAGGAAAAAAAGCGGTGTTGCTTGCCAATCACATCGTAGATGACGGATCGACGAGCTGGCATGCTGATCCGTTCAAGCGACTGAAACAGCTTCAGGCCAAATATGGGGATCAGCTCGCGATAGCCGTCATGCCTGAACATGCTCACCACCGCCAGCAAACCCCGGCTCTGTGGGAAGCAACTTCGAGAGACGTCCGTGAGTTGTTAAATCCGGGAGATTTGCCTATTCTCATCGAGAACAAAGGAGCTGGCAATAAGGTAGGTCGTGCCAACCATTCGCTCTACCAAGCCCTCAATCCACAGAATTTGTACGGCTGGTGGCCGATGGTGCTTATCGGCAAAGACGGCCGCATCGTATGGACAAACAAGAATCCCCAGACCGGAAATTCAGAACATATGGTCTACGAGACCCAGCTGCGTCCAACTGTTGTTCAACTTGTGGATCCCGACGGCTTTCGCAAGTGGATTGCCGAGGTTCCTCAGGACTGGGTACAGCAGGCCTCACCATGGGGCGTTCTCGAGATTGAGGATTTTGAACGCTATCGTGACATGGGTGACTTACACGTGTCCTCCTGTTGGACAAACAATGCGCCTTTGACGACATACAAGGGGGAGCTTTCGATTTTTCCTGCCCGAACCGGACATAGGGCACTGGCCTTATTTCACTCGCAGCGCGTAGGCTTTGCCTTCGGATATCCATTCTATTACGGTTACCGCGATCCTGGGTACGGAATATGGGCACACCACGCCTTTGAGGGCCCACCGCGCACAGGAACACTGGTTTTTTTCTTCGCTTCTTATAACAAGGCGATGAAGCTCAATTTCTCCGAGCATAAAGGGAGGGGTTTTGCTTTCCAGATCGAAGGGCTGGACGGAAAAAAAGTGTATCTGAGGTTCGGACGGATCGGTCAGCATCCACCTCCTGGACCAGAGGACATCATTGCAGGCGACATCCAAACCGATGTCAAGTGGAATCTCGAGGAGGTCTGGAACCGAATTTCGTTCCATGTAGATCCGAAGGCTGGGACACAGATTTTCCTTGATAAAACGTTTCTGGCGGAAGTCCCACATATCAAAGGGATTACTGGAATCCTGTTCCAGGCGGGTTGGACTTGCTCTGTCGACGACATCATCATGATCCCGAAGAATGTATCGGTTGATGAACTCGACGGAGTCGTCCGCTGTGTGGATGAGCAAAGACTCGATCGTCCCCATGTAACGCCGCTGGAGCGGGAGAGCGAGATCATCCGCTTGAGCGCTGACAAAAAAGCTTATCCTCTTGTGTTGCGTATAAATTGGGGAAGTTCAGAACCGCACACGGATGCTGCGGGTCTGATTTGGCATGCCGGTCAGCCTTGGTTGCGTGGGACTTACGGCGCCCTGGATGGTGATGACTTTGTCTATCCCGATGACGTTCGGATCGAGGGTTCCGATGCGGAGATCTACCGGAGAGTCCGGTACAGCGCCGGAAGGCTACGCTTCACTGTGCCTAAAGGTTCTTACAAGCTTCGGGTTCACTTTGCACGACCGTTTCACTGGAGGGCAGGGGAGGGATTCCCGGAAGACCGTGTAGAGATGGAGATAGAACCGGATGGCCCTGGACGTGATCTGTGGAACGTAAATGTGCCATACAGAAAGGCCGTCGCATTTGAAAAGAGCGGAATTCAGGTAACTGACGGAGTGCTGGATTTGAGATTCATTTTCACTTCCCAAGTCCACATCGCGGCTACTGAACTGATTCAAGAATCTTTGTTTCCTGGCGAAAAGGAAGGGATCCCTGACTGGCCCTCGGTCAGCCGGTAATTCCAGAAAAGATAAGAATTTCCTTTTTGGGACAGCTCTAAATCCCTTGCAATTTTCCATAGCTTCCTCCCACTGACATCTTAGAATGAGAGGATCACATCCAAAACGACAAGGTCGATTAAATGCAAAAGTAGACCTCTTCTCTGTCACTGTTGTAGTGTTAAATATACAAAGGTCCGCAGCGGCTCCACAAAATCCGGGCCAAATTGTACTTAAGAATGCCTAGGTTCATTGTCCTTCATCTTAATTCCTCCTTAATCAGTACATATAGTGTCCGTCCAACAATTACAATACTGCATGCAATAGTTTGAGAAAAATACCTCAACAATACCGCCTAAATGCAATGGATCCCCTTAAAATATGCTTAAAAGGAATTATTGGATTATAAACACTTCCCCATAAACGTGTATTGTAATTAACTGCTTTAATTAATGCTCCAATATCATTCTGTTCAACAAGAAAGCCAATTCTAAGAGGTCTATATCTTATGGAGAAGTCGGAAGTTGCCATAACTAAATATCACCCTCGTTTTAAATATCTTGGTTAATTATACGAGAAATATGTACACAATTGTACATCGTCAAATAATTCGGACACACGCCTTGATTTCTTATGCTGTGGTTTTATTATATACAAACCATCGCTTAAGAAATATCATGAGTGGTCCGAATTTAGCTGAAACGAAACATGAGTATATCATAGCCCAATTTCTGTGACGCATTGTCCGTTTTTTTGCGAGCCCTTCAACAGCCAGATAGACGAGCTTGATCAGAGCTTGCTCCTTCGGGAAGCTCGATTTATTCTTTGCTACTTTTTTAATCTGGCGATGCAGACTCTCAATGGGATTTATCGTGCAGATCCTTCTTTCTCTGTGGCCGCCTCATAGATAAATCTCAGGTCCTTGGCTGATTCCCGATGCGAATTTCTCTTGACTGGCCTCGATCCAGTGGGCCGATATTGATACTGAGATGCATGCACTCCCACGGATTGTGCCCTTGAGCCGAGAGAAATCGCTCCCAGGCAATCCCCGTTACCCACTTCCCATCGCTTGACTCACGGACGATCAGCCCGCCCCGGGCGTTGTCTTCCGAGTCTGGCCACCGAGCCGACCAGACGAAACGATCACCTCTTTTAGACCGAGGATCGAGACTCTCAATCCATGTATAGGCCTGGAGATCCAGTTCCCTCCGAAGGGCACTGTTGTAATGAATCTCACGGGCAGTCAGGGGGTACAGTCCTTCCGGTCCGAGAAAAAATGTTTTCTGGTTGGCGAACTCCGGGTTTCGCTTCGACTTCGGTCCTGGATTGAAACAAGGAATGAGAGAAGCCAGCTCAGGCCAATCGTGATCCGATTGGTTGGTAACTGACAAGGTCATGTCAACACTCTCTACTCCGGCCCGGACACGAAGGCTGAATCCAAACGGAGCGGAAACGATGGCACCGCTGGTTTGATCTTCTGTGACGGATATCTCGTTTTTATATGTGCCGCGCGTGTTCTGACCTTCCTGCATTGCATCGAACATATTCCATTCGTAGAACCAGATATACACAGTCATCTCTTTCAGTTTCGGCGAAGTAACAGCGATACCGCGGTCCCATTTGGACAACTGGAGAAGCGCCTCATCCTTAAGGTTATCACGGGTGATAGTTCGATCAATGCCGTTTGGTGAGTGCTGGAATGATCCCGTTGCGGAACAGCTCATGGTTCTTTTTGATGTAGGCGGAGCTGATGTTTCCCGGGACCGACCAGTTCGAAGTCATGACTACGACCATATCCTCGTCTTGGATAACGATGATGTGCTGACCTCCATGCCCCAGGGCGTTTACTGTTTCTACGGCAGGACCGATGATGGGGAAAAACCTCTGCACACGCCACCAGTACCCGTAGCCACCCTTTCCTTCACTCCAAGCAGATGTGGACTGATCTATCCAGGATTTGGATAAGATCGTGTTCCCATCGAGAGTTCCCTCACGAAGGATGAGTTCTCCGATGCGCGCCATGTCACGGGGTCGCAGGTACACATCGTGACCTCCCGCACCGATATGGCCGGAGCCGATCTTTCCGGGATTCGGTTCGTAGTCCCAGCGGGTGGTCTTGATACCAATCGGTCCCAGAAGATTCTCCTGAGCGAATTCCCGCAAGCGGGTGCCTGTCGCCCGCTCCAGGAGTTCCGCACCGACCTGGGTCCACCCTGTCGAGTAATTGAAGACCTTGCCCGGGGCATACTGTTCGGGCCTGTCGAAGACAAAGCCCGCCCAGTCCGGGGACATTTTCATGCGGCCGTAATCTCCTTTCGATTCGAACCACTCCAGTCCGGCCCGCATTGTCATCAGGTCATGAAGCGAAATACCGGCCTTCCAGCTCGAAGAGTCGATATATTCCGGGAAGTATTTCATGAGAGAATCTTCGGGTCCTCCGATATCACCTTTATCCACAGCGATACCTATCAAAATCGAAAGAATGCTCTTGGAGGCGCTCTTGACGTTGCCTCCCATCGTCCGGTCCCAACCCCGGAAGTACCGTTCGGCCACGAGCTTCCCGTGCCTGATGATCAAAAGGCTGTGGAGGTGTTTGAAATTGTCAGAGCCCGCCTTGTCCAGGACAGCGTTGAGGGCCATGGGATCGAAACCGTTGGCGGCCGGATCTCCGATCTCCCACTCGTAGCCGTCCTCGTCCAGTGTGCCGATGGTCGACCAGTTGCCGGCGATGGGATAGAGCTGGGGAATGACTGACGGGGTTGACTGCTTGTAGAAGTTGGCGAAGAGATTTCCTCCGTGGGATACTTTCAGATCGATCGTGTCCGTGGTGAGATCGTTGGTCAGCCAGAACTCACCAGTTATCTCGCTGTAGACTCCGACTGTATCTTTCCCATCTCCGTCCCAGTCGCCCGCGAGTGGATAGACTGAGCCAGATCCGAGGACGATGTTGTAGTGGATGGTATCGATGGTTTGGTTTCCAGCACCTGAGATCTCGGTATCGGACAACAAGAACTGCCTGGTCACGGGATCGTACACCCCGAGGGTGTCGAGGCCGTCTCCGTCCCAGTCACCTGCTATGGGCACACCTTTGGACAGGCCCGAGCCAAATACGGCTACGAGGTTTTCTGCACCCTCCCGGTTCTCGTTCTTCAAGAAGAATTGTCCGGTGTCACGCCGGTAGAGACCCGCAGTGTCTTTACCATCCCCATCCCAGTCTCCGGTCACGGGAAGGAGCGGAACAGACAGATCTTGGGCCCAGGAGACATCTGGCAAAAAGTTGAATATCAACTGGGGAACCTCGTGCACGTTCCGATCACCAAGGAAAAACCTGCATTCACGACGAATGAAATAACCCACAGAGTCGGTTCCGTCACCGTTGAAGTCGCCCGAAACAGGGTACAAGTACCGGCTGGTCCAGTTGGCAGCCACTTCGACGCCCGCATGAAACCGGCGCTCCGGGGCGTGCGTGGTATTGTCGAGCTTCAGGGTACAGAAGTTCGTCTCTCTAAAGAACAGTCCAACTTTGTCTTTCGCTTTGGAGGTTGCCGCCTTCTGATCCTGCCGGTTCGTACGGTTCGGTAAGGTCCGCTTCTCTCCTGGTGTTTTTACACCGATGTCCGTTCCAGCCGAAAAGGCTGGGAAAGCAATAAAGCTGATCGCCAGAATAAGGCCTCCTAAATTTCTAATTGTCTTTGTCATGTTTGTATTTAACTCCTATTCATCTGCAGTTTTCCCCAGGACTTGACCAGAAAGATGCCTGCCACAACTGCGACCACGGTGCAGATGTTGGCTTGCAGCGATTGGCCATACAAATAGAATCCGACAGCGAAGACCGTGCTTAAAACGGCAAAACATCCGGCAATCGTGCAGAGAATGCCGAGTGGCAGGTCGCCTGGCTTGGCAGTTTCAAAAATGGGATCGCCATCCCTTTGGGCTTTTGCGATGACTTTGTCCCACCCTTTGCCACCAGGACGAACCAGGCGGTAGAACTTGCGGAGGCTTTCATCATCGGTGGGTTTCGTCAGCAAAGTTACCATCAGCCAGCAAGCGGTTGTTATACTCACACCGATGACCAGATTAACATGGACTGGGAGCATCTCGTAGCCCAGTTTCACATGAATGATTTCCAAATATACGGCTACGAGGAAAGAGACGACCATTCCCGTTATCTCGGTCCATGCGTTTATCCGCCACCAAAACCAGCGGAGGATGAAGATTAATCCCGTGCCCGCACCAATCTGCAATATTATATGGAATGTCTGCAGAGAGCTTGAAAGCAAAAGAGCCAGGGCTCCGGCTAGGATCATCAGTACCACAGTGGATATGCGTCCAATTAATACGAGTTCTCTTTCTGTAGCGTCGGGTTTGATGAAGCGTTTATAGAAATCATTGACAACATACGAGGAGCCCCAGTTGATGTGCGTAGAAATAGTGGACATGTAAGCGCCAATCAACGAGGCTACTACAATTCCCAAAATACCATGGGGAAGAAACGTCAGCATGGCTGGATAGGCCATGTCATGCTGGATAATACTGATATCGGTAATGTGTGGGAAAGCAGTCTTTAAAGAGGCAAGATCCGGGTAAATAATCAGCGATGCCAGTGCTACAAGTATCCAAGGCCAGGGGCGCAGTGCATAATGGCAGCAATTGTATAGCAGAGTTGCGCCCACGGCGTGGTTTTCATTCTTTGCTGCGAGCATTCGCTGAGCTAGATAACCTCCGCCGCCAGGCTCATGGCCAGGATACCAGACAGACCACCACTGGACAGCGAGGGGGATGATGAACAAAGGGACAAGGGATTTAGGGTCGGAAAAATCTGGCATAAGGCTGAGTTTATCCACAATGTTTTCATGAGTGAACAGGCCCTCCAAGCCACCTACTTGTGGCAGTCGGCATACAATTATGGCCGCCATTATGGCGCCGAACATAGAAAAGCCGAAAAGAAAAAAGTCGGTTAGAAGAATGGCTCTAAATCCACCAAGAGAGGAGTAAATGACAGTTATAGTCATGGCCGCCATAATGCTTTGCAGTGGAGTCATTTTGAGCAAGACGCTGCCGATTTTGATAGCAGCCAGAGAGACAGAAGCCATGATGATGACGTTGAAGATCACGCCGAGATAAAGCGCCCGGAAGCCACGGAGAAAAGCAGCGGCTTTTCCGCCGTATCGGATTTCGTAGAGTTCAATATCGGTCATAACGCTGGAACGCCGCCACAGCTTGGAGTAGACAAAGACGGTAAGCATACTAGTCAACAGGAAGGGCCACCAGAGCCAGTTACCCGACACACCATGGTTACGGACCATATCCGTCACAAGATTGGGTGTATCTGATGAGAATGTTGTAGCGACCATGGATATGCCAAGCAGCCAGAATGGTATGTTTCGGCCTCCGAGGAAGAATTCCTCCGAACTTCTGCCGGCTCGCTTCGAGATGACAACTCCAACCAACAGGATCAAGACAAAATAAGCTACTATAATTGACCAATCAATCGTTCCCAATAACATATAGATTTCCTTACTTAGATCCCAGGATCGTTCTACTCATTCTTCTTGCCTCATCGATCATGGCGACCATGTTTTCCAATGGCACATCGGCCTGAATTGTAATGCCAGGCTCCAAAATATAGCCTCCGCCTCTCCCCATTTCTCGCGCAAGTTTCCTGACTTCTTCCCGGACTTCTTCAGGTGTACCCTGAGGAAGAAGGTCTTGTGTGCGGATCCCGCCACATAAAGTGAGGTCTTGTCCAAATTCCTGCTTGAGCTTGAATATGTCCATGGCCTCCGGCTGGATTGGATGCAGGATATCAAGTCCAATATCTATCATATCTCCAATGATAGGATAGATATTCCCGCAGCTGTGATGGAAGAACGTCCGCCCGTGGCTTTTTGCAAGTCTGTATATTTCTTTCAGGCAAGGCTTTATGAATTTTCTCCAATGCGGCTGAGACATCAGCAATGCTCTTTGTGTTCCGTAATCGTCACCCAAAGCAACCCCATCGAAAGTGAATCGCTGAAACAGGATCTCCATCGTCTCCAAGACGTAGTCCGTGATGTGTCGAAGAAGCTCCTCGACAAATTTGGGATTCAGAATCAAATCCATAAGAATATTTTCCATTCCGCGCATGAATGTCGCTCTTTCCCAGAGATCTCCTATCCAGATGATAGAATAGTGTTTTCTGTTATTCTCACACCAATCTCGGAGTTTTGTAAAACGATATGCTTGGGAAGCATCGGGAAATCGATACCCAGTAAGGTCTGCCTCGATTAGACAGGGTCCAATAGGAACTCCGCGGTCTATATTGCTTGTAGTCCACACAACGCCAAACTCATCCTCTTGCGTTTCGCCGTAGATTTCCGGTTTCGCATACAAGGGCTTGATTGATTCGAGTAGGATCATACGAATCGGAAAATCCAGCGTCTCCTCGATAGAATCTCCTCCCCAGTATTTCCTTCCCATGAGCTCTGTAGGCGGTGAAAACGTGAAATTATAGGGAACGGCCTCTGTCTCTTGATGAGCTATCGTCTTTTGTATCCACTGTCGGTTCTTAGTCATGTTCTGTTGTATGTTTCACTCAGGGAAGAGAAGGACCTTCATTCTATTGGCTATCTCTTTCTCCATAATCCTGAAACCTTCTTTAACCTCGGAGAGATGTAACCGATGCGTTATTAATGGCTTAACATTAATTATTCCTTCGGCTATTAACCTCATGGCACGAGGCATGACTCCGGGATAGGCTAATACACCAAAAAGTTTAACTTCATTCAGTACGAGGCTGGAGACATCAAACTCAGGGATTCTCTTTTCATAGATGCCCACTACTGAGATGACCCCTGATGGCTTTACCAACTTCACCGATTCCTTTATTGCCTTAGGGTTTCCCGATGCTTCGATGACGACATCCGCCTTAAGGCCGGAAGTAAGATCGTTAACGCACTCCACCAAATTTTCCGTGTGTACATTTACCACCCTTTTAGCTCCCAAACTCTTCGCTAGTTTCAGCTTATTTTCATAGGTGCCACTCAGGATACAGCAAGCGGCCCCGGCGGCCCGGGCAGCTTGTAGGCATAATAGCCCAATCGGCCCATCACCCTGAACCAACACCGTGTCTCCAGGGGTAACCTGTCCCATTATAATCGCATTTGCAGCCGTAGCTGTTGGATCAAGGAGAGCGCCTTCTTCGTAAGATATTTCATTTGGCAAGGGATAGGTATATTGCTGCGGCATAGATAAATAATCTGCATAGGCCCCTTCCTTGCCCCTGCATATTCCTACCTCTTGCTTATCGAGGCAGAGATTATATCTTCCTCTTAAACAATAACTGCATTTTCCACATCCTATACTAACGTCCCCAGTAACTCTTTGCCCTGTCTTCAGCTTCTTCACTTCTTCGCCTACATCTTCTACTATTCCGGACCATTCATGTCCTGGGGTAATGGGGAATTTTGCCAACCCCATTGAGAAAAAGGGCATAGTGCCTCTAAATATTTCTAAGTCGGTTCCACAAATTCCCACTGCTTTGACTTTGATCAATACATCATTGGGGCCGATCAGAGGCCTATCAATGTCAACATATCGAACGTCCCTTGGGCCAAATACTCTCGCTGCTTTCATACTTTACTCTTCCATGGCAATGGCTCTCACTGGTGAGCCATCTGCTAAGTCCAACTTTAATGGTAATACCACTAAAAATATTTCTTTTTTCCTCAACTGAAAGAGGTTAGTTAATCCTTCAACGATTACCACTCCTTTCTGTAACAATATCCTGTGAACTTTGAGGTGTTTGCTAGCATGGACGGAAGGTTGTTCAATACCCAAAAGTGAGATATGTTTATTTGCCAACCATTCCGCTAATTCCTGCGAAATACCAGGATAGTCTGTAAAATATTCCTTTCTCCCAAATTTTTTGCTCCAGTCAGTACGGATCAGTATCTTCGCTCCCTCTTTTATCTTATTTTCGATTTTTCTTAAATCTGCTAACTTGATTTCCTCTCCGGCTTCTTTTCCTTCAACATGGACTACCAAGGCTTCACCAATACAATTATGCAGGTCTAAATCTGCTACTTTCGCATTGTCTTTAAGACAATGGCCAGGAATATCTATGTGAGTCCCTGTATGACTGCTAAAAGTTATTTGGCTCACTGTGTATTCATTCGCTGAATCACGCTGTGGCTTAAATTCCACAGCAGGCTCATCTGGCCAAGGGACGAAACCGTTAAATACAGTCAGGGTTAAATCAATTATCCTTCTCATCAATTTCTATTCTCAGGTTCCTGCCTACAGATGTCCCCATCCTTTAATCCGACTTAAAACCTCCTTATGACCTCTCTTGGGTTGTTCCAAATTCCGCGCGATTTTCTGAAATTTGTACTCATTGAAGTCTTGAAATGAGTTTATAATAGCTAGCCAGCCGGGTCAATGACTGAAAATTGGTTAAATACTTGACTGGACCAGCTGAATCGTGATAATCCTTCCGAAGATCTTGAGATGCCGCTTGCAGTCGAGGAGAATGGCTATGCTTAAAATGATATTATCGATAAGGGGAGTTGTGAAAATACTCTTTATTTTGACTCTGTTGTGTATCCTGGTTCCTGAGTCTGCCTATGGTCAGGAGGCTGTTTATCCCCCTGACCTTCCCGGGGCACAGATTGATACTTATAAAACCGTAGGAGACATAGATCTGCGCCTCTGGATTTTCACTCCGGAAGGACACAGCAATAACGATCGAGTTCCGGGCATTGTTTTCTTTTTTGGCGGAGGTTGGAGGACGGGCACTCCGGTCCATTTTGCCAAGCACTGTGAACACCTGGCAGCCCGTGGTATGGTGGCCATAGCTGCCGACTATCGGGTGGCCAGTCGTCACGGAGTAAAAGTCCATTCGTGTGTAGCGGATGCGAAATCAGCCGTTCGCTGGATCCGCAAGAATTCAGAACACTTAGGTATCGATCCCGATCGCATCGTTGCCGCAGGAGGCTCGGCTGGTGGACATCTCGCTGTGTCCACGGCGACACTCCCTTCCCATGATGACCCTGCAGATGATCTGTCCATCAGCTCTAAGCCCAATGCTTTGGTGCTTTTCAATCCCATAGTTGTTCTCGCGCCCGTCCCCGGAAAAAACATTCCATCGGCAGAAAGTCTCGCAAAGCTTGAAAATCGCCTGGGGGCCGAACCCAAAACCCTGTCTCCCTATCACAATATTAAACGGGGCATGGGTCCGACCGTCATTTTTCACGGCAAGGCCGATAAACTCGTCCCTTATGAAACAGCTGAGCTTTTCAGGGAGAAAATGCTTGAAAACGGCAACCGCTGTGAGCTCTTTGGATATGAGAACGCAGGCCATGGTTTTTTCAATTATTATGGTAACGAGGACAAAACACATTTTAAAGATACGGTAAAAAAAATGGACAGTTTCCTAGTATCTCTAGGTTACCTCAAGGAGAGTCCCGAGCCAGTATCGGAAAAACCACCGAACATCATCATTTTTTTTGCCGATGATCTAGGGTATGGGGATTTAGGTGCCTTCGGTCATCCGACGATCAGAACGCCTCACTTGGACAAATTGTGCCGGGAAGGACAGAAGTGGACCGATTTTTACTCGGCGGCCAGTGTCTGTACTCCCAGTCGGGCCGCCCTTCTGACCGGGCGTTTGCCCATTCGAAGTGGAATGTGCAGCAATCGTAGAAGAGTCCTCTCTCCGACTTCAACAGGAGGACTTCCCCAGAGCGAGATCACCATAGCCAGCGCTCTAAAGGCTAATAATTATGCAACCGCATGTATCGGAAAGTGGCACCTCGGCCACCTGCCTCAGTTCCTGCCCACCCAGCACGGATTTGACTCCTACTACGGAATCCCCTACAGCAATGACCACGACCGTGTCCATGCCGATAAACCGGAGGCTTTCCGTGATCCGCGGATCGAATACTGGCATGTTCCTCTGATGCGGAATGAAAAGATCATCGAGCGACCGGCCGATCAGAGAACAATCACCCGGCGTTATACCGAAGAGGCGGTCAATTTCATCGAGGGGAAAAGTAACGGGCCTTTTTTTCTCTTTCTGTCCTACAGCTTTCCCCACGTTCCTCTTTTTGTATCTGATGAGTTTAAAGGCAAAAGTCCCCGAGGGCTCTATGGTGATGTTGTAGAGGAGATCGACTGGAGCGTGGGCAAAGTCATCGAAACCTTGCATGAAGAGGGAATCTCGCGGAATACGCTCGTTATCTTCACTTCGGACAATGGACCTTGGTTGAGCTACAACGAGCAGGGAGGGTCGGCCGGGCTTCTCCGGGGAGGCAAAGGTGTTACTTTTGATGGCGGCATGCGCGAGCCGACGATCTTCTGGTGGCCGGGGCGGATCCAACCGGCAGTGATCCATGATATCGGCTCCACCCTGGACTTATTTACGACCTCGCTGTCGGTTGCTGGAGTGAAAATCCCGAAGGACCGGATCATCGACGGCCAGGATCTAAGCCCAAGACTCTTTGGTTTCGGGCAAAGTCCGCGCTCAACGATGTTTTTTTACAGGGGAGAAAAGCTATATGCTGTCCGTAAAGGTCCCTTCAAGGCCCATTTCTTCACCAAACCCTCCTATGTCCCCAATCCCCAAGAAACCAAACACGAACCCCCTCTCCTTTTCCACCTCGGACACGACCCTTCGGAAAAGTACAACATCGCCGAGAAACATCCTGATGTGATCGCCGACATCCGCGAAGAAATGAGGAAACATTTGGAGAGTCATGTTCCTGTGGAAAACCAGATCATGAAGGGTCCTGCCTGGTCATTTAAACCCTTGGAAGAGCTCATTAAGAAATAGGCATTTACCCACAGATTAAGATCAGAGACCAGTGTTAAAATGTGTAGATTTGGTATTTGGTTTCACAGGGCGGACCCGGGGCCAGATGGAGCACAGGTGAAGCGGATAACTCATAGACCACGCTTCCATTAGTATATCCCCTCTCGCCATGTCTGCACACCTTGTTTTGGGGATCGTCATGAGAGCTGAGAGCTTCTTTTATGTCCTTTATCTGGATCGTTTTTGAGAAGTCATCGAGACGGACTTCCATGGCCTTACATCTTGATACGGTGTTGGGCAGGTAGTCGACCCCGCTTTTTCTTGGACATTTCTGGATCAGCTTGTTAAAGAGTCCCTGATCGTTGTTCACGATGGGATGATTGGTGTGGAATATTCTAGAAGCGTTCTCATAGGGAACGAAACGGACAACCTTGTTCGCAGAACATTCATAGGCGACGATCTTATCTGGGCCTCCTATCGAATAATTCTGACCGGAGGCATGTTTAATCTCATGGATGAACTCTACCGCACCTTCGAGTTTTGTATGTTCTAAGAGTCTCCTGACGACAAAAGCTACGGGCAAGCCATCCGTGCTGGGATCCAACTGCATTAGTGTATTGCAGCAGACACCAATGGAGTGGTTGTTGATTCCGAGCAAGGCAATCAGACCGGCATAACTGAAAACATAGGATTCTAAGGAAGAATTCTCATGTTTGATTCGGAAAATGACCTCAAATCCCTCTACATACTTGGCGATGTCCATATTCTGCCCGAGAAGTGGAGGTAGACCCCCTTGGTCGAAAACCCCTAAGGCAGTACAGTTCATTCCGTCGGGAGAGGACGGCCCACAGTTTCGATTTCTTCGGTACCACCATTCTTCATCCATGAATTGAGAAGCAAAAGCCGTTTTAAGGTCCAGGCCGGAAGCTTCGGCTATTCCGTTGACTTCTTCTATCAGATCGGGAGACCATCTCTCCAGGGCTCCTTTGAAATTCATTTTATCAAGAAATTCGTCCAGATAGACTTCTGGATTCATCCCTGTTTCTTTATGCAGAAAATCCTTCCAGATACCGATGACTTCATGGATTTTTGGCTTAAGGGCTTCACCATGAATGCGTCCTCTCTGGCGTGGTGTCCCTTCTAAAACAAAATAGGGCAGGTCTTGGGTTTTTATTGAGGATTGGGCATAACTTTTCGACAGAATCCCGGAACCAAATGCTGCGCTGGTCCCTGCCAACAATCCCGCCTGGATAAAGTCTCTTCGTTTCATGATTGCCTCCTTATTTTGGGGAATGAAAACTTTTTTTGACTCAAATCTTCAACCGTGCTCTTTAAATAATTCACTACAAGTTCTTCTGTAAAATATAGGATTGCAGGCCCAAAATCAATAAAACATGTCGAATTATTTGGAAACAACTATATTTCATGCTTCTTGGCTGCGGTTTTTAAAAAGAACTCTGAGATCTTATTACGTATTTTTGAATTTGGCTAGTACCCGACTGCCATGGTCAGGTCTGTACGGTCTAATTTTATTGAGTATCTAACCTGGATTATTCGTTCAGGATTATTTTAGCCGGGACATCATCCAGTGGATAGTAAGTATGCTTTATGTGCTCTTCAAAGACTTTAACTATTCTAATGCCTGAGTGTTCCGGGTTCTCACTCTTTGCTTTGCATACAGGACCACTGGTAACCAGTTCAATTGATTCATGTTTACTCAGGATATTACGATGAAGATGTCCGGAGAAAATGGCCCGCACATCGTATTTTAAAAAAAGATCAAGATAATCTTTTCTCGCATTCATGGGAAAATTTGTGTAATTGTCGTTTTCATTGATGTTGTTTTTGATGACCGGATGATGTTGAAAAATAAATACATGTTTTGGCTTTTGTGATACGGCCGCTTCAAGTTGTTCTTCCAGCCATATTCTTTGATTGTTGAGGGCCAGTGTAACTTTTTCAGGATTACAAATGATAGGAGTGTTCAACACAATGCTCATGGTCCCCCGGTGCTGGAATGAATACCAGTTTTTGCCAAAGTTTAACTGGTATTTTTCGATTGATTTACCGGTAGGATACCTTCCCACATCACAGTTACCTGAAACCAGATACAGTGGAATGGATTCATCCAACAACTGCGTCACTTTTTTAAATACTTCGATTTGATCGGAATTACCGATATTTTGTGTCAAATCACCACAGATGATTACAAAAGCAGGTTTTAGCCGGCTTGCGTGCTGAATTGCCTTTGTGAAAAGCGCGGTTTCTTTGTATGGGGCTTTAGCTGCGGGTTGTTCTGTTTTTTCCAGTTCATTCTTTTTCTCGTCTGCTTCACCCACGGCATGATATCCAATTTGCGGATCCGCCATTTGAATGAAAAAGAAAGGACCCTCCCATGAATCAGAACTGAGGTCTTGAGCGACTGCAACCGGGCTAAAAACGAGGGCTGCAACAATAAGCAGAAGAAACAAACTGGACGTTTCAGGCATGAATATTCTAATTGCTGATTTTAATCTAGAAACAATCATTATCACACTCCAGGAGAAACACCTTACTCTAATACTTTATTACCAATTCACTTTATCACAAGCAAAATTTAACCAATATTCCCCATA
>SDBS01002333.1_pt1 | contig 19047 bp, 19 predicted proteins | sample 2277091 | NCBI WGS metagenome assembly SDBS01 (sample SAMN10404972, study PRJNA504765) | marine sediment metagenome | isolation source: marine sediment core GS10_PC15, 163 cmbsf | place: Arctic Ocean: Southern Knipovich Ridge | collected 2010 | reverse complement strand
TGCAAATTATAAAGGAATTAAACGCATTAGCACGTCGAACTAAGGAGGAAACAAAATTATGGAAGAATGCAATTCGCGAGACCTTGGGCTTGAAGAGCGTTTTAGCGAAAGGTAAGAAAACCCCACAAAAGAAGAGTAGAAATAAAAAGAACAATTTTGTCGGGTGAAGATGAGTTTAAAAATATATGAAAAAAAAGAATAAAAATTATAGTTTTTTGAAAATTTGAGAATTTAAACCTGGATTTTCTTTAGTAATGTTGGAGATAATTGAAAAGCGTTTCCTTCCTCTTTTTTAATAATACCGTAAACTTCACATTCGTAACATTTTATATATTTCTCACTATAACTTCCTTGAACTGACTTATTGCATAAGGTACCGCCAATAACCCAACATGCTCTACCAGAATTCTGCCCCCCATGGGTTCCATCTAATCTTGTTTCAATAGCAGCAGGACAAACTCCTAACTGAGCACTTCTCATTCCATTTGGTTCTTTACCACACTTTTTTAATTCCCAGCAATTCTGACGCATAAAACTAACCCCTATCTGATTAAAACTATGGTTTTTCTCTAAATTAAAAATGAAAAAACATCTAATTAAAACTTTGTAAAATAATAGTTTTTACAGCAGAAGTAACAAACAATCAGATTGTAATTGACAAAAAAAAAAAAATCAAAAATCTAAAGTTTTTTCCAAAATTCTGATGGAGACAAGTATTTATTGATCTTAGAATAGGGGCATACGGCGATACAAGCTCCACAATCACTCGAATTTTCAATCCAAAATTCAAAACACTTTTCAACATTTACATAATACTTTTTTATACCTAGATTGTTGGAAATCGTTGGTGCGTCAAAACTTGGTTCTACCTCACTTGTTATTGCCCCTATTTCACATGCTTCACTGCATTTATAGCACGATTTGCAAGTTTTTTCCACTTTCTTTATAAACTCTAAATTTGGCTCGTCTGAGACGAGAGGCAAATCTGTAAATACTTTACATATCCTTATTCTTGGACCAAATTCAGGATTAATTAATAGACCATGCCTACCTAAAGCTCCTAGTCCTGCATCAATCGCTAGTGGTATGCTAAGGGCTGTATCATTACCACATTGTATAGCTCTGTATCCTAAATTTCTGATAAATTCTCCTAGGCATGAAATTATAAAAGCCATTTTTGAATATGCAAACGATACCGCCGCTGCTGCTGGTTGAGCTGGCGCGGTAGAGATAGCATCTTGATCCATCTCAACTACCATTATGATTGCTTTATCAATTTCCTTTGGTAAATTAATCGGTTGCTCCAATATCGAATAAGCGATATTACCAGCTCGCACTTCTTCTTTTGCATCAGCTTCACTAGTTTGATCTGGTCTCATAAATCCTGTTTTATAAATCCATTTTTCATTGACATCAGTAATCCCTACTAAAGAAGCTCCATAAAATTTTGCTATCTTTTTAATAATATTAGTAAAATTTTTTGAGTTTTCAATTAGATATTTAGACTTCATCCAATTTGTTCCATACCCTGTATCCATCAGATTTTTTCTTTCCCACGTGAAAGCATATGGAAAATTCTCATAAACAGTCCAACCCGCTGCTACTAACGCAAAATCTATTCGTGAGTACCCATCCTTGTTTGAATTTATATGTTTTTTTATATTTTCTTCAAACATCTTACCGTATGTTGGTAATTTCTTATCCCACATTCTTCTGTATATCATATTATATTTCTGATCAAAACGTTTGTAAACTGTTTCATCTATATCATATGCAATGTACGATCTATTACTATTCTGATTCATTGTTATTAATTAATTACAAAAAATAAAAAACTTTAATGATAAAATTATTATAATGAAATTTTTAAATAGCAATAATAAAAAATAGTTTTCTTAAATGAGTGTGAAGAGATTTATAACTCAAATTGGGGTCGGTGTAGACATGCATGGGCACAATGATGATTGTACAAATGCGGCTATCAAGGCAGTCAAGAATGCGATTTCTAATAATAGTTTAGATGGTCTAAGTGAGATTATTGGATTAAAAAAATCAAAAGATCTATTAAATTTGAAAGTTCACATTAAAACTGGTGCTCCGTATCCCGAAAGTGTTGATGAAAAAAAAGTTTTAAATGCAATACCCTTTGGTGAAAAATCGTTAGAAGTAGTAAACGGTGGTTTAGTAGCTCAAGGTATTATGATTAAAGAATTGGGTGATAATTCTGATAGGATTATAGTATGTATTGCAGCAGTAACAGTATTAGTAAAATTTCCTTCCTTGAGTTAAATATTCAGAATCATAGGCTAACTTAGTAATTCTCAGGTTAAAATATTTTCTTCAATTTCTCTTGGATTTTTCCTGTTGTAATAATTTTATAACTTATATTAACTGAAATGTATACAATTAAATATGAGATATTAATTTGTTATGTTTATATTTTTCTTAACGATAAAATTTTAAACTTACATTTCAATCAAGTTATTATCTATCTTTAAAACATTTTATAAGTGTGAAAAAAAATATTAAATATAGAAATCGTAAACTAAAAAATCAAATAACTTTTTAAATAAATAAAAAACACAATAAACCATTTAAAATCTCAACCAAAAACACTAATAGATTAAGGGGATTAATGATGTATGATGCAACCTACAAAATGGTTATCTTCGGAGATGGTGGATGCGGAAAAACTACATTAACACAGAGATTTCTTACCAATTTGTTCAAATCCTCAACAACTATGACAATTGGCGTTGATTTCGAAGTGAAAAGTTTAGAAATTAACGGAAAAAAAATAAAACTCCAAATTTGGGATTTTGGTGGTGAAGAACGATTTAGATTTTTATTACCCACCTATGTTAGAGGGGCTAACGGAGCTCTATTTATGTATGATGTAACTAATTATACTTCCTTAGCTCACATTGATGATTGGTTAATGATAATAAGAAAAGAAATTGCAGCAGAGGTTCACTTTCCTATTATTGTTGTTGGTGGAAAGGCAGATCTTACAGAACATCGTGAAGTGACTGGTGAAGAAGGGATCAATATATCAAAATCGAGGGGGGTCAATGGTTTTATTGAGTGCAGTTCAAAAACAGGAGAAAATGTAGAAGAATCTTTTGAAGCTTTAACCCGAATAATGATGCAAAACTCTAATATGCTATGAAAAGATTAATTTTTTGGATAATTTATTGTAATCTTAACTTAAATTTAAGTAAAAATTGAATATCTTTTAGTAGACATTCAATTTAGGAATTTTTATTTTGCTCCTCTAAAGTTTCTTTTTGTTTTAATCTCAAATCCTTTCTTCTAAGTGAAACCATAATTTGAAAATCTAAGTCTTTTTTAAATTCACCAGCAGCCTTTAATATTGTCTCAATTATTTTTTCTCCAACATTCTCGTCTTTTATATTAATTCCACCAAACATAGGTATTTCTGAATATCTTTCAATCAAGTCTTCTAATATTTCCTCAGGTAAAACATCAATGCGGTCTTTTAAAGCTATAATAATTATCTCTTCTAATTTACTATATATTTCTCGCTTGCTGAATTGACAGAGTACGCATTTTGAACTTCTATTTTTTAAAATCTTTAAGATTATTAATCCAATAATAAATTTGAAATTCCTTAATAAAATATCCTTATCTTCAATAGTAAGATCTTTATTGTATTGTACTATTAATTTCTCAGCCTTAATATATAGATTTGAATAATATAATGCTCTATCAAAGTATGCTGGAATAATACAAAAGATTCGAGTGAACCAAAATGGAGAGATATTTTTGGGGGGTTCCTCAAAAAAAATATAGTATACTATTCTACCATCTCTTTCTTTGTATAAAGTTGATTCCTTTTTTAGAATATTTAAGTAAGTTGAAATAGTTGATCGAGCAATCTCTTTAAAAAATCTTTTATACTCATGTTCAACTTCCCCCGTTGTAATTTTCTTTTTTCCCTTTAAATAATATTTTAAAATAATCCCTAAGATACGATTTTCATGAAGACGCCCTGTTTTTATATGTTGTTCTTCTGCTTCATCTTCTCTATATTGGTATAAATATGCTATTTCTGGCGCAAAATCTTGAACTACGTTATCAACTACTTTAAACTCATTATCTATTATCTGAGCATTTTCTAATTTTGCATTTTCTAATAGAAATTTTTCAATTTCTGTTCTTTCTGACAAATTTTATAATCTCTCTCTCTATGTAGGCATCTTTTTCTTGATTTAGAATTAATTATTAATAAAAACTAAATTTTTTATTAAAAAAAATATCCTCTAAGTATACTAGAATTTTTCATTATATTTATTTTTCTATGTCACTCACATATGTTTTAAGTTATTATGAAAAACACTTCTTATTGCCCCTAACAATAGTATACTTAAAATTAAACTTATCCATTAAACTAAGAAAGAAAAAATAATTATTAAAATTCAATTTAAATGAACAAGAATCCTTTAAGTTAAGATAATTTATTTTTTCTTTTTATATTTTTCTTTCCAAATCGGATCTGCTTCTTGTAGTGTTCTTCTCTGGACTTTCCCAATGAGATTTCTAGGTAACTCGCCTATTATGGCGATATTCTCAGGGACTTTGTATTTCGTCATGTTTTCGATAGCCCACTCTTTAATTTTTTTAGGAGATAAATCACAATCAGCGCGAATTGAACACCAAGCCTTCACACTTTCCCCAAATTCTTCATGAGGTAATCCGGCTACAGCAGCGTCAAGAATATCTGGATGCTTCATTAAGAGTTCCTCGACTTCCTTAGGAAAAACAGAGTAACCTTTACATTTTATTAGTTGTTTTTTTCTATCTCTTATTTCAATAGTACCGTCTTCATTCATGAAACCGATATCGCCAGTTAAAAGCCATAGTTTACCATTATATTCTTTAAGAACTTCAGATGTTTCGCCTGGTTTGTTTAAGTATCCCAACATTATTTGGGGGCCAGTTACGCATATTTCACCCGTGTGTTTTTCACCGAAACTAATATCATTAGGATTACCTAAACAAATTGATCCTTGTGTAAAATCATTACTAGGCCATATTCCCCATTCAGTTCCTGAAAACGGCATCCCAATACTTCCAATTGGACTTTCACCAAATAAATTACCTGCACTCACAGCAGGACTAGCTTCTGATAAACCGTATGCTTCCACAATTCTACCTCCCGTGTTATCTACAAAAGCATCATGAACTGGTTTATGTAATGGACCAGCGCTCGATATACATAGGGTTAGTTTTCCCATTACATCTGGATATCTTTTCTTAAGATTTTTAAATTCTGCTATATTTTTAAATAAGATTTCAGTACCGGCATAAATTAATCCTTCCTTACATGGTAACCTTTCAATGCTTTCAAATAATTCAATCTGAGAAGGAGGTGTTGGAAAAAGCATTATCCAACCTCCAATTCTTAAGGTTGTATTCATTATTACTGTGTGAGCAAAACTATGAAATAATGGAAGTATTCCTATGTTTCCAATTCCGGGTTTTTCTCCACCTAACCATAATTTGCATTGTTTCGCGTTAGATACTACATTAAAATGTGTTAGTACTGCTGCTTTTGGTAACCCCGTCGTTCCACCAGTCATAATATAAGTAGCGGGATGCTTTTTTGCATCGATTTTCACGTCTGGAACGCGTGGTATAGTTTTTAAGAGATCTTTAAACTTAAGAGCACCTGAATAATCAACTTTCCCTGAGGGAATTTTTTTAACAAATTTTCCTATAGCTTTTTTTACTCCCTTTATGTTTGTTATATCTGCAAGATTAGTATAAATTACGATCTCTATACTTGAATCTTTGATTATAGGTTTAATATAATATTCATATAATGCATCTAATACGATAAGCATCTTAGGTTTTATTATATCAAGTTGATGCAAAATTTCTATGGGTTGATATGTAGGATTTATTCCACAAGCTATTGCTCCAATTCTAGTTATCGCATAATACCCAACGATATATTGTATACAATTAGGAAGATGCAATGCTACAACATCACCTTTTTTGATACCCTGATTACTTAATGCTGTAGCAAAACTTTTTACATAATCTTGAAATTGCTTGTATGTAACCCATGTATCTAAAAACCAGATAAAATTTTTATTAGCGTATTTCTTAACTTGCTCATCTAATAACTCATTTATTGTTTTTTCTTCAAATGTAGTGTTAAAGGGAACTTCTTTAGGCCACCATCTTTGAAACCACCTTTTTTTTTCATCCACTTGGAAAGTATCATCTGTTTTAGAAGACATTTCTTAAATTCTCTATTTGAAATTTTTTTTATCCTTATATCACTTAGATACGTCAAAATTTAAACTTTATGAAGTTAAAAAAAAATAAGAAAAAAAAAATAGTTAAAATTTAGAATCTTTTATCTTTTCTCCGTTTGATTAAAACTGTGGCTACACCAAATAAGCAAATTCCCGCAATTAATGAAACTATTGCTAAGAATCCTTGAGATGCGGGTTTCGTCATGAAAACAGAAAACGTGGGATCTGCATAGATTCCACAGCCCGTTCCGCTAAATTTCGGAAATAAAACAGCATATACCATAACACTAACTTCTGTTTGAATTTCGATATCACTTGAATACGTTCCGACAGAATCACCACCTCTTACGGTAAATTCATCTTGTTGTTTCACTTCCCCTTCCCATAAGGCAAGTGGAATTATACTAGAAATAGCGGGGGCTGTACTTCTGTTGGTTTCACTGCCATATTCATAATCGGGGCCGCCAATATCAACAAAATCGAGTTCAGCTTGAGCACCACGACCTATATAATTACCGATCTTTAATTCATGACTCTGATTCTTGTAATGTCTTTGTTCTAATAGCTCTTCAGGATCATCAGGAACTTCACCTTGAGTATCAACATTTAAGTGAAAATGCAATACTGTAGACACATACATAATTGCTAAATCTAAGTCGGGTATAGGTGAGTTAGCTTTGTACAATTCGGGATCATTCCATGGCGAAAAAAATTGGTCTAATTTTATCATACCGTGCAGAGCTTTCAAGTCACTATCTATTCTTGGTTCAAATGTAAATCCAAAGTAAATATATTCAAGGTTTTCTTGTGGCGCTCCTAAATAAGAGTTTAAATCAACTCCAACAGGAACTGCTGAAATATTAACATCCTTAATATTGAGCCCCCATGATATACTTCTATTGCCTTCAATAGTAGGTTTTTGAAATTCAAATTCTCCTACTGTTCCTAACATAAGTCTATGAGTAACTTCTGAACTAACAGGTCTTTGGTAAGTTGTACCATCAATTTCGATATCCCTATAATTAACAGATATAATTTCATCATAGTTTGTATCATTATAGAGGAAAACTCCAGCTAAATGATGAGTAAATAAGTAGAACTCAATATCACATCCATTAAAAGCATTTGCTATTGCTGCTTCCGAACCCTCATCGCCATCTTCTGTAAATACTGAAAGTAATTCCTCAACATCAATTTCGATATGAAAATTTTTAATCCAAAATTGAACTAAATCAAAAGAAAATTGAGTCCATACAGTTTCCATAACTTCTCCTTGAGTGGGTACCAATAACCACTGCATTCTACTATGTTTCTTTCTATTAGCTGTTTCATTCCACCCATTTAATACCCCAGGCCCACCAGGTATATCCTCAAGTAGTTCATCATTATCATTAATAGCATCATCATCACCAGTAACTTTCCATGTTTTAGTAATATTAAAGCCTGGTCCAGGAATTATATCTAATTTTTGCCATGTGATTGGATTCAATACAAATAGTTCATCACCAGTAAAAATATCATTAATATGAATCAAAAACCAAGTTAATAAGGAAATCCCTTTTTCAACTAATTTCTCGGGTATTTCTGTCCCTCCTCGTTGATATTGCATAATTGACTTAAAGAAATTTATCAATTTGTTAACTGCTGTAATAAAGGATTTATCATTATCCCAGATAACGAGAGTAACAGCAGTACCAATTTCTATTTCATAGGTAATCTCTCCATTTTTTACGATCTCACAATAAGCATCTCCATATTCTGTTCCAGTCGTATCACTTATTGACTCAACATCTTTATTATATCCTGGAGGAGCTAAAACTATTTCACTGTCATCACCTTCATCCTTAAAATTATAAACATCTCCTCGAATACGACGTGTTTGATTTGCACTTAAAACAAAAACATTATCTAACATTTCATGAGCAGTAAGATTTAACCCTTGAAGAAATAGCATTTGAAATACAGTACCTAATAAATTACCCCCAGATCCTAGATTGTCGCCAAAAATCGCTCCGAATCCTCCTTGAAAACCTTCAAAAATACCGGCACCTGATTGATTAAAATTAATTCCCTCATTTCTGTTCTTATTTTGTCCCATAACAACCATCGGTGTTGAAAGGATGGAGAAAAAGAGAATAGTAAAAACCATTGAAGTTTTTATATTTAAATTTTTCATATGTCTCACGTTTTTTTTTTTTTTAAAATATTAAATTCAGATCTTAAAGTAATAATTTAAATCTGGCTTTTTAATAATATTTGTTCTACCATAGTAGAATCTCTAAATTCCTCTGTTCACTTTATATAATCCCAAAAATTTTTGAGTAAAAAATATGATCCCTTTTTCCTACTTTATATTTCTTGCTCTTTCTTTATAAAATTGAAATTATATACAAAAACCATTGAGCGATATAAACAGAATTAGAAAATTAACTTTTAGTTTTTATACAACTTGATACTTGATAATGACAAACAGAACATTTTAAAATCATACTTCTTCTAATCGTATGAAAGTATAAAAAAACACGAAAATGTATAATATCCCAGAAACGATTAAACTTATTGCACTCAATATGTCAGCAAATTCACTCGCAATCGGAGAAAAAAGGACATTTGAACCTATAAATACAGCAGCTATAAAATATCCGAAGAAGTGGCTTTTAAAATTTTTAACTTTAGATTTTCCCCGAAGAAAATTTATAATTGATGTGAAAATAATAATCACAAATCCAACCATATAGAAAAAATCAATTATATCAAGCCTAAAAAATTCCAAAGTTAAAAAAAATATAAACAGCACTATTTCAAGTATTTTTACATTCCATAATCTCTGTTTTTTTGATGGTTCTGCGTATATTTGTTCATATTCACTTATCCCTGAATTATAGAACAATATAACAAGTGCCCCGAAAGCTAAAGCAGTAAATAATGAATAAGAAATACTAAAAAGTGAAGGTAATAAAGGAAGCCATATATCATTCCATAAGAAAGATCCCAATGTAATAAATTCGGGTATAACACTAATTGTACAGAAAATTGGAATGATCGATGCTAAAACCATCATGAATTTTGTAATAAACTTAACTTCTGAATCATCATCCCATCTTTTTTTTTTAAACGTGGTTAATCTCCATGCAAAAGATGCAAAACTAAGAATTGAAATAATCGGTGTAATTATTGGGAAAACAAAAATAAATAGAATAATGATGGCATTCAATCCATAAAAAAATTTTAGTCTTGACGGAACTACGCTAACAATTTTATCAAAATTATCGATCGTGGAAGCAAATCGGTTAACAAAGAGAATCAAAAAAAATAACCAAGAAATACTAAACACAAGAGGGCATAAAATCTTAATAATCACAAATATAATTATTGGATCGCTAGAAAACCATAAATTAAAATCAGCTATATTATATATTAAGAAAATTACAATAGGAACAAGGATTATTGAAATTAAACTGATTAAACGACTAGCGATGATACCTTTTATCTCTTTGCTCATAGAGCTTTCCAATACATTGAACTTTTAATATTAATATAAAGAACTATGATTTAATAATTAATATATTTTACCACATCAAAATTAAAATCAGAAATAAATTTTATAAAGAAAATAAGATATTTTCAATAAATTTTTAATTATCGTTTTTTATCTCCACAATTTGTACAAAATAATTCATCTGCTCTTAGTTTATCTCCACAATTAGTGCAAAAATCAGATTTGGCAGTACTTATACTCTCTAGTTGTATAGTTTCTGTTGGAAAAAGTTCAGGAACTTCAGAAGTTTTTTTTTTTTTCTCTTTTGCATGTGTAGGTTTATATTTTAAGCTTCCAATAAATGCTCCAAAAATTGCACCAACTAAACAACCTTCCAAAATTGCAGTAAGAACAGCAACTAAAAATGGTAAATCTGTCAAACCTATTACTACACCATCTAAAATGGCAGATCCAAATGGTACTACTGCAGCCAATATAAAATATACAACTGTTAAAATGATTGCATAGCCAATCCCCATTGCAAGACTTGTGTTCATTCCTCCTCGAGGAGAGTGAGCAAAAAGTCCGCTAGTTATAACACAACATAAAATCCAAGGGATAGTAACCGCAACGAGTAATCCAACATCATCAGGTCGATAAAAAAGACACCAGTGTATCGGGAATAGAAATATAAGAGCAACTCCAATAACCATACCAAGTAGAATTTCTATAACAATACCACCTGGTCCAAGAAATCCCGATATACCCCCAAGAGCATCTTCAATATTTGTAACTAATCCCCCTGTAACTCCTTCGGTCAAATTTAGAAACCTAAATGAAACCCATGCCATAGGAATAAGACAAAGCATCCCTGCACAGCCAGTAAAAAAAACCCTTTTGAATCCCATTAAAATTATCTCCTTTGTATTCGTTTAGGAATTTTGATATTGTTTAATTTTTTTATTATGAATTTCAAGCAATTAATTGATATATATATTTTTGTTTTAGTATTTTACTTAGTTTACGAAAATTAAGATACAAATGAAATTGGTACAGATTTGAAGCAAAAAAATATAAAAATTTGAATTTAAAAATATTCTACTTAAAGCTTATGATCTTACCATTCTCCATTCGAATTGTTTTATCCGCATATATTGGAGAAAGTGAATCTCTATGAGTAACAACTATAACCGTCGTATCTGTCTCCTTATTAATTTTTTTTAACAAATCCATAACTTGCTTCTCTGATGCAGGATCTAAATTACCTGTTGGTTCGTCAGCAAATATAACCCTTGGTTTATGAACTATTGCTCGAGCAATACCACATCTCTGTTTTTCGCCTCCAGACAACTGAACAGGGAAATGGTCTTTGCGTTCAAGGAGATCAACATCTTTTAAAGCCTTAATCGCTCGCTTTTCCATTTCTTTTTGACTTAATCCCGTCGGCCATAGCACCGCTTCTATATTTTCAATTGCTGTAAGAGAATTAATCAAATTAAATTCTTGAAATATGAAACCAATTATATGCCTTCGGAGTTTAGAGAGCTCATTTTCTGTTGCTCTTTCGATATGTCTTCCATTCACTTTAATTTTTCCTTTATCTACCAAGTCCAAACCGGATAAAACATTAAGAAGTGTTGATTTTCCGCACCCAGTAGGGCCATGAATAATTATAAATTCACCAGATTTAATCTCTAAATTAAGATCTACCAGTGCCGGAATAATTGCACCTGCTCTTTTATAATCTTTTTTAAGACCTATTGCTTCAATCATTAAATCTGCTCTATATCTAGTTTCTGCCATTTTTTTTAACCTCCTTTATTCTCCTACCTTTTTAAGTGCGATTATTGGTCGTACTTTTAGTACTTTTCTATAAGCTACAATTATTGCAAGCAATTGAACCCCTATAAAAATAACACTCGTGAGAATGACTGGTATCAATCCAATTAAAATAAGATCATATGTAAGAAGAAAATTAGCAGATTGCAAATATGAGATTAATGCTGTGTAATGAAAAAGAATTTCAATAACAATTATAAAACCAATAACTGTTGTTAATAATATCATTCCACTTACCAAGACCATTATGTTCTTATTCGTAAACCCAATACATTTAAGCGTAGCAAAATTCCTACGCTTACGACTGACTAAGATCCACGCATAAAGCAAAGAAAGAAATATACTTGTACCAAAGAAAATTGCAACAAAATATCCTGCAGTTGCTCCAAGACCTCCTCTAAACACTAATTCTAAGAATAAACTCGTCCCAAAGATTAATGTAGTGTATATAAGTGTAAATATAACAAATACATTTTTCTCACGGAGCGATAGAAGAATTGCCTTTCTCCACATTCTAAAAGCCAATAAATTTCACCGTTAATTTTTAAGTTATTTTTAAAATTATATTTAAATTTTTATTTTATTTATTTTATTATAACAATTTAATAATATAATATTTGGTTAAAATGTCAGAGATAGAATCTATCATAGATGAATTGTTAGATGAAGAATATAACATTTTTGGAGTTGGAATAATGTGAATTATTATTTTGTATAAAAAGAACTTTTTTAGTTAAATAAATTAATAAAAAATTTAGTTCTTTAAGAAATTTATAAATTTTAGTTGTTTTATTATTTAATATAAAAACAATAAATTTTTGGAGATAATATGTCTGAAATTGAAAGTGTTATTGACGATTTGTTAAATGAGGAACAAAATATTTTTGGAGTAGGAATCATAAGTAAAACAGGTACTCTTATATCTCAGACTGATAATTGGGATTTAAATAAGGATCTCGATTCATTAAATGAATTACTAAACCAAAAGTTAGAACTTGGTAAAAAAGGGATTTCAACTATAACTGTTCAAGGCATAAAATACATGATAGTTGAAAATACAGAAGAAAGAAAAATTGGGACTAATATCACCGGGAAAGGACATTTAATTATTTGTCCTATTCCAATTGGAGGCACTGCGGCATTGGTTTGCTATATAAATCCTCAATCAGGACCAAGAGACGCTCTTTTCACAGCTCAGGAGTTTGCTCTAAGACTAACAAAGTTTGTTTAAATATTTTTTTTTTCCATTTTTTTATTTTATAGAACTCCAGTAACTTATTAGAAGTTTTTTCAATAATTTTCCATTCCAATCTTACAAATTTGTAAATCATTTTATAATACTTTATTAATGAATTTTTGCAATTCATTTTTTCAGCTTTATTAATGGCACTCCCTATAGTTATTTTAATGGATAGTCAAAAGGGAAAATTGAGGAAAAAACTATGGGATACAATGAAAGGGTTAAATCTAAATAATATGTTTGTCACTGAAATTAGCCTAAAACCTATTGAAAACTACGAAGAATTACAATAATTTTTTTTTTATTTTGGTTCATATCTCTTAATAGCGGCTACTCCCATGTGAACTTCTTGCATATCTATTTTAATGAAACTCCTGCTTTTGATCGTTAAAATTCCATCAAATACATGCGTCTTATCATACTGTGAAAATCCATCTTCATCAAAAATATACCTAAAATCAATTGTCTGTTTTCCAGCCGGATATTCTTTTATATTCAAGATATAGAGATCCTCACATTCACAATGAGGTCTTAATGGGTCTCCCCATCCTGTTTTCGCATGGATGAGTTCCATTAACTTTTCTTTGATTTGGTTTTCTTCCATACGCTATAAAGGAGTTACATTTTAAATTTAAATTTTTATGTTTATAGATTTTTTGTATTTTTAACTTCATAACTTCCAATAGTTATTTAGAAGTTTTACTAATGTGGATTTAATTTTTTTTATTTCTTCATGTTTTACTTCACTCGAAGGTATAATTTTCTCAAAAAGAGGTTGTTCGAATTCTTCATTTAAAAGGGCACTAATAACAGCATGAACACAATATGGTAAGGCTATAACATTATAACCCCCTTCTAAAATAAAAGCTAATTTTCCATTACATATTTCTTCTGCTATTTTTAATATCTGTTTTGCAAATTTATAATAAGAATAACTTGTTAAATTGCAATTTCCAATTGGATCCGAGAAGTGCATATCAAATCCAGCGGCAATAATGATTAAATCAGGTTGATACGCTCTTAATACTTGTTCTAAAATATTAAAAAATTCTAAAAATTCATCATCCCCTACTCCAGAAGGTATTGGAAAATTAATACTTTTACCGAGTCCTTCTCCATCCCCAAGTTCATTAATAAATCCAATATCTCCTTCAATATAATCATATTCATGGACTGAAAAATAAAGTACACTTGGATCATCATAAAAATATTGTACTAAACCATCTCCAAAATGATCATCAATATCAATAATAGCAATTTTTTTGTGATATTGTAATTTTTCTCTTAAATAAATTACAGAATTTGCAATATTATTAAAAACACAGAAACCAGAACCAGTTTCTCGTAAAGCATGATGACCAGGAGGTCTCACAAGAGCAAAAGATTGATTTACTTTATCAGTTATTACCTCTTCTAATGCTTGAATTGTCCCTCCTACAGCTTTTTTACCTAGTTCATAGGTGTCTTCTGTAATAAATACTTCCTCACCAATTAAACCATTGCCTAAATTAGAAAGATGCTTTATTGAATCTATATAATATTTAGTGTGAGCTAAATTTAATACAGATTCTTCAATTAATTTGGGTTTTATCTTTATTATTCTATTATCTTCGAAAATTTTTTTTCTCTCTAAATAAGCTAAAATGGATTTAATTCTCATAGGGGATTCAAAGGAAAGAAAAGTTGGATGTGGATAAGGTGGAACATGTTTTAGTGCAAAATCTTTGTCAGTTACTATTCCGATTTTTTTACTAAGTGTCATATTAAAATTAAAAATTTTTTCAAATACCTAAATTAATATAATAAAAATAGCATATTTTTATTTAAATATCATTTTAATAAATAAAATAAAAAATATCTCTTGTGAACTATAATGGATGCGATTGTAGTCTTTCTAACAATTGTTTTTAACATAATTCCTGTTTTAATTTTGATTATTCCATATTTTTTCATTCGAAAGAAGTTAATTGGAAAACTCTATTTAAGAATTTTTGCTGGAATATTAGTCTTTTACGTGGTATACTGGATTCTACCAATTATCTTTCAAGGAGATCTTCAACCAGAAGAATTAGAAGATCCAACAAATAATCAAGGTTTAACGTTTTTAGGTGCTCATTTAGGATCATTACTTTCGCTATTCGCATTTTATCCATTAGTTACTTTGCCATTTATTTTTTTTGTGGCACCATTTATATCAATATTATATGTTTGGAATCAAATGAGAAAAGAAGATGGATCGATTGAATCGAATTTAAAACAAGTAACTTACCAATTAAAAGAGAGCCCTATCAAAAGAATTCGGAGTGAATTAATTAGAAATGATTGGTCGAGAGAAAAAGAAATCTTAAAGCTTCTTATCATACTTTTACCTATATCTCTTTACCTTTTACAAGTTATACTAAAAATCACAGGTTTAGAAGGCGAATCCTTGACATCTGGAGATACTGCTTTAGGATGGTTTCTTGAAATTTTATTTGTTTACCTTGCGATCTTTATATTTAGTATTGAATTACTTTTTAGCTCCCAAATTGCATTAAAAGGTAGATATTTTGGAGAAGATATAAGAAAACAGACTTATAAAAGTTTATATACCGTAGGAGCACCTATATCCATTTTATCGATCGTATTATTCATTGCTGAATCTTTTACCGAATCAGGTGGAGCTACAACATCAATTTTTATAATTATATACTTCTTTGCTTATTTTATTATGGCATCTGTCATCTTTGTCTTATTCCTTAAAATCTTCGAACCAATTTCTATTATAATTTTTGTTAAGTTAATTGATTGGTGGAAAAATAAAAAAGAAAAAGTTAAATCCATGAACTATTCAAACTTCTATTATGGAATACTTTTTGGTTTTATTGCATTTTTTATCTATCTAATAATTATAAATTTTGTATCGCAACCTTTATTTGTAAACTTATTCGAAGATCCCGAATATTTAATAAGTTCTACTCAATTTAATCCCCCCATAAACGTAGATCCAACATTAGAAGATGCAATTTTATTTGATTTAATGAATGTATTCAATTTTATCTTCTTAATTGTTATCCCAATAATAATTCTGGCAGCGCTATTAGCATATGTCATGAAATATGTTAAAAGCCCATATATGGGATTCATTTCATATTTACCAGTAATAATCCTATTCTCAATAATTTTGTCTATTCTAGGCATTAATCCTTTAATAAATTTTACACCTGATGAATATTGGATTACAGGTCAAACAAGTTTCACAAACCTATTTAATTTCAGATTCTATACACTTAGAACAACCGGTTTAAATGCTGATCTATCTGGTGTATTAGGTGTATTAGCTCTTCCGTATCTATACACTCGATATTTATTTAATATAATAATTTGGACTTTGATACTTTTCTATAGTAAGAAGCTATTCAAAAGCAAAAATCTTGCGATTGATGATAAACATACAGAAAAAGTTTTATTTTCCACTCTAAGTGATTACATCTCATATGATGATTATATCCAAGAACCAGTCCAATATTTGATCACGAAAAAGAAAGAAGGAAAGATTGGTGATATTAAACAAGAACGAGAAGAAATAGTAACTCTTTTAGAACTTTTAAAAGAAGATAAATTATTAAAAGAGCTTAAACCTGATGATGAAAATGAAAGAAAAAGATTTTATTTTTCGCTAAAATATCTTTATTTCAATAAATTAATTGATATTTGGAAACCAGAGTTTAAATATATTTTTGAAAGGGCAGAAAAACAAGGAATCTACATAATATATGATGATGGGCGAGGTGTTTTTGATTATTCTTTCCAAGAAGAAAATAAACCAGATCCAGCATTAGTTTCCGGAATGTTCTCAGCAATTACTTCTTTTATTAAAGAAACAACTAAATCTACTGATGTATTGAAAAAAATTGACCATGGAGATATCACAATCCTTATCGAATATGGTACTAACATATTTGGAGCATTATTTGTAAAAGGAACTCAGACTTCTGAAGAAAGAGCCTCCTTGAAAGAATTTGTTACAAGATTCGAAGGTAAATATCCAGAAGTGTTAAAGGAATGGACCGGAGCCCTTGAAGCTTTCAAAGACGACGAACAACTTTTGCACGAGATATTTAAAGAGAGTTAACAAAGGAATTTCTCTTTATTTTTTTATTTATTCTGGAAGAGTTGCTACTGCCCTAACCCATCCTGCGCTTGCTCGAGCAATCTTTATTGGAAAACAATAAATTGTAGCTCCTGTAGGTGGAATTTTATCTAAATTTGTTAATTTTTCCATTTGAAAATATCCTAATTCAATTCCCGAAAAATGCCCTTCCCAAATAATTGAAGGATCTAGCTGCTTTTCTCTTACCATTTTCTTCCATTTCTTAGCTGTAATTGAGAACGGGGCATCCCAACTCCAAGAATCTGTACCAACAATATGAACTCCTTGTCGAACTATGTGTGAAGTCGCTTCCCTTCCAACGCAAACCCCATGATCAATATATTCTTTGGTACCGTAATAATTTGAAGCATTCGTTTTTATGACTAGTATATCTCCATTTTGTAATTCATGATCTATTTCCTTTAATTTCTTATCTACATCTTCAGGATACATTACATATCCCTCCTTATAGTCAGTAACATCTAAGATGATCAAAGGAGCGATACACCATTCCAAAGGAATCTCATCAATTGTCATGGCTCTTTTCTCTCCAATTTCTTTATCTTGAATGGGTGCAAAATGCCATGGTGCGTCCATGTGAGTTCCACTATGAGTACCTAAAGTTATAGTTTCTGTAGCCCAACCCTTTCCGTTTGGTAAGTGGTCTTTAGGCTTTAATCTTGGAAATATAAATGCCATTTGCTCAGCACCTTCCTCATGGGAACTATAAGAAATTGAAGGTTGTGTTAAAGGCGGATCAAATATCAATTCATCAGGATTTATTATTGGAATACTTAGATCAATATATTTCATTTAATCCCCTACTATTATACTCTTGAGTAATCATTTTTAAAAATAAATTTCTCTAATTCAGAATGAATAATCAATATATATTGTTTTAAGAGTATTTAAATAAAATTTTTTTCTTATCATTTGTATGGGAAAAAACTTAAAAAAAATAATTATTTTAGGTCTCGCAAATAGTGGCAAGACTTCTATTACTCTTTCAATGCAGGATATTACTGATTTAATATCTTTTACTTCACTAATACCAACAAGAGGAATAGAGATTTCGGAGTTTAAAAGTGGCAACGAAGAATATTTTATTTGGGATTTTGGGGGCCAAGAACGATATCGAAAAAAGTATAAGCAAAAATTTCATAAATACATCTCCGAAACAAGCGAAATAATTTATGTTATTGATATTCAAGATGAAAATGTATATTTTATATCAATAGTTTTTTTAAGAGAAATCCTTAATGTCTTAAAAACCGGGGGGTATTTCTTTAACTTATCGATATATTTTCATAAATTTGATGATAATTTCAAACCAAACGAAGAAAAAATCAAAGATTTAGTAAAACTTATAGATGAAGAAATACCTGAGGGATTCTCATATAAAATTTATCACACGAAAATACATGCACTTTTTGATAAAACTCCTTCTCTCTATCAATCATAAACACTTTATACTATAATTTATAATTTGATTGAAATGAAATGATTATCTAACTAGCATTTTTTTTTATACAATTTTAAATACTGCTATTTAGAATATTCAGTGTTCTATTTAAAAACTTAAAATATATTAATTCTTATCTCTTGAAGCATTATGTTCTATTTTCTTTTGGAATTAGACTTTGGATCAGTGTTTAAACCAATAAACCAATTCTTAGATGGATTAAACTATTTCTGGTATATCTTTTTTCGCTACGGAAATTACATTTTATTTCTTTGCTTCTCATTGATGGGTATGATTTTACTATTGTATGCGAGAGAAAAAGAATATGATGAAAAACTACATGCAAACATAGACCTGGTGAAAAAAAGGGGAAGAGTAGGCTCGGCAATTTTCATTTTTATTGGATTTGGGTTTCTATTTAAAATATTTACAGTTTTGCTCTATAATATTTTTACCAATTTTCCAGAACCACAAATTGTAGTTCAATACATGGGAGACGCATTTAACTCTATAGATTCGTTAGAAAACGTTTATACGTTAACCTTATATGAGAAGAGCATTTTCTTTTTAATCAGTTTTATCTCATTCTTATCAATAATGCTTATTGCT
>SDBS01002332.1_pt1 | contig 19056 bp, 14 predicted proteins | sample 2277091 | NCBI WGS metagenome assembly SDBS01 (sample SAMN10404972, study PRJNA504765) | marine sediment metagenome | isolation source: marine sediment core GS10_PC15, 163 cmbsf | place: Arctic Ocean: Southern Knipovich Ridge | collected 2010 | reverse complement strand
AAGTACAGAAACTTATGAGGGGGGGCACGCAATGTGTATGGTTGGGTATGAAGATGATCCTTCTGTACCAGGAGGTGGATATTTCCTGGTCCGTAATAGCTGGGGAACTGGATGGGCACAAAACAGCACCTTAGAACCGGGTCATGCAAGAATCCCATATGCTTTTATCGAGAAATATGGAAAATCTGCTCACACTGCGTTTGTGAAAAATGGGAAACCAAGGAATATTTGCGAATGGATAAAATGGTTGTTTAAAAAACTATTTTCATAATAACAAGTATCACTGATCAAATAAAATTGAGAAACAAAAAACTTACACAATTTAGATGTTCTTAAACAGAAGTAATTAGGCTGATTGACAATAATTTCTCTATAATAATTTACTTACTAAAATAATTATTGTATGATGAATATAGTCATATTAATCTAGTAAAGGAGAATACCATGGTTATTTTAGGTTGGATTATTGTGATAGTTGGAATTTTATTAATTCTCATGGGTACTTGGGGCTATGTGAAAGAGAATTTTTTACCTAAGCCACCACCAACGAAAGGAATAACTATAGGAGATGTTGAAAAGATAGCCAAGGCTCTAGAACAATTTGCGAAATTGAATGTAAATACTCAACATATGGTTCTCGGGTTGATATGTTTAGCTCTCGGTTTGCCATTGATTCAATAACCAGCAAACGAAAAAATTATTGGATCATATCAATTAAGAAAGCACCAAAAAATGGTGCTTTCTTCTCCTCGGATGAAACAAGGAAAAATTAGTTTTACGTTCATATTAGCTTTATTAATATCCAGGATCAATAATTTGTCACTCTATGGAGGAGTTTATGAACGATCAAAAGAAATGGACATTTATGGTCTACCTAGCAGGAGATAACAATTTATCAGATGCTGGCGAAACTGATCTGGCTGAAATGGCAAAGGTAGGCTCAACTGAGGATGTTAATATTATCGCAGAGTTCGACTGCGTCGGAGATGAAGCTAACACAAAAAGATTCTTTATCAAAAAAGAGGATATCCAAGAGGTCGAAGACTTGGGAAAAACAGATTCTGGAGACCCCAATACACTTTTGGACTTTATCAAGTGGGGGGCAGACACATATCCAGCCGAACGATATGGACTCATCCTTTGGAATCACGGTAGTGGGTGGGCACCGTCAGAAATCGATGCCATCGCTACAGAAGTTAACACCAAAGAATACGGTCGAGCAGAAGGCTCTGAACGGTCAGCAAGTTCCCTCGGACGGACATTCTTCAGGACATCACTTAAAGAAGTCCTCAGCTTAGAAACAATTAATGAACGTGCAATCTGCAGCGACGACGGAAGTGGACATTCTTTAGATACTATTGAATTAGGAAAAGTCTTGGAAGCGGCAATGAAAACTCTCAATAAACCATTGGATATTTTAGGAATGGACGCCTGCCTTATGTCAAACATTGAAGTGGCTTTCCAAGTTCAAGATTATGTAAATTATATTGTGGCATCGGAAGAAAATGAGCCATTTGACGGCTGGCCTTATGACCATGTTTTGGATAAATTGGTCAAAGAGCCAAATATTGAATCCTCCGATTTATGTTCCCATATCGTTGACGTATATATCAAATCATATAAAAACAAAAATTATACAGTCACTCAGTCTGCTTTCAATTTAGCCCACGTCAAAACAGTATCCAAATCCCTCGACCAACTTGCACAAGCCTTACGTGACCATATGGAGACTGCGTACCTTGAAATATGGAACGCACAAAGACAATCAGCAAAGTTCTGGCACAATACTTTGTGGGATATCATTCATTTCTGTAATATCCTAGAACGAGGCACAACCAGTGAAGCAATTCAGAAAGCCTGCCAAGCAGTCACAGATGTGTTTAAGATTGGTTCAAATAATTTCATCATCGCCGAATCGCATCGAGGAAAAAAAGTAAAAAACTGTGGCGGTGTAACAATCTACTTATGTCCACCACCCAACAGCATATCCCGATTCTATGCTGACCTAGAATTCGCAAAAGATCATTACTGGGATGAAATGCTGGAGGATTACCATTCAATCGAGTGAATCAATCAAAACCATACCAAAGTTTACTCAATAATTACACCGAAAAGGTTCTTGACCTATTCTCATCTCCAAGCGATGCTTCAGGGGAAAGAGGCTTTAGAGGTCCTACATCTTATGATGGTTTGATAGAACAGACTGAGGATATAGCCCCACTTTCAGATCAACTAACCCAGGCGACTGTGGAAGAATTATCTTCGAAACTTCCAGGCAAACGGCTGGAATATGGAACTGCTTTATTATCAAAATCCTTGCTCGATCTGGAAATCAGTGCTTTCCTCTTACTGGGTGCTGTGGATCAAGAGGCGGATCAGCCTTTTCTGATGGATTCAGACAGAGAACGCAGTTCCAAGATTACAGGACAGATTATTGAACTTCTTCAGTGGCTCCAGATGGATGTACATTCTGATGGCATCGATGATGAAACAGATCATGAACGTGGATCGACGAAAATTAAAGAGCTACCAATCATCCAGCTGAACCTGAAAGGTGCCGTTGAAGATGGTATAGATTTGATAACTTCCCGGGCTGGAAAGACGAGTCAGCAGGTGATACTTGGTTTGGTAAATATAAATCCGACAGATTTGATAGGCCTTTCAATCTACTTAACCTCAGACTTAACCGATGCACTGAGCAGTGTTCCATTTGGAAAAAGGATCTTAGAACTCTATCATATATTTATCATCCGATCTATTGAAGCTGTCTTCAGTCTTCTTGGGTCAATGGGAGTTGAATCCTTTATGAACCAGGTCTCAGCATGGTTAGACCAAATACAGGAAGGAAAAGTAATGACAACAATCTTAAAGGAGTTTTATGGAACTTCGATGATGGAGGAAATGCTATTACAGATGATTTCCAACAGCAATAGAGAAAGTCGATTTTACCAGCTGGCAGTACAGGATATTAATCGCCTGGTAAATGAACACCGCCAACAGATCAATCTTGGTGAAAGAATAAACACTGGATTAGGTGTGCTTGGAACTATTTCATCCTCCCTGGTCTTGCCTGTCGGTAGCATATTACTAACTCTTGGGAAGATAGTGCTCGGAACTTTTATCATAACTGCTAGCGGAGATTATTTGGATTCACCGAATTTTCGTTTATTAAACCATGTATCCGGTATCCCTACTGCAGTAGAAACATGGTTAACCATTCCTAATCAAGGAATTATTTCAGGATGATTCGGACTTACCAAGATTTTTACCTTACTTTCAAGGATGTTAAACTGGAGCAAACCGGTGCTCAAAGATTTTCATTACAGCTGAATCACACCTTATTAGGGAAAGATTTAACTGAATCAAGGATTTTTCAGAAGGGTCTAACCAAACAAATCCGGCAACTCGACCGCCGAAGGTTGGATGTGAACGAAATTATAGAGATTGGAGTCTCCTTGGGTAACATCCTGCTTGGCGGCAAGATAGGTGAGTATATTGAGAGATATGTTAAAGAAGATCTCAATCCAGAGGAAGGGATTCGTTTACGATTACAACTACCACCAGAGCTCGCACCTTATCCTTGGGAATACATATACCGCCAACGTGGTGAAGGCGAAAAAGATAGTACAGGTTTTCTTTGCTTGGATCCACGAATTTCCATCACACGTCAGGAAACACATGTCTCGTCGAGGGAATTCGACATGACTCCCAAACCACGGCGATTATTAGCTGCCTTTGCCAGCCCAAACGATGAAGATAAACTTGATCTGGCAAAAGAGAAGGAGGATTTACTAAAAGCTTTTGAAAACAGCACCACAAATATCGATCTAGTATTTTTGGAAGATGCTTCTATTGATGGTATTCGGAAGGAGTTACAAAATTTTATCGAGATTCTTCATTTCGCTGGCATGGCACATTCGAGGGGAAAGGGCAAGGTGCAATTTTTGGGACTGAGCAAGGGGAAGGAAAAATTCTTTTGGTAAGCTCTCAAGGGAACGCAGAACCAATACCTGCTGACCAGCTTGCCGTGAATTTGATAGGGAGCCACCTTCAATTAGTCGTTTTAAGTGCATGCGAGACCGGGAAACGCGATGCCCAAAATCTTTGGAGTGGTGTTGTATCTGCACTCACTGAGGCTGAGGTTCCCGCCGTCGTTGCGATGCAATTTTCAATCTGGGATAAGGCTGCCATTACCTTTGCGCATGATTTCTATCAAATCATTGCAGCTGGTCTTCCTTTGGACTATGCGGTAAGTGAAGCTCGCAGAGCTATTTTTAATCTCTGCAATCCACTAAAAGACCATAATGATAGAAGTAAATACTGGCGGGATTGGGGTGTACCAGTCCTCTACCTGCAGACCGTTGGCGATTTCTCTTTGCCTTCTATCATAGAGCCTAATGAACGAGATGCAGTGCAACTATATTACAAGGGATTAAACGCTTATTACCAAAGAAAATATGAGGTAGCACTCGAATACCTTAATCAAGCCACTCAGTTCAATCCTGAACTATCTGATGCCTGGGAACTCATTATACATATACTGCAGATGAAAGCTATGTATGATATTTATCAAAGAAGGTACCCTGCCGCTAGAAAGAAACTTATAAAAGCTAATGAAGCTGCCCGCAATGTAGATCCACTTGATGCTCGCGTTATGGTCTTACGTGGAATGGTTAATAAAACTCTAGCTCAAGTACATAGGGGAGAAGGAGATCATGGTAATGCAAATAAATACTGGTCAAAAGCTGAACAATTCTTCAAACAAGCACTTAATTTTGATATAAAAGATGAAAGTGCATATTTAGGTTTGGGAAATGTGGTCCACGAACGAGGAGACATAAAAAGAGCCATTCATAACTATTCAAAAGCCATTGAGTTAAATCCTAAATATACATCCGCATTTCACGACCAAGCGCTTGCATACGAACAATTAATGAAGATAGATACTGACCAAGCTGACGTTTGGTGCCTTTGTGCCTTAAACGCATGGCAAAACACCTATAAGTATGCAGAGAACGATCCCGGATACTCACAAAAGTACATTCAAAACGTAATTCTACCCCGTATTGAAAAAATGACAGAACTTAATGTGTCAATGGATAACGGGAATAGGTGAAGGAAATGATAAAAAAGAGTAGGTATCATGATTTTATTCTCTTCACAGATGGAGCGATAAGAGATTCCAAAAATTTGTTAAAGTCATACACTGTGCGGGTTTTCGAATCTCCAGCAGGAGAGGGAGAAGTTGCTGAACTGGTTGAGATTCCAGATTATAACGCTCTTAATCGTAAGCGTCGCCAACTAGATAAACGTCTGTTGAGCATTGACGAACAAATAGAATTTGGGGTTCGTTTATTTGAACTACTCTTACCATCATCCGCAAAAGACTTATTTACACGGAGTCTTGCAGAGTTAGGTCCGGGAGAGGGATTAAGGTTACGCCTCCGGTTGCTGGACGAATTAGCAATTTTCCCTTGGGAATATATGTGCATTGTTCACGACCAACAACGGAAAAATATCAGCAATTTCCTTTGGCTATATAGAAGGATATCCATAGCCCGTCATGATCAGATGGCGATTGCCCCCCAAAAAATACCTCCAAGTGAGTCACGCCAGGTCTTCATAGCAATGGCATCACCCAAACCATATAGGGAATACAAGTTACTTAAATCCCTTCCAAATGAACAGAGATTAATCACGGAGGCAATCATTAATTTCGATTCTGCTCAATTCGGTGTACATAGCTTACCAATATATGAAAACATTGAAGATCTTCAATCTAAAGTGGGTGCAAGCCTTGTAAATATCCAACAGGAGATGATAAAACTTGATCATGTTGATATCTTTCACTTCAGCGGTCATGGTGTCTTCAGGGAAGACTTGTCCCAGTCATTTGGAAAATTCAAAGGAACAGGTTCCATTATATTAGCAGATAAGAATAATATTGGTGTACCATGCCCAGGAGAAAAACTAGCAGAAGTCCTTAAGGAACAGGGTATCCGACTGGTAGTTCTAGGGGCTTGTGAAACAGGAACAACGGATATCTTCAACGCCTGGACAAGTGTAACCGCTAAACTGCTTCAGGGACGGATACCTTCAGTTATAGCAATGCAGTTCGGAATATTGGATGAATATGCGGCAGTTTTCATGGCTGCGGTTTATGAAGCATTGGTCGATGGTAGGACTATTGATGAAGCCGTATTCCAGGGAAGAATTGCTATTCGAGCAAGATCAACCAGTGAAGGTCATGAAGTGAGAGACTGGGGTACTCCGGTACTGTATTCCCGGGTTGAGATAGAACACATATTTCCACCTATTAAAGATGATTCTCTACGTTTAAAAGCACAACAATCAATCGAAACTCGATCAAACTTATACCAATCTTGGTGGAATTGGATGGATCATGGTGCGACAGTCAGCAAGAGTCAGTTGAGATTTTTTTCTACACATGTTGATTCATTAGAAATGTCACCTGTTCAAATACTTATCTTGCTTAGGTCAGCTGTTGTAGAAGGAGAATCTGTAGAGCCTTGGCTATCACTAACACGTAAACACTGTACGGAATTAATCGAGAAACTTGATGATCCTCGTATTGATAGTAATCAATCAATACAAACCGAACGCGGTATATTAAGTCTAGATGAAATACCTATTCAACAACAACCCAAAGGTATTGGTCAGGTTGCGTGGACTGCTGTCGCACATCCTTCTCAGGATCCCTTTATACGACAAACAGCTGCTTTGGTATTATGTGCTCTTCCAGAGGTGCCCACTGAAGGCCTCTCACGAATAGATAAAGCATTGGAACAACTGAAGTCACAATGGAGAAGATTCGCTCATAAAATCGAATTACGTGGCTCATTAGCTGACCATGACTCCCAAATAACTTACTACAATTCTTTATTACTACCCTGGGAGAGATTTGGTATCTGGCTTTGGCGAGTTTGGAAACGAATACGAAGAGATAATGAACGTATAAGGAAATTAGTTTACGGCAGTATCTTAGGGGCTGGATTTTCCTTGGGCATTCTTCATGGCATTATAGGATTTATCGCTGGACCATCGTCGAGGATAAGGTTTGCCATTAACCTCTTTTACGGAGGTATTCTAGGAGCAGGTATTGGTTTAAGTCATGGTTTGGCTCCGGCATTTGACCTAGATCAACACGAAAAACAAAAAAATAAGCTTAAAACTGATATCAGAACAATATTGTTAGGGACAGTTCTTTTTGGTTTCGCTCACATATTTGTTTCATGGTTCAACAACTTAATAATTAACGAGCGCCCGATAATTATCTTAACTGGAACCATAGCTGGACTTGGATTAAATATTGCCCTCTTCCGTATTAATAAAAGGAAAAGAATAAACGCTTTAGAATGGCTTATAAGACTTGTTACAGCATCTATACCAGCCATTCTAGCTCAAATGATAATAATTCTTATTGGTGAAGAATGGGCAGCTACAAGTGTGACAAGGACAGGATTACATTTACAAGATGCTTTTGGCAAATATCCACAAATATATGAATTCGTTGGCCATTATCTCAATTCATTTTCATACTTATTTGCTGCCTTAGTCAATTGTTTGATGACTCTGGGGATTATTCTCGGTTGGCAGGTTATAGGAATGTTTAATTTTGGAGAAGAAGATGAAAACTTTGGTTAGAAACCCCAAATTAATAAGTTATTTACTATTATTTCTTTTTACTTTAACTGCTTGCAATGGTCCCACGCCAACAGAACCGAGTATGGAAGTCGAAGTTGATGAAACTCAGGCCGGTATTTCTTTTAGAGTTAAGGATGATAAAGCTACCGCATGGGCAACTTTAAGTGATATTAATAATTACGATGAGCTTAATACAGGAACATTTCAAAACCCTTCTATTCCAAAATGGTTAGTAACCACTGACAGCAAAGGCCAAGCGCAGTTGTGTCCTGCTGGAAACGTTAATTCCAATACCAACACTTGTGCCGATCATGCATGCAAGGCTTATGTATTTGGGTCAAGTGATTTTGGTCCAATCTGCTGTCCGGAATCTGCATTAGGCACTACATTATGTTCCTGTCAAGGTAGTCAAGCGTTCGACGATTGTCACTATAAGATTCAAACCCTAAGTGCCGACATCAATGGAAGCGGCACTTGGTTCACAGTTACTTATCTGTGGGAAACTCAGATAACGATAGTTATTGTTGGAGAAGGTCAAGTAACTGTTACACCAGTAGTTATACTCACGATTGAGGGAGATATACCTCGCCTGTCGACTTTGGAGCCCTTAGAAAGAGGAAAGGGGTTGATCGATATCAATACTGTTGAACGCATTTTAGGAAATCCAGTTCAGATAAACATTGATGAATTTGGCATTGCCCAATTCTACTTTACTGCCCCACTTGATAAGTTGGAGGTAATAAATTTAGATCCGGAGTTAATACTCGCCAATACATGGTATCCTTTGGATCAAATCCCTTTGTTGGTGAATCAGTTAAAACTCCTCGATGTCCGCTTAGAACCTTGGATCAACGAAATCTGGGTAGCAAGTGAAATTTCTGGTATCAACCTTGGACCAATTCCACAGATTCAGGAGAACTATTTAGAATTAACTATGATAGGCACAATCTGGGAAAATATGTCACTTCAGGAATCACTCTTGTTCGGTGTTGATTGGAGTAGTGTATTTGAGGATTATTTCAACGAAGATATCCAGGTCAGTATAACCCGACAAGACGAGTTTGGTGTCCGGACCTTCATCCTTCCAAATATACGTAAAGCTAATTATGATAATTTAGTAGCAATCCAACGATTTAGTGATTCTGGTTATGATGAAGGAATTGAAATGGCCCTAGTAATCCCCAAAGAAATGGAATCTCTTATTGGATCTGCAGAACGGATTATTGCCTATATGAAAGATATCGGTATTAATATGAATATTATGGTTTTCGACCAGGCTGTCATGTTAAACCAAATCAGGAAGATGGAAGCTGGAGGAACACCCATGATCCTTTTTACCCGTCAATAATCAGACTTGATAAATAGATTTTCACTCCAACCTGTACTAATATTGTTTGTTATGTATTCATGATAACTGCAGGCCAAGTATCTGAATACTCAACAGTTTCACTAACTCCATAGGCTAGAATCAAGGTTTCAAGATCTTTGTAATATAAATAGACTGGCGGTAAATGTTAACCTGCTCTTATTTAACCACTGGTATTTCTGTACATCTACAACCTTTTTCATGAGTACAGTGTTCATGTGGCAATTCGGGGACTTCGTCTAATTTATATTTTTTCTTGGTTAACTTATTACACTCATTACAAGAATCTTGTGCTGCCAAGATTTCTACACATTTCACAACCCCACTATTGCGATATTGCTCTAATGATATTTTATGAGTTGCATAGAATAAAAACATTCTTGCGGCTGTATTTATATCAAAAGATGACTCTGTTTCAAAATCTGATGGCAACCATCCCTTGGCTGAATTCTTTCCCCATAATGCCATCATGGCTGCCCCTTGTCGCAAATTGTCTAACTTGTCATCCCCTAATTTTGATAAGATTTTGGGTTTACTGCTGAAAATAGTTTTCATCATTTCTATATCGCGATTTGGATTATGATGTTTCCAGTCAATCCCCATTCCGCGAGGGAATACTTGCTCGGCTTCAAATGCGGCTACTGCCAAACTTGCTTCTTGGAACATTCGCTTCCTAATGTATTCCATAACTTGCATTTCAATGCGACTACGCTTTTCTTTTTCGTCTAACAAATAGTTCTCTAACAATTCTTTGCCATGCTGAACGCAATGGAGAATTGTAAGCCCTAAAATAGATTTTTTCATGCCAATTGGGTCTGCTGTTACAAGGCGTTTTATCATATCGTCTTTGCGTCCTGAAACAGGTAAACCACGTTGTTTTAACATATCTTTAAGTTCAGTAACTTTGTATTTGTAAGTGAGTACATTTTCCAATTCTGCTATTGCGATGAAGCCTTCATCTAAAAATCTCTTGATAGAATGGGCAGGCTGTTCACCGAGAACGTTTTTCCAAATATCGGATTTAGCAAAATCATCTTGATTCTGTGGGTGAATGAACTTGCTTAACAACAACCAGTGCGCTTTTGATTTTTTCCAATCAAATCCCATCGATTCACGCAACATAAATATGTTCTCCTTCGACTACTCCTGTTATGCAAGGGCGGACTAACGGATGAGCTCAAAGGCGCGATCCCCAGCATCCGCTGCAGCGGAGGTTATGCTGCAGACCTGGTTCGGCAAACTGAGTTCCCCTTACTCACCGTTGAGAAGCTCGTTGATGCTACGTCCGATTGAGAATTCAACTAGTTCCCGTAGGTCACCAGGAATCTCGCCTAGTTGAGCTATCGCTCTCGTGGCTCGCCAAGGTTTGTCTCGTGACCACACCTCGCCAAACAATTGTTGTTCGAAATTTGGAGAATGCGTTAGCCGACGCGCCTCATCACCCTCGAGAGCGTCAAGGATTGCTGCATTCGCACCGCCCTCACCCTCCTCATCGACGTCATGCACAACTTTGTAGGGAATAGCAAATCCGTTCAGCACACGCTGGAACGCCCTAATTGTCCACTTGCCGCGACAATTAACGAGAGCGAGATCACGTCGCACTAACAGATAGGTGTTCCAATTCACGAGCCCCAATTCGGCTAGCCGACGTGCTACGGCATCCACGGAGGCTATTTCGGTGTCTCCTTCAACTAGGCAGACTCCCTTGGCGAAGAATACTTCATTCACCGCGGGATCGAAATCCAATAGCATCCGCAACCTAGCCCTATCTTCCTCGGCATTACCCTGTTCGAATATGTCGTCGGTTCTCTGTGCCACAACAACAACACCCTCCAATCGTCGGAAAACAGCGATTCCATCGTGGTGGCGGTCCGCCAAGTCAATGAATACTGGCGAGTGGGTCGTACATATGACCTGAGCTGTTCCAGACCTTGCGATTGAAAGGAGAACATCACGCATCTTTCTACACATTTGTGGATGCATGTAGATTTCGGGTTCTTCAATAAGTAGCAGAATTCCTCGCAAAAACTCACCCTCAAGATTGGCAAGACTATCCTGAGCCAGGATCTCAAGAAGCGATAGCACGAGGGCACGTTGTGCCCCGTGACCTTGGTGTTCAGGTTTAGTCGGCAATTCACCATCGATGAGCTGCAACGAAGTTCCTGATGCGAGGTCTGCCTTGATATCAGGTGGTTCAAACTCCAGCGAGGCATCAAGATCGATGAATCTCCTAATCCCGTCTCCTATCCTGCCTTCGATCCTCCGCACGATCTCGTCTCCCTCTTCGCCAGCAAAGAGCTCCCTGACATCCTCGCCCGCCTGGGTAAATTGCTCAATGGCGGGATTGCCTGCCAATTCCCGAGTGAACAACGCTTCGACTATTTGCCGAATTGCGGACTTCTTCTGCGCGACGTCGGCCTCTTCTTTGGTCTCCTTGATTGCCGGAATGTAGATTGGGAGGGGGAGAATCGAATCAACATGGGCGCTGAAACCGCCGGGGTTTTGAACCCAGGTGGGTTCGCCTTCAACGACGAGCGGCGAATTCGACGTTATCGCCAATCCCTTCAAATTCACTCGAAAGTCCTGGTTCACGCGCTGCGGAACTTCATCGAATTCTTCGGTATAAACATTCAACAGAGCGGTCCACTCCGGACCCCCATCCCTGAAACTGGCCATCGCGGTATCAGGATCGGGCCAAGTAGGGATATCGTATCTAGGTTCATAGGCCCAAATCGTCGGGGCCGAGTTTGCAGATGCCCACGCCTTCTTGACTCTGTATTCTCCTTCGAATACATGGGTTCGAATTCCTTGCTCAGCTTCATCGTGTTCGGTCAGCTCGCTGAAGTGAAATTCAACCTCAATTGGCCCGTTATCCACACTGTGGCCACGAAACTGATCCAATGTAGCCTTCGTTTTGCCAGTTGTTGGGAGAGCTAGAATGAGGGCTTCCAACACCGATGACTTCGCTGTGTTGTTCTCGCCGACGAGTGACAGAAACTCTGCTGACCCGGGCCGTTCCGGAGCTGTTCCTGGTATCGTTAGTTCGATTTCTTGTATTGCTTTGAAATTACAAATGACCAATCTGGACAAGCGCATAATAGCCACCTTAATTTGTTTTCAGAGAATCGATTTATAAGAACCATGGGTACAATTTGCACATAAGGAGGAGTGATTCCGCCATTAATTCTTTCAGCGACTTGACCTACTGTGGACGGGAATCGTTCCACTTCTTCATTAATAGCTGCAATGAGAGCTGGGCTTGATTTTACAGAGCGATAGAGATCAATTTTTAGGATTCGTTTAGTTCTCCAGTCCTTAAATATTTTAAATCCTTGTTCTTTGGCGAATTTCTCCAAGAAAATCGTACCTTTCGCTTGCAACCATTCTTCAAAACCTTCAGCCTAGGCGATTTGACCAATGAATTCTAGCCCCTTACCTACAAACTTTATATATCCCATGACTTTATCCTTATAATGATTAATCAATATTATCGATACAGCCTGACTAACTTGTGGACGTATTTACTGGAAGCGTTCTCCATTATTTTATTATTTTAAGTAGACCGTAAAATATGACGTTTCAACTCCTGTTTCCGATTATGAAGGCAATCAGACATACAATTTAGCTTTCAAAATCGTAAAATGTGAATTCCTTCTTAAACTCTTTCGCCCCATGATCTTGAAACAAATCTCGAATATGATCATCCATTGTCAAATACAAAATCTGCCAACCACTCTTGCCCAGACGAATGACCTCTTCAAGCATCCTCTCTCGCCGATCCCAATCAGCATGTTGGAAAGCATCGTCGAGGATCAGGAATAAGGATTGTTTAACTAGGATGTGGGCCGCGCAGCCGATGCGCAGCGCAAGCAATACTTGCTCCTGTGCGCCGGTGCTCAGATCGTTCAATAGGAAGTCACTTACTTTATCCGCGACAATGAGCCGGTCGCCATCAAGGCTCACCCGTTGATAGCGCTGGGTTATGTCGCGCAAAGGATGGACGATGGCAGATGATTCCAGGTTACGCTGGATCTTCTGATCTTCCTGCTCTCGCAAGATTTCGAGTTCGTCATTCACAAGGATCTTTCCCAGGATCATCGCTGTGACAGATTGGTATTCGTTGGCGAGTGTCCCGCGATGTTCGCGCAGTTTCTCGAGCAGTACATCCCATGGCGTCGAGATGTCATCTTTTGTTTCCTGATAAATTCTATGCTTCAACGATTCTAGGTCCGTAGTCGTTCGACCCAATTCGTCGTCAACATCACGTTCTTGCGTATAAAGATCATCTAATCGGGTCTTCTGATAGGATATACCAGGATCTTCTTCTAGGTAGTCGAAGGGATCGACACCTAAGCCGCTCAAATCGTTCTGCAATTGTGCGATTCTTCGGTCCAACTCTCGTGCTTCGTTTTCTGTGGCGGATATCACCTCCGACCAGTCTTCAGCGTTGCCTCGCCCTACCCCCAATTTCGCCAAGGCACCTTCAACTTGCACGCCGAGCAAGTTTAGAGTTTCCTGATCCTTATTGAGCAGATTCTGGAGGGTCTCTTTTTCGTGATACGCACGTTCAAGTTCCTCTTTCTTCGCTTCCAGGGTCGCCAAACTTGACATCGATGCACCGAAGCGGTGCTTGAAATCCTCGCTAATACCCTCTAGTTCCTCGATGTCCAAGGCGTGTTTCTGTGCTTTAACCCTCTCCCGGTAGTCCAACCAGAAGAACAAACCGCTGGCGATGGCACTTATAAGGCTTAGCCCAGATCCATAAGGAACTGGCAATATGTTGAAGATCGTGAGGACCAGGAGCAACGCCGTTACTCCTATAGCGCCCCAACTCATAACCTGGAAGCGTCCGCCAGTGGGCACATCAACTCGCGCCTCACGCTTTGCATACTCGCTGATCGCATTCTTAATCCAGAGGTAATGTTCACTGGCCGTTTCAAGCGCAGCGATTCTGTCCTTTTTGGACTGGATATCCCTTTCCTTTGTTTGGTAGGATTGTAGATCGATCCCTGCTTGCTTTATGACGTCATCCGGCAGCTTGATTCTCCTACTTTCAAGCGTGATCTCATCTTGGGATAGCTCATAGGCCTTAAAACGTTTCGCGTTGCCTTGTGCTTTCATCCCTGCTTGAATCTCAGCTAGACGATTCTCAAGCGCGATTCGCTCGCCGCCGGAGTAGAGCTGCCCGATTTCGTGGAACAGGTCGTCGACTTTTTCAAGTTGGACTTTCTTATCCCGATGCATCTTGATTTCCCCCTTTTTCGCCCCCTTGATCACACCGTCCAATATTTGCGCTTTTTGAACCGTCGCGGAAATTGATTTTTGAATCTCATCCAGCGTGGCTTCGCTTGACAGGTACTCCTTCAAGATGGCTCGATCAACCAGCTTGTCTTTGACCAGGCTTAATTCAGCCCCCCGTACGACGAGCAGCTTTGCGAGGTCCATGGGTAACCCCGGCTGAGCATCCTCAAGATAATCTTCCAGTTTGAGCCGGGAGTCAGGGGAAAATTCTGTCGTATCCTCATTTATCCCGGATAGAAGCACCTTCCCATCCACACTAAAATCCCGTAAGCGCCATCCTTTCGAGGAACGAAATAGGGAGCGAAGGATGAATTCCACCAGGAAAGTCTTTCCTCGCTCATTCTTCCCGTAAATCAAGTTGAAGGTGTCGAGTGGGAAGCTGTGCTCACCCTTGAGTGGCCCCAAATCACGAACGTTGATTTCTTCGATGCGGATTGACATCATTCCCCCCCATAGATGGTATGCAGGGCAGCCAGCATAATTTGATCCCGATCGGGTTCATCCTCCCCTGATGGCCATCCAAGTTCGGCCAGACGATCCTGGACTTGCCGCGCAATGTACTGGCGTTCAAGGTCCTCGGATAAGTGAACTTCGGAGAGGTCGGGGTCTTCATCGCTGTTGAAGGTGTACTTGGAGAATCCCTTCCTGATGTTGCCCTCGAGGGCGCGTATATCCTGGCAATACCCGGAAACCCGAACCCGAACCCGGACTTTGTCATCCCATCCTGGGGGCAAATCCCATTCTTCAATCCGCGAATTTATCCGGTCTTCGATATAAATTCTTTCGTCCTCCACAGGGAGCATGAGCAATCGCTCATTGAAGTAGACAACCGGAGTTTCGACCATGATCGGCTCGATATCATCGAGATTGCTGTCGTAAATGAGGAAATACCGCAGCCCGGTCTCGTTGATGTTCATCCCACACGGCGAACCGGGGTAGTGTACTCGATCGAGGTATGATGGGATGTGGATATGACCCAGGAAGCAGTGCAGAGGCTGGTAGCGATCGACATCCTGTGAGGTCAGGGGCATGTAGACACCCTGCTCGTAGGGGTTTTTTATGCTCAGGCCTGATGTATAGTCCCCATGTCCGACCAAAATCCATCGCCTTGGCTGAAGCTGCTCGCGGAATGGCTCAATGCACTCCCCCATCGTCCTGTCAGCGCGATAGGGAATGGAAAGAATGGGAAATTCATTCGAAATGAAATCAAGCACCTTTGGCTCTGAAATCACATGAACATTTTTGGATGAAAAATGTCCGTCCACGAGACTATGGTCGTGATTGCCAGGCACAATCTGTATTTGGAGGTCTTGGTATTTCTTCTTCCCACAAACCTTCTCAAAATCAGCATAGTTGGTCATTCCTTTGTCAAACAGATCACCCGCAATCACCAGGCTATCGATTTTCCTCTTCACACATTGATTGAGAATATTCTCAAACGCTTGATAACGCTCGGGATGATCTTCCTTTGTGGTCAGGTGGCAATCGGCCGTGATGGCAATTTTCATTAGGTACTCAGTTTATTTACAAAGAATTTCCTCTTTTTTATTGTAACGTAAGGAGACAACAGATTATTATATAATTTTCTTATCATACAACCAAAAGGTCTCCTTTATAGCCTCTTTTTTTCTGATTGTGCAACATCTTTTCTGTAAAAGCAGCACTTGATCTATTTGAATTAATTCAGTCATAAAAGATACTCCCATTAGTCTTTCGCTTTTGCTAAAGAAATGCTTACAGTTATTAATTTTCTAGTGATGTTCTAATTCATCTCAATCAAACAAGATATTTATAAATTTACTTAAAGTCTCCTGTGTTTCTAATAATCCCGTAATGGATTGGTTAGCATTGGATTTTGGAGACCGGGCTTTCATTGAATTAGCAGATAAGGTATTTAAGATAATCATTTTGTTTTTAATACAACATCCTTCAAGTGTAATAATCCCTTTTTGGATAATATGCCTTTCTGCTTCACTCTTGCCAAATAACCAGTATTTCCATCAAGATTCAGGTAACGAATTGCGTTCTTTCCGAAAAATCCTGGGCTGTAGTCCTTTAGTTTAGGATCATTAAACACTTCAATAAAATTATCCAGGTATGCATCGAAGTTTTTTTGTGCCATTAAAACCTGGAAATCAGACCCGTAGATAAACTTGTCTGCGAATTCAGGGTATGCAATAAAAAGAGACTCTAACCTATCAATAAATGTTTTATGATTATTTGGATTTAGAATTTCATCCAGATACGCTGCATCGCAGTAGACATTCTCGTAATTAACACAAAGGTTGTATACTTTTCCTCCATATGGTTCTCCTCGTACCCATCTGGGATTCAAGAATTCTTCATTGTGAACATCTTTTGTAAACCATGCAGCACCTCCACCAGAATGAGCGAGCAGTAAACGAAGAGAACTCAGTTCAGGGTGTTCTTCAAATAGCCAATGCCAGTAATATGGATCACTATTTAATCCATAACCATTCCTCGCCTGAAAACCACCTGCTGTGCAGTGGGTGATCACTGGAATATCGTTTTCAACACAGTATTCAAACAGTTCCAGGCATCGACCATCTAATTCTTTTCCAGATAGGCCTAACTCGTGTGTATAGAGATGATCCGATATTCTAGCCTGGGGAGCATCGAGGTTAAAAATAGGGCGGTAACCAAACGGGGGATAAAACTTTACTCCACAGAAACCTCTTTCAATTCCTGGTTTGATTATCTTGTCCAAAGAATCATCACGAAATGGGCTAAACGGAATAAAAGCAAGGAGTTTCCCATCACTCTCTTTTACTAATTCGGCAATACGATTAACTTGCTCATCAGGAAACTGAAGCTCCGCAGTCCCGTTAAAATGAAGATTGACGTCAAGCATGTGATGGATATACAAATCAACATTTTTATACGTTTTCTTCAGCCGCTTAAATAGTTGTTTTTCGTTGGAAAGCATGAGGAGAAAAAATCCGACTAGTCCCCATCCCTCAAGAATGTCTCGAAGTTTTTGAAGACGCGCATCGTCATCTTCGTCTGCAAATGAATATTGAAAGTGTTCAACTCCCCTCTTTCGTTCTGGAAAATCAATGTTATCCTTGATGAAATTCATTGTGTTAATTACATCAGGATCAATAAGAATATTTTTTGGGATGGAATTCACCAATTCTTCCATCAAAACTTCATCTGATTTCTCCTCGTCCTCATCATCCGCAAAATCAAACCTGGGGTCAGTTCCCCGAGGTGTGCGCCATTTAATTAACTTACTCAAACCTTTAGCTATTTGTTCTGGAATATCAAATAGAAATCGAAGAGCTACTTCAGTCACAGGGATATAACTAAAGTCAAAAACATGCGTGTGGACATCAATGATTATTTCTGGTTTCTTATTATTTGACATAGGTTTGTCCCCTTCTGAGATTTTTGAATTCAAATAGCCCTATACGAATAATAGAGAACGTAACCCGGATAAAAATATTGAGTTATCCCAATACTTCTATTTTTCGAGTGTACTGCCCGAGAAAAAAGGAGTGAAAGCCTCTTCTCCTGATAAATATTATTCTATACCTGAATGGTCTCCTTTAATGTCTCCTCAAGGTGGTTTCGATTTTTTTTGTTATGTTTTCCAGGAAGATGCATATCCAGATATTCGATGAGCCCCATCGACGGAAAGCAATATCTTTCTACATTTTTTTATATCCAATGTCAAATTATCGGGTTATTTAAGTATAAAACGTCAAACTCCATGAGAAACTATGGAGATGAGACAAATGACAAAGATTATCCTTGCCCATGATTTATTGGAAGAAGGCATAAATAAAAGCCATATAGCTAATCACCTCGACGTATCTCGGCGAACAATTATTCGCTGGTCGCAAGCCATAGATAGGCAAGCCAGCTCTGCAGCCCCACGACCTCAGACGCACCTATGCTGAACTCGGAAGGCGCGCAGGTGTGCCGATATCCCAGATCAGCAAACTGCTGGGGCATGCCAGTATTGAAACCACACAGGATTATCTCAATATAGAGCTTGATCTTGAAACAACAATTAGTGATTTCGTGCCATTTTGATCTTGCAACAACATTGTTGGTATCAGGGCATATCTGATATAGCCACTATCTCATAGAAGCTTTCTCTTCGTGTAACGAGAGTCTTTTTTGGGGTCAAACATTATAATAATGTCCACAAAAGCATAAACCGGGTGCTGAGCTGGCTCCTGTTAATATTAGCTCTACATTTTGCTCGATAGGATTACCATCGAGCCCAGAGATATCTCTCAATGAAAAATATTCTGCAAGAGATCCACGGCTGCCGAATGTGTCTTGACGCCGGTTGCGAATCAGTCCACCCTCCTCCTATCTTTGAAGGCAGCTTAAATGCCTCCGTCCTGATTATCGGGCAGGCACCAGGAATAGAAGAGTTCAACCAAAAACAACCCTTTGTAGGATCCAGCGGTAAACGGTTCTTTTCCTGGCTCAAACAAGCTGGGCTCAAAGAAGCCTGGATTAGAGAGCACGCTCTTATCTTTCAGCGCTATCTCTGTTACCCTGGAAAGCAGCCTGATGGGAGCGGCGATCGCAGCCCTTCATCAAAACAGCTCGATCTTTGCCAACCTCATTTATCCAGGGTTCTCTCTTTGATGACTGGTTTGAACCTGAGACTGATCATACCTGTTGGTAGATTGGCAATCGACGCGTTTTTCCCTGCTTCAAAAGCTCTGGAGAAAATCATTGGG
>SDBS01002331.1_pt1 | contig 19057 bp, 16 predicted proteins | sample 2277091 | NCBI WGS metagenome assembly SDBS01 (sample SAMN10404972, study PRJNA504765) | marine sediment metagenome | isolation source: marine sediment core GS10_PC15, 163 cmbsf | place: Arctic Ocean: Southern Knipovich Ridge | collected 2010 | reverse complement strand
AAATTTAAAATCAGATTGGTATAGATTCCTATAGGGCTAACTTGAAGCCCTAGAATAAAAATTACTCCCATGGCAATTGCTACAAAAGATACTGCAAAATTTATCCAGTTTTTATTTAAATAGTTTTTGTTTTTCCAAGAATTTTTTAAATCTATCGAAGATTCATATAATTGTTGAAGACCTGATAATCCATAAAGTATTCCAGCAGGATAAGCTGCGCATTTTGCAGCTATAGCTATTGCGGCAGTGTGTGGGAAAAATGATACAAGTAATAAAAGAGGAATTAGATAAGAGAGTGTACCTGCGCTGTCGTTTAAATTACTAAAAAGATATAAATTTCTTATAGATAGATCAATAGCTTTCATTAACTGAGCTATTTTAGAATCTTTTTTTACGTGTGAATAAACTTTTGCTCCAGCATATATTAATCCTGTTGCAGCTCCAAATGAGATTAAACCAGTACTTACTGCGAGTGAAATACCGCTTATTCCTATTGCAACGGGTATAATATGAAAGATTGTTAATATCGATCCGGTAGCTATCATCGCAGATATCATGGCGACTACTAAAATTGCGACAAATACTTTTGATAAATAACGATATTTTGGAGAGTTCTTCTCAATTTGAGTTATTTTATTAGCATAGATTTTACTAGATACATCTGAACTTATCTCTCGAATATCAGAGGTAGGTTTCAAATCTTTTAGATCTTTAAGAATTTCTGTGCCAATTTTATGTATTTTAGTTTCTTGTGATTTGAGATCATGTTTAGATGTTTTGACAATCTGTTTTAAAGACGATATTTTTTGATCTATTCTGCTACCACTTATACCAGCATAATCTCCATGAAGACGTCCCTCATTTAAAATCGTTTCTTTTCCTATCGCAAACGATGATAATTCTTTCTTCTTATCAAGAGTTAATTGCACCCCCTCTCTGAACTGATAAATGCTTGAAACCGTCATAGTTAATATCTTTTTTTTTATTTATTATAATTATATATATTAATAGTAGTATTATACTAAAAACTAACATTTTTGTAAAATTAATTTTAGTTATACGTAAAAATGCAATTTAATCTATAAAAAACCGTAAACTTCGAATAATAAGAGGTTTAAAGAATCAAAATATATTCTAATTAACCTATTGTCTATCAATGATTTGTCTATTAATAATGCAATAGACTTAATATAAACAACTTAAGGCATAATTAGCCAATCGAATCAGCTCATTAATTGATATACTCCAATATCTAAAGAACATTGGAGCCTATCTTCAAATAAAATTCGTGTAAAAAAATAATTTTATTTATATTAAATTATTTTTTTATAATAAATTTTAAATTAACATTTTATTTATAACAAATAAATGAAATATAATATATAATATTGCTTATATTTAAAAGGCGAACTTATTCTCCAGGGTATTCAATCAAAATATTTTTTGACAACTCTTTGAGATGAAGATTCAAAAGATATTTTCAAATGCTCTTGATTGATAATAGTAGCAAAAAAGAGTTAGGAAAAATAAAAAAGTTGTTTTAGTGATTTAAGATATAAAAATACTTCAAAAAATTTAATAAAAAAAGGATTAAAATGAGTCTTTCAATATTAGCTGCTCTTAAATGTTTATATACTATCGAACAAGATGGTTATACTCGTTTAGAAGATTGGTTTAGAGATCAGAAAATGGACTTAGTAAATGATTTTACTCAAACTCTTGAAAAAACAGATGCGGAATTTCAAAAACAAAAAGAACATTTTCAATATCTTATGAATTGTTATTTAAAGGATGAGCCCACAAATCCTTTAAGAAATCGCTTAGAAGGCAGACCTGAAAATGAGAAGATTGTAATTGTTCAAGAGTATTTATCGAATATTTTAAACATTACAAATCCTACTTTAGAGCATTGCAAAGCCTATTTTACATATTTAACAGCTGATGATCCTTTAAAAATGGCTTGTGAAGATAAGAAAAATGAATCTACTCGTTTGAAGTTTATTTCAAACTTAATTGAACATCAAAAATTTTATCATATAGATACTGAGTTTTCTAAAAAAGTTAAGGAACATAAATTTGCTGATGCAAGAGCTTATTTAGATAAAATTCCAAAAGAGAGTAGAGGCGATTTTTTACAAATTACTGAAAGTGATGGAAAAACTATGCTTTTTCATGCAGTTGAAATGAATGATGAAAAGTTACTCGATGAAGTATTAGAGTGTTTTACAAAGGAAAACTTTTTCCCGGTTCTCAAGCTTACATCAAAATCAATTGTTAACTTTCTTTGCAATCCTTTGCAGCTAGCAATACAGAAAGGGAATTGCGATTTAGTGAAAAAAATATTAGATAAAATACCTGAAGAGAACATTCCTGAATTATTGCAGCTTAGAGTAAATGATCCAGCAACGTATGTTAATAATAAAACACTATTACAATTAGCTATTTTTTATGCAAGTTATTATGACGTAGAAGAGAACTTTAAAATGTTAAGAGAGCTTCTTATTCTTATTCAAAAACTTCCCCTCGACAAGCAAAAAGAACAATTATCAGCAAATACCTTGATTAAATTATCCTCTTTGCAACCTTTAAGAACAGGACCGGGGCCTGCTGCTGGGAATTTCAAAACTCCACACAAAACAAATCCCTTAAGAGAAATTCTTGATAATATCTCACCGGATTTGCAATTACAGCTCTTATCAGCAAAAAATGAAAGAGGGGAGTTGCCTATTGAATTATTTATAAATCAGAAAAATGAAGAAGCCGTGTTGAAAATTTTAGATGTAATTAAGCATTTTTCAGATGAGGATAAAAAGAAGTGTCTTCCGGTAAGGATTATACTGATCTTGATAATAAGCAATAACAAAGAAGCTCTAAAAAAAATATTTGAAATTTTGCCTAAGGATCGAATGGTAGAAGGTTTAAAAATAAAATTGAGTATCACAAGGAGCATGGTTCCTCCTTCTCCAAGTGCAATCAAAAATTCTCTTGGGGCTGCTCTCTACTGTGATAATCAAGAATTGGCACTTTTAGTTTTTAAAGAAATTCTAAAATTAAATGATAGTGATAGAAAAGAATGTATTTCTACTGAAAGTTTGAATGAAGCACTTTGTGAAAAGATGACTGATTTATCTACCCACATTCTTACTGGTTTAAAAGATTCTGAAGAGTCTAAAAAAATACTAACGAGCTTGCTTAAACAACAAAGGCCTCAAGATCATCCACATTATCCAGGCCTAGCTCAGAATTTAAATGCCCTAAATATTGCAGTTTGGCTATCTTCTGAAACCGATGAAAGAATGCTACTCAATATTCTAAATCTCATTAAAAATTTATCAGAGAAAGATAAACAAGAGTGTTTACTTGAAACTACTTTATCGAGTGCTGTTTATTACAAAAAGCCAAATATTGTTAGACTTATTTTTGAGATTGCTTCTAACGATTTAATAGAAAGATCTCTGCACTATCATGAGGGTGTGAATAAAGAAGATGGAACAACCTCATCTGAAATGGGTAGTGTTATGCAAGAGGCTATAAATAATTCAGATGAAGAAATGATAGGACTGATTTGGACAAAGTCTCAAGGTCTATCTGAGGATTGTCGGGCTAAGCTTAAAAGAGATATTAGAGATTATGAAGATATGACAGATCAGAAATTAAAAACACTTTTAAAAGTTGTGCCGGTAGAGATATTCGAAGGTAATGCCGACAAGATATTAAAGATATCAGATTATTACAGAGATGAAGATACATACAATGATGCTGTTTTAAGAACAAAAACCTTATTAGAAGCTATTTGTAAGCTTGATGATGCAGATCAAAAAATTACAAAGTATTTTCCTCTAAATTGGTTTAATCAAAATATGAAACGTTTTCGTCAATCTAAAGACTTTAGAGGTCTGTTTAAGATGCTACCAACTAAAAGTCGCTTATCGTATATGCAACATAATCAAGGTAAACTTAATCTTTTAGAGAATGCATTTTTAACTAAAACAGACCTAATTCCAATGTTATTAAATGAGATTGAAAAATTAGAAGATGATAAAGAGAAAGCAACTTGTTTATTTGATGAAAAAAAAGGTTATAGTGCTTTTTTCCAACTTTTCCATAGAAAACCAGAATATTTAGATGATTTATTAAACGTTTTTAATAACCTTTCTGATGAAGTTAAGTTAGATTGGCTTAGAGTCCGAAATTCTGCAGCTGGTCAAACTGCTTTGCACTACGCTCTAGGGGTCTATAGAGATATAAGAAAGTCGGTAGTTTTAAAACTAATTGATGCAATACCTCAAGCAAACAGAAGAGAACTTCTGTTAATAGAAAATAAAAAACACAAATCTGCTTGGGATATAGCCGATACTTTACAAGGTGAAATCTTAGCAAAACTCTCAGATGATGATCGAAAGCTGCTTTTAGAAAAACCAGATGATAGATTAACAGATAGTAGAACAGGAAAGAAAGCTAGAAAAGAAAATGCGGATAATAACTCAGCATCTTCAAGTAGTGCTAGCGCAGCATCTTCAAGCAGTGCTGGTGGCTTATCTTCAAGTGCGGGAAAAAGAAGAAGAGCAGTTGCTGATGAATAATTATTTTATCAAGTATACAGCGCCACTAAATCTATCATCAGGCTCTGTGTGTTGATAAGATACTCTAACTTTCCAAGAAGATGATAGAGTTGTAAAAAGATCTATTTTGTATTCGTTATAAGCTGGCTCATTTTTTCTATTCCAACCATGGTGAGAATGAATCTCTACTTCCCAGAAAGGATTTAATCTAAAAAATATATGAGTTAGAATGGTATTTCTTTTATCTGAGATAGGGGATTTGGTTAAAATATTCTCTTCTCGAGAAACATCTAAAATGAAATTTTCATGGTTAGCTTTCCTATAGTCATAAGAGGATCTGTATCTAAATTCTAAAGATAGGGCTAGATCTTGACTAACGCTCCATCCTAAGCGAAAATTTGAGTAATCTAAGGTGTTTTTAAAAAGATTCCAAGCGCTGTAGGCTTTAAAGTAAACAGAAGGCAAGTTCCAGTTGATATCTAAATAGATTTTAGGCAGAGTTTTAGGGATGAAATTCGAATCTAAAAAAGTATTGGCATATAGATTGGTTTCAAAGGTAGGATAGGCTCTAATATGTCTTAGAGAATAGATTTGGTTACGGATGCCTGTTTTGATTAGATTCAACTTGTTATAACCATCTTCTATGCTAAAAATGTAGTAGCTATCTACTTTCTCTGTCGGCTCTGTTATACCTTGATATTGAACGTAAGGCTGGATTACATGTTTGTGTTTCTCAAAACTTTTATAAAAATCAGAGCTAAGATTAGCGCCATATAAAAACATAGCTTGTTTTTTTGCATCATTCGAAGGGCTTTTGTTATAAAAAATCCCAACAAATCCAGCGTAGGGAGTAAAGTTAGCGAAAGAGTTTTTAAAGGGTCTAGAGACTACGTTGTTAGTTTCAAGTCTTGCTGATTCAAAATCCATCAAAGATGGAGATAGTTTATCTGAAAATTCATAATCTAAATAAGATGCTATGAAGTAATTATAAAAAACCAGATTTAAGTTAGGCGCTTTATAGGGTATTAAATTTAGATAACCTTTTGGCAAGTTTTGTTTGATGGTATCAAAACTATTAACTCTTGGTCTGGCATATAAAACACCGAGCAGAAAATCTCCTTGATGTCTGATTGTTAACTCTGTTTTTTTAGCGGTATTAAGTTCAAAATCATCACTTTTGAAATCAGAGGGCATATTTATATCACTAAACTTATCCCAAACCATATCCATTTTAGTAGTTTTAGAAGGGTTTATGGTATGGTAGACCCCTTGAATTCTATATCTTTTTTTTACGAGTAATTCTTTCGGAATAATATCGGTCGCTAAATAGTTTTTTGTTTGAAAAACAGTTCTTCCATGTTCAGGTAAGTATTCAGTTTCAATGGCCCCACCCCAGCCTTTTCTTAAGCGATATTCTAATCTTCCCCACAGTGAAAAATCTCTCCAAGAATATAATCTATATCTTAGAGAGCCTTTTGGGCCTGAGGATTTGTCCCAGTTAACTTTATATCTAATAACTGGGGTTCCGAAAAACTTTTTTAGATTTATCTTAAAAGAAGGTAGCCATAAAGTGGGGAGTCTAAAAAATCGAAACCTTACGTTTTTAGCTTCTAAAAGATCTTTTTTTAAGACATTGACATTACCTGCATGGATATCCCAAGTGCTATCGACATTTTCACAAGTGGTGATATAGACATTTTCAACATGGTAGCTACCATCACTTTTCAGCTCTATTTTATCGCCACCTAAATACCATAGAGAAGCAAATGTTTTACCATCATAAACAACCCCTGATTTAGTAGTAAAATCATATTCAAACTCTTCTCCAACATAGACTCTTCCCTTATACTGAATAATTAAATCTTTTTCAGCTTCGATACAATGGATAAACCTGCCGTTTTCATACCTTTTGATATACTGAATGGATCTCGCTTGTATTCTTATATCTTCTCCCTTGATAACCCCACCTTCATGGGTCGTTAAAATACCATTTTTATAAGATGGATTTCTAAGATCAACAATCAACTCGTGAGGCTTATATGAGGCAGTTGGTTTTTTTGTTTTATCAAGTAATTTCGTGCCTTTTTTGATAAGGGTCTGTTTAAAAGAGGATATAATCTGATCTTTTTCTTGATCAACCTCAACTGGATTTGCCATAAGAGATGAAAATAAAAAAAGAGTAAAAAAAAATCTCATGAAAAAATTTATGGTTTTGAAAATAGTATATAGAATCTATAAAAAAAATCTTATAAAAAATGAGAAGAATTTTGAAGATAGTCATTCGAACTTATTAGAGAAGCATCTTAATATGGTTTAGATAAACAATAACTTGATATGACAGAAGCATAAATATTGAAATATTTTTATAATAAAAATTTTAATTATTAGTATGTTTTTTATTGTAATTAAAATGATCTTATAATAAATTGTTTAGTACAAACTCCAAAAAAAAATTATAAAAAGAAAGAAAATAAATGACTCTAAAAATATTAGCGGCACAAAGCTTAATGAAGCATGTGTTAAATCAAGGTTCTGATGAAAAAACAATTGAAGAATTTCGAAAAATAAATGAATTCGCAAAGCGGTATATAAAATATTTTACATCACCTGATCCTCTTATGGCTGCAATGACTGATATTGAGATTATGCCTGATACTAAATGTGATGAGCCTGAATATTTAAAAATGTTAGAAGAAAATTATAGACTTTCTTTAAGCCACCGTTATCGATTTATTAGTGATTATCTGAAGCACCTAGATTTTTACCAAATGGGAACAAATATTAACAGGGCTATTACAGATGATGATATGTGCGGTGTTAATACAGCCTTGTATTACTTGCCTAGGACTTTTGGATTGCCATATCTAAAGGTTCGAGATTCAAAGGGCTTAAATGCTTTGCAAAATGCAATCTTAAAAGGTAATGAAAATGTTACAGAAACTATTTTAGAAAAAATTCCACTAGATAAGATAAGCGAGTGTCTAAAACCCAAAGAATCCTTTAAATTAGCTATTAGAGGGGATAGCCCAAAGTTAATAAGATCTGTTTTAAGTTTGATGAAAAAAGAAGACAAACTCTCACAAATGAAAGAAGGTCTTAAAATAGCTTTAGAAGGTAAATTATCTGAGGCCACTCTTATAGAGCTTCTCAATGAGATTGAAACTTATACCCCAGATGAAAAAAAATTGTGTTTTGATCAAACTACATTTGTTTTAGCTGCTCCTCTTTATAGCGACAAAATGGTAAAAAAATTACTCAATAATTGCGATGATTATCTTATAGCTGATTTCTTGCAATACCAACCTGCTCATATAAATGTTTTAGAAGCAATTTTATTACAAAAAGACATCAATGAAAATATACCATTAATATTTTTTGATAGAATTAAAAACCTACCAACTGCGATGAAAATATTACTTTTACCATCTAATGTAATGTTTCTTGCTACAGGCACAAATAACATAAAAATAGTTAGAAAAGTTTTAGAAATAATTCCAGAGTGTGTAAAGGCAACCCAGCTGCAATTTAAAAATAGTATTCATCTAAATTGCTTTGAGCAGTCATTGATGGATAGGCCTTTTAAACCTTTAATTGCTTTAGAAATTTTAAAAGAGATTGAATCTTTAGAAAAGGCAGATATTGTAAAATCTATTAACAAACAATCTTTATATCTTGCTGTATGTACAAATAATACACCTAGTGTCAAAAAGCTCTTAGAGACTGCTCCTAGATCATTAAAAGAGGAAATGCTTGCTTTTGAGGAAGTTAAGAAGGGAGTTTTAGAAGCGGCTTTTGATAACAAGCCATGTAATTTTGAAATTATTGAAGAGATCTTAACTGCTCTTGAAGCCTTAGATAAAAAAGATAGCGAAATTTTGATGGGAGAAAACTCTCTATATTTAGCCGCTCGTAGCAATAGTTTGCAGATTTTTAGAAGAGTTAAAAACTTGCTACCGGAAGATAAAATGCCTTTTCTATTTAATAAGAGGGGTAAAGGGAACTGTTTGCATGTAGCTGCTAGAAAAGCTAAAAATTTAGAGATGATAAAAGAAATACTTTTGAGTTGTGAGGAAGAGAAAAGAGTTGAATTTGTAAAAGATACAACCAATCATGGAGCTACAGCTATTTATGCTGCTATTAGCAGTTTAACCTACGCTCATATCGAAAATATCAAAACTATTTTGGAAATGATTCCAGCAAAAGATCGAGTTTCGTGTTTGAAAATAACAGGTGGCATAAAGGGTTTTACCCCGCTTCATCTTTTAATGAAAAAATTGTCCAGTCCAGCGAATGCGGCTGTTGAGCTGGTTCTTTCTAGTATTGATACTATCGAAGAGATTCATGAGCTTTTAAGTATAAAAGATTTTGATGGAAATTCTCCTTTAGATTATGCATTCTCTTCAGTTAAAGAAATTGTGAATAATATTATAGGCAAAAAACGTCTTGCAGAAAAAGACGATTCTTCTTCTCGTCCTCATAAACGATTAAGACCTATAAGTGCGTTTGAATTTAATGAGTGATAATTTTATTGCGTTGCTCTTATTAACATTCCAGCGAGCGCATACCTATTTTTAGGATTTGTTTTCTTGATTGAATCGATAATTATTTTTAAGCTTTTCTCATCTTGTTTAGAAGCGAGTGCAACATACATATCTAGCAAGAGTCTTGTTGTTTCGGCTTTAGTTAATGAGTATATATTTTGAGTAATATTTGTTTTTTTATCAGGATTTATATTTAGCTCAATTATATCTTCATGGTTTTTATTTTTTATCCAATTAGCAATATAGTCTTGATAAGGTTCTTCTTTTTTTAGCCTATAAAGAGCTAGATTAGAGTAATCTCTAATAAGGGGAATATTAGAGTTTTTAGCTCTATCTTCTAAAAAAACGATAGCTTTTTCAGAAGCTAAATTCTCTAGTAAAGTAATAGATGTTGGGACTAGATCATTTTGCGCAGAATCAAAGATCAATTTCACAATTTGTAAAAAATCTTCTTCATTTAACTCTAGGGTTTCTTTTAGAAGGCTTTCTCTGATTGGAAGCGATGGATCATTTTTTATGTCTTTAACTTTATAAATAGCTTTTGGCACTGTTTTAAAATAGTACATAGTTCTTCCGATCGAATAAAAAGGTTCAATAGCAGTATCTTTGCTATCAGTTACTAAAATGGCCTTTAAAATGTCTATACAACTAGGATCTTTTAGTTTTAAAAGTGAGATAGCCGCGTTTACTTTAACTAATTTATTTTGAGATTTTAAAAGACTTTTTAAAGTTTTTTCAGTGCCGGGTATCTCTTTTAAAAGAGAGACTGCAAATAGGTTGTTTTCTTTTGCTAATTTTTCTATTTCTTCTTTTTTAGTGTGATCACCTAGATGATATAAAGCTCTAAGAGCGGAAAGTTTTACATTTTCAATATTTGAGGTAGCTAGCTTTTTTATATCTTCTAAACTCGATGTATCATTTAATCTAAAAAAAGTATGACAAATAGCCTCTTTTTCAGCGATTGTTGAGTTGGGGAACTTTTTTCTAAGATGAGACAAAAGATCGTCTCTATTTAGATTAGCGATACTTAAAATTGCTTCTAATCTAACATCAGAGTTAGCATCATTTAAAAATCTCAGTAGGTATTTGGTAGCGCTCTCCGTCCCAATCATCGCAAATAGATGAGGAAAAAAAGGTTTTAAAAAAATGGGCAGTCTAAACATCAAAGATTCTATTTGGCCAACTGCATGAGGATGTTTTCTTTGAGCCATATGGTAAGCTGCCTCTAGCCTTGTTGGTAAAAAATCGGATCGCATAGCACTAGAGAGTAAAATATCTGTTTTATTGTCATTTAAGAGCGATATAAAATGAAGCGATAATAGCTGGGTTTCTAAATCCTCTGATTTAAGACCAATTTCTAAAATATCTAAAGAGATGTTAGATGCGCTAAGACCCGCCCCAAACATAGATAGCTTCTGAATCTCTATATCATCGCTATTAGCTCCATTTTTTAATAAAATTAAGCTCATTTTTTGTAAGATATCTAAATCTATTGCTTCAGTTTCACTTGCCTTTTGAAATTGAGAAAAAGCTTTTTCGATTTCATTTGAATGCATGAGATATAAGATATGTCTCTTATCGCTCTCTTCTGCTAGCAAGGGCAGAGTAAATATATTTAATATTAGAGTAAATTTTATTAAGCTTGAGGTTTTAAATAGTCCCATAAATCTATGCCTACCTTTAGTAGTAAGTTCTTTAAAGTATTTATCGGCAGTCCCATGACATTATAATAGCAACCAATCATGTTTTTAATTATTATGCTACCTGCTTTTTGTATAGCATATCCCGCGGCTTTATCAGAATAATAAAATGAATTGTGATAAGTTTTTATCTGTTTTTCATCTAAGGCGTGAAATAAGATTTTAGTCTCTTCAATATCTTGATAGATCTTTTCATTATATTTGATGCAAATAGCTGTAAATACACTATGATAGGTGTTAGAGAGTTCATTTAACATTTTAAAAGCATCTTTAGCATTTTTGGGTTTGGTATAAACCTTTTTATTTGCCCAGACAATTGTATCAGCCGCTAAAATAGGAATATCTTTATATTTCCCATCTAAAGCTTTGGCTTTATTTAAAGCAATTTCAAGAGCATATAACTTTGGGTCCTTTACAAACTTTATTTTTGTTTCATCAAAATTAGATTCAACACATTTAAATTTTAGAGAAAAAAACTCTAAAATCTCTTTTCTTCTAGGGGATTTGGAAGCTAAAATCAGCATATTTTTCTCATCGTTTTATTTTTTTCTTGGAAAATATCTACCTCTTCTAATAGAGTCTACATCTAAAAAAAACAGATTTTAATATTTTTTAACATTTATGAGGTATAACAATGCTATATTTAGGCTTGACAAGATCAAAGCTAGAGACAGAAAAATCCTTTTTTGAGACTCATTTAAATACTTTAAATAATATAAAAATAGATTCTGCTGGCAAAATTGATGAAATTGCAAAAAAAAAGTTATTTCAAGAGGTTTCAGATGTTAGCCCATCTTATCTAGCCTTTACTGAGCTTGGGATGAGCGTTTATTCTAAAAGCTACAATTATCCTTGGAAATTATGGACTTATATTCCTACATTGAATCCGGTAACAAAAGCTCCTGAGATATTAACATATAGAGAAATAGGAGAAGCCACGGCTTATAAAGATCCTAAACTTTTATTAAACCAGCTCCAAGATGGATATTCTGACAGATTACTACAAATTACTTTAGCAATGGATAAAATAAGATACGATGAAATATTTGCAATAATTACAACGTTAGATACTAAAATAAGAAAAGATCAGTGGGCTGGACGAAAAGCCTCTCAAAGCGATATCGACGAAATGCAAAGGTTAGTAAATGAAACAAACTCTCTTGAAGTTAGATTAAAAAAGGCTAAATTAATTTAACCAATTTCTAACTTTTATGAGATAGTAGGAGCAATAGATGGAAGTTCAAGCAAGTATTAGCTTAAGTGAAAAAAGAGAGCTGTATGAAGGACATCTAAAAAGACTTCGCAATATAGATCTAGGAGATCCACATGATAATACTTCCATAGAGGTTCAAAGAGATGTGTTGCAATTGGCTACGGATATTTCAACTTCTGCCTTTCCTGTTTTTGAAGAATTTGGCAAGAAAGTATATGCGAGTTCAAGCTTGGCTATCAAAGCCTTCTACTGGAGGAGTGCTTATTATGAAATTGGACGATATACTATCATGAATAATCCTCATTTATTTTTTGGCTATCTGCAAACTAAAATTGCCTGGACACTAAGAGATTTAAATCCGAGTGGTGATTTAGAGACAACTATTGCAGATGCTCTGAATTCCGGTATAACCGCAATGGATATTGAAAAGATGATCCAGGAGAGAAAACGTGAAATTGAGGCTTCACAAGATACAGATGCCATTTTCGAAATGCAAAGAGATCTCGCTATTTTAGAAGGTTTAAAAAAAACAATAGTAAGCCAATTATAACTATTTATTAGATTTATTTTTTCTCTTTAAAAATTAAGGCCTTATATTATATCATTAATCGATCATTTTTTTTTAATCTAATGGAGATATAATTATGGGCTTATTTACTTCATCTGTATCAAATAGCAATCAAACATCCAATTCTCAAGCCACGAGCTCTGTTAGAAAACCCACCCCAAGAGGTATTTCAGCCACTTCTTCATCTATATCTTCTCAAAAAGATGATAGCCCGGGTGTTTTTAGACGTCTTTTGGGATCTATTAAAAATGTATTTTCATCTATTTTAAATGCTTTGAAATATATTTTTTATCGTATTTTTCCATGTAGATCTCCAGCATATGCAATGGAGGCCAAACATAGAGATTTTAAAGCTAGATTAAATAGAGTGGACTCTATTGGAAAAGAGCTAGCCCTAAAAGAGGCTGATGAAAATCCTTTTGTCTATACTATGTTAGGGAAACATATCTATAAAACTAGCTGGAATTTGCCTTGGAAGATAGTGACTTGGATTCCAAAAATTGGTCAAAAAACCTATAAGGAAATTGGTCTGGTAGAAGCTGAGAAAAACTTTAAGAAATTAGCTGAGCAGTTAAAGCTTTACTATACCAATGAAATGAAGAGCTTAAAAGCTAAAATAGACAATAGCGATTTTTAATCTTATTTTTTAATGGGCTTTTTAAATATAGGAACATCTTCTAAATCTATCCAAATAGGCGATGTCCAAACTATATTAGAATCATTTTGAACAGCCCTAAGATAGTAAAATACAAATGGTGGTTTATCCTCTTTTGCTTTAACTGCGATCTCAGAGAGTGGTTTTGTGTCATCAAATGAAAAATCAAAGATATAATTGTTATCAGGATAAAACCGAGTTAGTATTTCATTATTTCTGATCAGAGTAACCTCTTTTAGGTTATCTGTTCCTATAACATAGCCGGATATATACCTATTATAATTTAGGCCAGGTTTTTTGGCAGTAGTGAGTTCAGATCCCATAGGCTCATTAGCAATATTAAAACTAGCAACGATTCTTTTGCCGGTTGTTGCATAGCATGACTTTTTAGATAATGCATCTATCAATGAATCTCTTGTGTGTTCTTTAGATATAATCGCTGTCAGACCAGGGGAGTATTGAGTTTGATCAGAATCATAAAATTTAGAATAGATACCCCTATCATCTAAACCACCTGCTACAAAACCAAATCTATAGCCTGAGATTAGAGCTTTTTGGATTGAGCCATCTTTATTTTCTTTAACAGGACCTGAAATTGGTCTTAAATTGCCCTCTTTAGCAAGCATTTCAGAAGATCCCCAAGCATTATAGATTTCAACAACTTTTTCAAATTCTTCATTAAAATCTTTAAAATCAAATAAAGATTCAGAACTCATTGTAAAACATGGGATAGATAATATGTCTTTATTTGAAAAAGTCTTATATAATTTTTTTAAAGAATTGGCTTTAAGATCCTTTTTTCGCAAAATATTTTTGTTATCTTTTGAGAAGATAAATTGTCTAAGACCTTCTTCTTTTACGGTTCCATTCCATTGAAGACCCAAAAAGACAGAGAACCTCTCGTCTTCATTAATTTCTGAGACTTGAGTTGCAATATTTTTCCAGATATCTTGAGGAGTTTCTTCTTCAGAATCAAAGGAAGAGCTGGCATAAAATTGAAAAGCTTTATCATCTCTAAAAAACCGAATACAATTTTCTATATTTTTTTTGGCATCAAATTTTTCATTTTCTCCATGAAGTAGACCCCAGAATAAATTTAGATTAGAAAAATCAACGCATTTAATTGGGCAGGAATAAAAAGTTTCACTGTTTTTTAAGTTTTTTAGCTGAATTTTATAAATTCCAGGTTCGTTAAAATATAGGTTAGGAAGAGAGATAAAACCGGTTTCGGGTATGAAGAGCTTCCAATTTAAATTTTCTCTCAAATGTTCATAGCTAAGTTCGATTAAAGTATTTTCATCAGCATTATTTGTTAAATTACCATATTCATCTTCAAATCTAACAATAACATCAAACCTTTTGTTTCTAGCAACAAAAGAGGGTGTAATGATTGATAGATTTTTTAATTTAGCTCCTCTTATATCTAAATGAAAAGATTCTGTTTCAATTTTGCCTTTAATATTTACATGAAGATTAAATATTTTTTTTCTTTGAGTAAAGAGTTGACATAGATTGCCATTATTATCTATTTCTTGGGGAGACCCTAAAAGTATTAAAATATTTTCGCCTGTTTTAACGTCTGAAGGGAGATTAAACTCATAGCTCATAATAAAAGTTTTTGAATCATAAATTGGTTTAGCCCCAATCATTTTACCATTGGCTAGTTGCATCCAAATCAAATTTGATTTTTTCTTAATATCAGTTTGAGGCAACTCCCAATCAATTGGTCTTTGATCACTTTTAATTTCAAAAGTTAATTTAGAATTTTTCGGAATTGAAATAGCAGGGGTATATAAAAACTTCCAAGTCTTTCTTTGACCTGCTATAGCAAAATGAGGATCAGTAGTACATATTGATCTTCGCATTAATTGTCTCCTAAATTATTTTGTATATTTGTATATAATATCTTAATTTTTATTCTTTTGCAAGAAAAGTAGCTTTATAAAAAATGAAAAATTTTAGATATTCTTTTTTTTAAAAAATACCTTGCAAAATGCAAGTTAAATTTCAAATTTACAGGGTGTTTTTTATTCTTCTTTAGAAGTAGCAGAAGTAATTCTAATTTTTTCAATACATCTTTCATTTGAGATCAAAACCTCAATTTCAAAATCCTCTAAGTGGATTTTCCAACCTTTCGACGGAATGGTGCCAGCTATATGAAAAACATAGCCACCGATAGTCTCATATTCAGGTGAATGGGGAATTTTAATTTTGAGTTGATTCTCTAAATCTATAATACTCATTTTAGCATCAATGACGATGCTTCCTGATGGAAGTTGCCAGAACTGTTTATCTTCTCCAATATCATATTCATCTTGGATCTCTCCAACTAATTCTTCCAAGATATCTTCAATAGAAACTATGCCTTCAGTTCCTCCATATTCATTAACGATTATTGCAAGGTGAATCTTTTTATTTTTAAACTCTTGAAAAAGCTTGGCTATTTTTTTATTTTCAGGAGCATAGATAACAGGTTTTAAGATACTTTCTATAGGTACGTTTAGATCTTCATTATCCGAATATATTTTTAAAATATCTTTATACATCAAAACACCGATTATATTATCGAGATTTTCTTCATAAACAGGGATTCGACTGTAGTTTTCTTCTAAAAGAAGGGTCGAGGCTTTTTTAATTGTTGTATTAGCCTCCAAAGCGAAGACATTGACTCGGGGGATCATAATCTCTCTTGTAACTTTTTCTTTATAGGTAATAAAAGAAGCTACGAATCTTTGTTCACTTGAAGAGAGAACTTGGCTTAGCTCAGAATCTTTTATCATTTCTAGTACTTTGTCTTTCATGATAAAAGATTTTTTGACAACTTCTTGATTTTTTAATTTTTTAAATACATAGATAGATACTAGCAAAATAGGGAAAGTTAATATGAGAAAAATCAAGATATAAAAAGAGCTGATTGAAGCTACAAATTTTAAAGTTGCTTTTGTTTTGACCCTCGTTATGAATCTAATCGAAAAATCTAAAACCATAAAAAATAGAATTATTACTAAAGCGACTATGAAGATAAAGCTTGTATGATGAATTTCTATATCCGGAAATATTATTGTAATAAATAAAAAAGCTGAGATAGCATAGAGAAGATATAAAAGGTGTTTTGTGACACTAACCAGGGTGTAGAATCTATCCCAACTCTCTTTGAAAAATTTTTTTTTAGCTATCATCACAGAATTGTTCAAAATCTCTTTTGTCTGAAATTTACCAAATTTTAAGATAGCAACATTAAAAGCTGTTAAAGCACTCAAACCAATTATAAATACGAGTAAAAATATTAATGAGTAAGTAAAAAAAGTATAACTTTCCATAAATTTTTATAGGCTAATATTTTTCTTCTTCATATATAAAGATATCTCTTTTTCCTTTTTTCTAATTTTTTGTATATCTTTTTCATTAATATCATCATAGCCTATTAAATGTAAAAGTGAATGTATAATATAAAGAGTTATTTCGTCACATAGAGAAGTTTTAAATTCTTTTGCATTTTTTATCGCAACATCTGGGCAAACAAAAATTTCTCCTAAAACATGATAGATATTTTTTTGATTAGGTTTATCGATTGGAAGAGAGATACAATCTGTACTAGATGGGTCATTAAAAAATCTTTTATGAAGTTTTTTTATTGTTTTTTCATCAACGAAATACACAGTGATTTCATCGGTTTTTATCTTTTCTTTTTTTAAAAAAGTATCGACTATTTTTTTTACTTTTTTCTCTTCAATTTTCAGAGACGTTTTATTTATTATTGAGATTATCATCAATTATTTTAAAGTTTTATCTTCTTGAAAATATACATGAAAATCGAAAAAAAGTTTTAACTCTCTAAATTACTTGGAGTTTTTGGAAGACCTGTAACTTTTTTATTTTCGTTATCTTTCCATTTGCCAAGTTTTCTAAGAACATCAATTCTTTCAAATCTTTTTAAGACATTTCTTTTTTGCTGTGTTTTAGAAGCTTTTCCGTAGCTAGGATGTCTAGACATAATATATAACCTTTTTTTTTATTTTATTTTAGAGATAAAAGCATATTCATCATTCAATGCGTTTGGATGCTCTTTAAAACCTTTTTTCAAATTATCTTTTTTAGGCCCGCTTTTTTTATAAGTAGGGGGCTTTCGTTTTTTTGGATTTATAGCTCTTCTCTCTTCTACCTTCCCGATACGTGTCATTTTTTATCTCCTTCAATTTTAATGCTACATTATAAAAAGTGTTGCTAAATCTTGCAAGAAATATACGTAAGATAAAAATTTTTTATGATAATTATTGGAAATAATTTCAAATTATATAAATATTTTTTTAATATAAATGAGCGGACTTGATTTATCTTAAAATGTCGTAAAAACTTCGGCTATTTACGAGAGATCACCTAATATCAATAACTCTCAATTTTAAAGCCTGCATTTCTATAGATTTCAAATCTCTTTTTACTTTTTTGCTGTTTTATTTCCGTTGTATAATCATCAAAATCATAAATTACTTTATATGAAGGATCAAAATCTACTAAATCTAAAGAGAGATTGAATAGATATTTGGCTTTATTTAGATTGTTTTTAGATTTTGTAATAACAATAAAATCTGAAGTATTCTCATCGGCTATAATATGCGGCAGAAATCCTTCTTTAGGAGTTTTCCATAGAAGTTCATCGACAAATTTTAAAGCGGCATCATCTTGTACATAAATAAGTAGATTCTCTTTTTTTTCGAAATGATAAATAGCTGTTTGGATAAGTTTGATTAATTTTTCTTTGATAGCTCTTATTTGAAAAAAAACAACTTTATTATTATTTTTTAGACTTATCAACTTTCTCTTCCCCGGGTACAATAAGACCACATGAAACGGTAAATTTTACTGCATCTTCATTTGTCATATCAATTGAATAAATATCTTTTTCAGGTGCAATAACCATATAACCAGATATTGGGTGAGGAGCAGTGGGAACAAAAACCGGCTTTAATTTTTCTTTGACTTTGCTTTGACACTCCTCGGGGACAGTGCCAGACTCAAAACCTACGCAATATGAATCTTTTGAGGGGAAAGCAACCATAGCTGTTTTGGTAAAGGCTTTTCTCTCTTGAGCTATAAAAGAGCTAATTATGTCTCTTAAAGTTTTGTAGATCGTTTTAACAAAGGGTATCTTAGAAAAGACTTTGTTCATAAGATTTATCAAGGATCTAAAGAAAAACCACCTTGCAATAACTCCAAGAATAAAGATAAATACAAGTAGCATGATAAGTATCAAAATTCTTGCAAAAACTTTTAAAATAGCTCCATTTTTTAAAATTGGTAAAACATTTTGAAAATTCGCCAAAAAATCGACAAACATATTTAAAAAAGGCGCTGTAAAAATATCGATTACAAAAACAAAAATAATTATCGTTAAGATCAAAGGTAGTAAGATAATAAGACCGGCTATAATATATTTTTTCATTTGTTTTCCACCTTTTTAGGAGGAACAATAACACCACAAGATACAATATATTTGATTGCATCTTCTGTTTTCATATCTAAATAGATTAAATCATCTTTTTTAAACAAAAGTAAAAAGCCTGTTGTCGGGTTCGGTGTTGTTGGCACAAAAACTGATATTAACTCTTCGTTTACAGCATTCGAACAGGTTTCTGGGGACGGTCTACTAACCAATCCCAAACTATACAGACCTTTATAAGGGAAAGGTGCCATAACGACTTGCTTAAATGAATCCTTATCGGTAATAAATAGCGTTTTAACAATTTCTTGAGTTGTTTTATAGACTTTATTTACCAAGGGAATTTTATGCAGCACTTTATCGCTGATTTTAATCAAAGCT
>SDBS01002330.1_pt1 | contig 19060 bp, 19 predicted proteins | sample 2277091 | NCBI WGS metagenome assembly SDBS01 (sample SAMN10404972, study PRJNA504765) | marine sediment metagenome | isolation source: marine sediment core GS10_PC15, 163 cmbsf | place: Arctic Ocean: Southern Knipovich Ridge | collected 2010 | reverse complement strand
TCCCGTCTCGCAGCTAAAATCGCGGCCTCATTTACTAGGTTCTCCAAATCCGCGCCGACGAATCCTGGTGTTGCTTTGGCGATGATCGAAAGATCGACTTCGGCGTCGAGCGGTTTGCCTTTGGCATGGACCTTCAATATCATCTCACGCCCAAGCATATCGGGGCGATCTAACATAACCCTTCGATCAAACCTACCGGGCCTTAGCAGGGCGGGATCGAGAATGTCAGGTCGGTTTGTTGCAGCCATGACGATCACGTTGGTGTCGGTGTCGAAACCATCCATCTCGACGAGCATCTGGTTTAACGTTTGCTCACGCTCGTCGTGGCTTCCGCCCAGGCCGGCACCACGCTGTCGTCCAACGGCATCAATCTCATCAACGAAAACGATACAAGGTGCGTGACGCTTGGCTTGATCGAAGAGATCGCGTACTCTGCTGGCGCCAACCCCTACGAACATTTCGACGAATTCGGAGCCTGAGATGGAGAAGAAAGGCACTGCAGCTTCACCGGAAACTGCCTTCGCCAGCAGCGTTTTGCCAGTGCCAGGAAGTCCGATTAGAAGAACACCCCTGGGGATACGGGCTCCCAAAGAAATAAATTTTTCGGGTTCCCTGAGGAATTCGACAATTTCCTCCAATTCTTCCTTGGCTTCCTCCACACCGGCAACATCATCGAACGTCACTGTTGGTTGATCCCCGGTAAACATTCGAGCTCGACTCTTGCCAAAGGATAGGGCCTGATTGTTCGTTCCCTGGGCTTGTCGGAGCATAAAGTACAGTAATCCGAAAACTAGTAGGACCGGTAAAATGTAGGTAATCAAGCTCAAAACGCTGTTCAAATTGCTCGGTTGTTTGATTTCAAGTTGAATGCGATTCGGTGATAAATGCTCTGAGGTCACACCAAGATCAAGCAGCTGTTCCACTGTGGTTTTGGTTGGCTCAACCCTCGAGAATGCACTCGTGCCATTTTTAAAAATTATTTCCAGGTCATTGTCGTCAACAATGATCCGGCTTACTTCACCGGTCTTGATCTTCTCCGCTAACTCATTGAAATAGAGCCGTTCTGGTTGCGGCGTTGAGCTGCGAAATTGAAATACCAGGACGGTTATGATCAAAATCAAGACTAGCAAGACCAGCGAATTTCGGCCTCGCGATGAATTCACTTCAACCTCCCAAATACTAAGTTATACATACCTATGTTATCCATTCGGCTCCAATGGGTTAGACCTCGCTGCATGCCTGCTTGAATCATTTTATTTGACCAAACTCCAGTTGCTACTGTACGGCGCACGATTTAACCTAATGAAACTAATTCGATTATACCGCAGGCATTAAAGACCGCATAGTAAGGCCCTGATTCAATAATATTGACGAGCTTGATGAGCAAAAAATTACACCCACCAGATTCACTAGGGTCAATCGCAGCACTAAATTGGGCAGGAGGGATATCGAAGGCAGACCCACAACCAGAGTGGAATTAGCCCGCCCACCAGTAAAAACGCAATCAATCCAAGAACAATTGCTACCCAATCTAACCTGCCTGACCCCCCAGGCTCGAATGTGTCTTGTTCATAATCGTATATGTATAGAGATGGCTCTTGAGGATTTACCAAGCCGGAACTCTGTTGGTTTTCAGTTTGCGCGGTCATGTTCATCAATACACGCGCAAACTGAGCAGCCGTTCGATATCTTGCAGCAGGTTCTTTTGAAAGAACCTTAAGCAGGATGAGTTCAAGTTCTGAAGGAATTAATGGGTTGATGCTTCGAGGGGAAGGTGGTTTGGCGGTCTGGTGCAGTTCCGCAAGCGCAGCAGAAGTGTTGGCAATAAAAGGCAGTGATCCAGTTAAAAGTTCAAAAAGAATTATCCCCAATGCGTAGACATCGCTCGATGGGGAAGGGGCATTTCCCGCAGCCTGTTCTGGAGCAAAGTACTTAGGACTGCCCCAGACGATCTCCGCCCGTTCCTCTGGTGAAATTGATGCGAGCGCGCGGGAGATCCCAAAATCGGTAATTTTTGCGCGACCATCCGGTGAAACGAGAATGTTCTGAGGTTTTAGATCACAATGGACCAACCCTGCACGGTGCGCATAGCCAACACCTTCACTAATTTGGATCATAAGATCGACCGCTGCGGTTACGGAGAGATGCCCTTCTCTTCGAACATGGGTTTTTAAATCAGTACCCTCGACGAACTCCATTATGATGAAGTATTGCCCCGCATCATGACCGAAATCGTAGATGGTGACGATATTGGGGTGGATTAGATTAGCGGCGGATCGTGCTTCTTGAAGGAATCGAGCCCTGAAGTCAGGATCTTCAATAAGATCAGCTCGCAGGACTTTAACGGCGACATCTCGTTGAAGGTTCAGGTCACGCGCTCGATAAACTTCAGCCATCCCCCCTGAACCAAGGCGGCTGAGAATGCGGTACCTTCCACTCAGGACGATGTTAAACGGATCTTCCACATACCCTCCGGGAGTGATTCTAATCGGGGACAACCTGCAGTGCAACACACAATACCGGAGCCGGGTGCTGCGTGCGTATGCATTTTCTGATATTCAAAATAATATCATCTTTGCTCATCAAAAGATGATTGCTCTTTCCAATCACCTCCACCTTCGCGCTATAATTCATCAATCGAAAGAAAAATGCTCTATCCCGTCAGCTGTGAGTTCATGGGGTAATGACGAAATTTGGGAAAGACACAAGCTAAATGCGAACCCATCAAAATTGTGATAATGCGTGAATTGCCAAAGTCAATGAGTGAGTCACAACGAAGAATACCACCGAGCAAAGGTGCGGGTTGTCTATGGCCTGGAGTGGGTGTTATCCTGGCGATTTTCTCTATTTCTGTGCTTGTCCTGATCGCTGCATTTAATCGTTCGACCCGCGCAAAAGTGCAACCAGCCATCGAAATCACTGTAGTTGCCTATCAAACCGGCACAGCAACTCCAAGGCAAAATGAAGAGAGCACAGTCGAGACTCTATCTCCATTGCTCACCCCCAATCCTGGTGAGGTGGTATATTTTTCAATAGGCGAATTGGTGGAGGTTTTTGGAACAGAGGGGGATGGGCTGCGGTTAAGGAATGCACCTGGTCTAGGCGCTACGATTAATGTGCTTGCGCTAGAAAACGAAGTTTATGAGGTTCGAGGCGGGCCTGAGGAAATGGATGGTTATGTATGGTGGTTCTTGATAAATCCGTATGATAATGAGATTCAGGGTTGGAGCGTAGGGATTTTTCTTAGAGGCATTAATCGATAATTTGCCCCAAACTGGGTCATCAGTTATTATTTGTCCATCATCGTAAATCGAGCACTCAAGAGAAAATAAATATATTCCCTAATGGAAGAATAGGATAAGAAATAAATTACGATGTTAATCAAACCAAGCAAAATCCAGGTTTCAAAATCGAATGGCACATTAATCATCCAATGGGAGGATGATAGAGAGAGTGTCTATCCACTATCCGGTTTAAGAGCAGCATGCCCATGTGCGGAATGCAAAGGGGGGCATAAGAATATGGGGCAACCTGGCTCGCCAGATATGCTGGAATTACCTCTCAGCGCAGACAAATCTTCCGAAATAGAGAGAGTCGAGTTGGTTGGTAATTATGCCCTTCAACTCATTTGGAAAGACGGGCATTCGTACGGGATTTACTCATGGGAATTCTTGAGGGATCTCGATCCCGCAAGCTCGAAGGAGTAGAGATTTGAGCAATCCGCTAGATAAGCTTCTAAACTTTGCCCATCGATCCTACGTCCGTATGGAAGCAGAACAACTCATCTTGGAATGTCTCGAGTTGGAAGATTTGGCGCCATTTAACGACATGCTGGAAAAGTTGGTTTTGGCGGGTGCAACCTCCCTGTACCTCCTACGTGAAGTACTCGAAGAGGTGCTCAGCGCAAAATCGATCTTAAACCAAGAGGGTTTGGCTGTTCGACAAGATCTGATGGATGCCTTTTTGGAATTCGGTGTAAATGTCCCTGAATTACTTTACGCGGATGGTCCCGAAGCTTTTCAACAGATTTATCATCAAAATATTAAGGAGCACATAAGCGCTGTTGCGCCGAATCTCCGTGCTGGCGACGAAGCCCTGCTTCAAGAAATTTGCAGTGATGCAAGTGAACGGGTGGTGAACATTGCCAGGCGCGTCTCATTGCTGAACATCCTTGAAGATGCCGCGCGGGATTGGATGAGCTCGTTGGCCTATGAAATGCTACGGTCCGGCGGCTTGGAGGATGATTCGTATTCCAAACCAACGCTGCACTAGGGCTTTGTCGAGGATAAAGATACCAATCATAAACCGGGTTGCTACATCCTTGACAAAGCTTAAAGAGTTTCATCCTTTCTCTATCCTGTTTAAAGAATCACGTTGGACGAAACACTAGAGTAGGATAGTTAATGAAAAGATCCGGCCACGTGGCCGGGTCTTTTTTTTGAGCTTATGGATGATTAGAGATAGTCCTTGAGATTATGTTCCACTGCATACGCAGCTGCTTCTGCGCGATTACTTACATTTAACTTAGAGAGGATGCTGCTCACATAATTCCTGACCGTGCCCTCGCCAAGATACAGTATTTCTGCGATTTGCCTGTTTGTTCGGCCCTCTGAAACCAACTGCAAAACGTGCATCTCTTGCTGAGTGAGATCTGCAAATGCAGAAGCCTCCTCTTCACGGGCAGCTTTTCTGACTTCCTGAAACACCCGTTGTGTAACCGCAGGATCGAGCAGTGCTTCACCACGACCCACAGCTTCGATTGCTCTAATAAGGTCATCACCGCCAATCTGCTTGAGCACATATCCAGCTGCTCCTGCCCTGATAGCGGAGAAAAGCATCTCATCTTCCGCATATGAGGTAAGCATAATGACCCTGGTTTCAGGATATTTTTCCATAATTTCTTGGCATGCCTCGATGCCCGATCCGCCCTTCAAGCGTATATCCATCACGACAACTTCGGGTTTATGCGAGTGTGTCTTTTCAATTGCATCTCGAGCGGTTGCAGCTTCGGCAACGACGTCAAAATTTGGGTGCTGTTCCAACAATGCGCGCAACCCCAAGCGTACGACCTCGTGATCGTCGACGAGTAATATTCTCTGTCTGGCCATTATTTTCAATCTCCAAGGAGATTGTAATCGAGCAGCCCATATCCGACAATCCTTACCATATTCTAAAGCGAGATGGGAAGTTGTTGCGACCAATAGCCGCCCGGGCTCCCACGCCCGGGTGTGCGGCGAGGACTTGGGAGCCACCTATCAGCCGTCAGCCTTCAGCTTTCAGCGAGCAGAATTTCTAGTTCAAGCGGGATCAATCAGGGCTGGGAAGGAAGCTGTAACGCAGAGAAAAACCGCCGAGTAGATGAAGATAATTCCTAAGGATTATTTACGCCCACTCTTCTGCTGCCTGCGGTAGTCGACGAAACGGTAACCTACGCCTCGCTCCGTAAGGATGTACTCGGGCTTGGAAGGGTCTTTTTCCAGCTTTTGTCGAAGGTAGTTTATGTACAAGCGAAGGTAATGGGTTTCATCGCGATATTCGTATCCCCATACTTTCGCAAGCAGTTGTTCATGTGGAACAACCCAACCAGCATTCTGCACCAGGTGAAAAAGCAATCGATATTCGGTGGGGCGAAGTTTTACGAGTTCACCATCCACCCAAAACTCACGCCGATCAAAATCGATTCTTAAGCGTTCATCCACTTCAATAAGTTCATGAACGGTTTCGCCGGGCATTTCGGTTCGGCGTAAGACTGCCCTGACCCGGCTCACCAGCTCACGCGGGCTGAAGGGCTTGGTGACATAGTCGTCGGCGCCCAATTCAAGCCCCTTAACCTTGTCGTCCTCCTCGCCCTTCGCAGTGAGCATGATCACTGGGACAGTCGAGATCTCACGCATCAGCCTTAATGTTTCAAATCCGTCGAGCTCCGGCATCATGATGTCGAGCAAAATCAGATCGGGAAGATTGTCGCGCATCTGGTCGAGCGCATCAGACCCCGAAGTCGCTTCATAAACCTGGAAACCGTCATGTTCCAGATTGAGACGGATGAAATGAATCATTCGAGGTTCATCGTCGACGACCAAGACGCTTCGACGTGAATGTCTCTTAGCAGACATGCTACTCCCTCACAAAACCGATGATCTTCTCTTCCTCCACTGATGGGAGGATCTCAATGAAAGTGATGCGGTGCATCGGGAATACAATAGTGACGACGTTCTCCAGGACATAGCGCAGGTCTTTGCCATCACGTTTTCGAGGGTTATTTATGGTGATCATTGTATCCGCTGGAGTGGGGAGATCGTCCACTTCCCCGCGTACGGGATCTTCACCTGATAAATGGATCAAAATTGGTATAGCCATAGTTCTCCTTCTTTCATACGCGATATCGTGAAATAAGCTGAAGCTGGAGTCCACCAAGCTCAATAATATCTCCGTTGTGGATGGGGTAGGGAATTTGGGGATCTAACTTCTTGCCGTTGACGACAGTATGGTTGGCGCTGTCGAGGTCAATCAAATAGATGCCGTCGGCACGCAACTGGATCTCGGCGTGAATCCTGGACACCCCGTGTTCGAAGGCAGCATAAGAAAGAAGATCCACATCGGGGATCACTGCCTGGCTTTTGCCGGATCGTCCCAAGGTGAAGTTATCTCGCCCGAGCAGTGACAACACAACACCCTTCTCAATCACCTTCAACCCCAGAAAAGCACCCGATGCCAAATCGGGTCCTTCAGGTGGAGAAGGTCGTGTTCCCAGCGAGTCGTAGTCCTCGCGTGGTGGCTGCTTGGATCGATCGGGGATGGTGGTAATGTGAGTGAGCCTGGTTCCACACTCACTACAAAACAAGGTTCCCACAAATTCCTGATGTCTACATGACGGACACTCGATCATCGATCCTCCGTTTTCGCCGGTAGGAGCAGGGCTCTGGTGCCATATTTAAGGAATTTTTCTCCCTCATGGGATAATCGTCTCGTGCGAGTCACTCGCGCGGCTTCATTCAATGCGGCTTTGGCCAACTCTTTCTCACCTGAGGCCATTAGCTGCGTTGCCAGGTTTTCAAGCCTGCGCGCAGCTTGAACTGATTGGCCCAGCTCGGCCTCATGCCTGGCCTTCTCCTGCATCCTGTATAAGGAAATGAAACTCAAGGCGGAGAGAATTTCCTTCGGTGGTGGATTGGGGTCCGGTTGGTCGGACACCTTTGTGCCAATGTGCAAAGGCAGTGTTTGTGTTTCTGCTCCCAGCCCGAGGACATCACCACTTATAGAGAGGTGAGCGAGGTCGAGCTCATCGATCTGACCGATAGGGTGCACGACCATTTCCAATAGGATGCGGATTTTTCCTTCCCTGCCTAAATTTCCCAGAATTATTGGGAGGGTGTCTGGCAGCGGCATGGGCTCGGGCAGCAAACGGAAGGCAGAGCGTAAATCTACTTGTTGAGCGAGGCTTCCATCGATCTGCATTCGACTTGCATATACTCGTCCCAGATTTTCAAGAATCCTCTGCAGAAATTCTGCAACAGAGCGGGGCGTGTTCAAAAAAAGAACATGTCCACCGGTTCGTGTTGAAATCTCATCCACCAAACGGTCGCTCCAATCAGACCCAATCCCAATTCCATTAATACTTATGCCTTGCTGCGCAGCTCGGTCTGCAAGCTGTAGGCATAGGTCTTCGTCGCCATAGGTTTTCCCGTCGGTAAGAAGGACCAGATGGTTCACGCCGTCTCTAATGTAGGTTTCTTGTAGTTGCAGTAATCCGAGCTGTAGACCCTGCCCAATCTCAGTTCCTCCACCAGCCTGGAGCAAGCTTAAGCGTGCTCGGGCGACAGACATCTCCTTGGCTTGTTGGGGGGTGACGATGACCTCAGCACGATCGCTGAATGAAACAATTGAGGCGGAATCACTCGGATTTAATCCTTCCAGGATGGTTAATGTGGCCGATCTAACTTGGTCGAGTCTCTGACCTTGCATTGAGGTCGAGCGGTCGATGACGATGGTGATGTTAATTGGAGACCGCACCGACGGCAGGTCGGGAGCGGAAAGGATATCTAGAAGCAGGTAATGAACTTGTGGTTCTCCAAGTTGGAGCAGTCCACAGCGGCTGTGCTGAACAATACACGAAAACCCAGCTTTGCTGGCTTGCTCCGCCTCAGCGGCAACCAGGTATGCGTTGTACTCTACACGTAGTTCCGGATCAATCAGAATTTCGTGGGCTTTTCCAACCTGAAGGAACAACTCCGCATCTTCGGGATCGGAGGTTCTATCGGGGTGTAAAAGGAGCGCAGCTTCGCGATAGGCACGGCGAATTTGCTCCTGGGTGGCATTCCGAGGTATGCCTAATAAGGCATAGTAATCTTTCTCTCCTCCCACAAAACCTTCCCTATTCTGATGGAAATTGGACGAGTACAGCAGTTATGTTGTCAGGACCCCCGGCTGCATTTGCCGCCTGGATAAGTTGCTCACACGCTATTTGTGGATGAGATGAGTTGAGTATGATGCCTTGAATATCATCTTCATCAACCACGCCCCAAAGGCCATCGGAACAAATAAGCATGTAACCATTCGAAGGAATGGGGTGGGAAACAACATCAACTTCAAGATTCGTGCCCTGACCGATAGCGCGATATAAAACGTTACGTTGAGGGTGCGAGGCAGCCTCTTCTTCCGATAATTGTCCAAGCTCAAGTAGTCTTTCCACAAGAGAGTGATCGCGCGTAATCGCTTTTGAACCATTATCTGAGATGATGGAAGCACGACTATCCCCAACGTGCCCAATGGTCAGGTAATTACCGAGTAAAAGAGCAACTGTAAGCGTCGTCCCACCTCCAGGAACCCTTTCGACAACTGCCTCGTTAGCCACCTCGAGTGCTTGTCGAACCATATCTTGGATGGGCGGTATTTCAGCACTATTTTGATCATCAAACAGGTGCAAGATGGTATCTTGCGTTATTCGATGAGCGACTTTACGCACCGAGATTGCGCTGGCAACTTCTCCTGCACGATGCCCGCCCATACCATCCGCAACAATGAAGAGGCCGAAATTGGGCAGCGCTCCTTCGCCTTCTGAAATCCCCTGCATCACAAATAGCGTATCTTCGTTATGGCTGCGCTCCAACCCGGTCGATTGGGCTGTGCCAACGAGTATGCGTCCCTTCTCCAAGGCTACTTTTTCAACCAACTCAACCATGGCTGGGTCGAGCGGGGCTGTCTCAATGATGTCTGGGGGCACTGGTGTTCGTTTACCCAAAAGGCGGTTCAAGAAATCCATTTACTGTTCCTGTCGATTCGTTCTAAATTGCTTAGGTAACCAATGCATATATGCGTTTATCCATAGAGCCGAAGTAAAGTATGTTATCGTCAACGGCTGTAGTACCAGTAATCGCAGCGCCGGTGCGGAAGCGCCAACGCAATCTTCCAGATCGCATGTCGAGGCAATACATCGAGCCATCAACAGATCCGCAATACAGGGAATCCTCTTGTATGATCGGCGATGCAGTCACCTGATGTTCGGTCGTAAAGCGCCAAATCTCTCGGCTTGTGCGAGCATCAATAGCGTAGATATTCCCGTCGGCGCATCCGGTGAATATCCGTCCTTCTGCGTGAGCAGGAGTTGAAATAGTTGGTCTTCCTAGTCGGAAACGCCATACTTCCCAGCCAACTTCGACCTCGAGGGCGTATAAGGTCCAATCCATGGACCCTATATAAATGAGACCATCCACAAGAATTGGGGAAGAGGTGAGTGCTCGTTTTGCTTTAAAGCGCCACTTTAGCTCACCGCGAAAATCAACGGAGTAGAAGTCACCCATCTCACATCCAAAATAAACCCTTTCATTGGCGACGAGAGGCATGCATCGGATCGGACCATTGGCTTCTGTTCTCCAGGCCCGGTTTCCGCTGAGCATATTCACGACATGTAGGTGCGAGTCATCCGATCCGAAAAAGAGGTGTCCCTCTGATATCACTGGAGAGGATCGAATGGGACCCTCAGCATAATATGTCCAAATCAATTCGCCTTTTGAAGCGGTAACCGCGTAAAGGCGAGAATCCTCGGATCCAAAGAATATCATCTCTTCTTCTGCGGTTGGCCGGGTGGGGATACCACCTTCAGTGGCGTATTTCCATTGGAACTCACCCGTTTTCGCATCAAGCGCATAAAGGTTGTTGTCATAGCAGCCAATGTATACTAAACCATTATGGACCAGCGGGGTTCCACGAATTTCATCTTCGCACTCAAATGACCAGATTTCCTCAACTTCATTTGAAGGTTGCAGGATAGCTGCCGTTGCTCCGGAAGATAAAACCCCGGTGTTCTTTGCAGCCGTCAACAAAGCCTGTTTCATCGCCTCCGCTGTTGGGAAACGATCTTTGGGCTCGTATGCAAGGGACCCATTGATGACCGATTCCAATTCGGCAGAGATGGCAGAGTTTATCTCTCGAATAGGTCGCTCAGAGAAAGAGAAAGGGGGTTCAGCGCGAGGGTCACGTCGTGTGAGAAGGTGGTGAAGCGTCGCACCGAGGGCGAAAAGGTCACCCTGGGGAGAAGCCTCACCACGGTATTGCTCGGGAGGGGAGTACCCTTCGGTGCCGATCATCGTGCCCTTTTGCCCTGGCTGGAAAACTCGCGCAATGCCGAAGTCGATGAGGCGGATGTGCCCATGTTGATCCACCATGACATTCGATGGTTTCATGTCACGGAATATTACGGGTTGGGGTTGGTGCTTGTGCAGAAAGGCTAATACATCACAAAGCTCGATGGCCCACTTAATGACCTCTTCCTCGGAGAGGAAGTCATCTTGCTCGCGCAGGATTGCTTCAAGATCTTTTCCTTCAATGAACTCCATCACCAGGTAGGAGCTTGTGTCATGAGTAAAGTAGTCATATATCCTGGGGATGGCGGGGTGAGAGAGCGTTGCGAGTAGATCAGCTTCACGTTCGAAGTTACGGATAATCATTTCGTACATAGTGGGATCTGCCGCTAAGTTCACCATCTCTTTTACGGCAACAAGTTTGGTGACATTGGGGAAATGCAAGTCCCGTCCCTTGTAGACGGAACTCATACCACCGGAACCCAATATGCCTAAAATTAAATAGCGATCCTGGAGGGTGATTCCAGGCTTGAGTTTACCGAGTGTAGCTGTAGGACTTGCTTTCTTGTCACCAAGAGTACGAGTTGTTCTACGCATAATCCTCACTACCAACCAAAGGCTCTCTTGGAGTGCTGTCCAATCAGGAAATTTTCAATAAAATGGGACACAATCCAAGAGAATGGCTTACCAACCAGCCGATTATAGCATGAGAAAATTGCGGTGCAACGCGTAGGGAGCGGACATCAGGCGGTTGTAAAGGTATGATTTTTCATCTTTATTTTAGATATGAATAATCCCTAGAGATCATTTGATGAACTAGTTTTCCGAAATGGCTGATTGAATTCTTTCAAGAAAGGCTGGAAAACGGTGGCCAACATCTTTGGCGAGTTTGTACTATTTGACCCCACAGAAAAAAGGTCAATAACAAGAGCAGGATTCCCACATATACCCCTCCACTTGCGTTGAGGGTAGTTTATTCAGGACACTCATATTTTTCGGATTAACAATTCCGAAGTTAATTCCGTCAAATGCTGGGAGGCAATGTTTTCAAGCTCTAAGGATGAAATTGCATTGAGGGCCAATTCTGTGTGCTTTTCAGATTGTGCTTTGGTGTAGGCGAGAGCATCCGAAGATTCTAAAGCATCACGCATGGATTCAATCGAGGCCTCATCTAAGCCTTTTGAATCCCATCGCTCTTTGAACTCTTGTGATTGGCGCAGTCCGTAGATGATAGGAAGGGTTTTCTTTCGCGCTTGGAGATCGTCTCCTATTGATTTTCCTGTTTGATTCGGATCTCCCCATATGCCCAGGATGTCGTCTCGAATTTGAAAGGCCATCCCTAGATGGTGGCCGAATACGCGTAAGGTTTCAATCGTATCGGGTTCCGTTTGAGCCACCACACCGCCGCAAGACGTCGAAGCCGCCAACAAGGCCGACGTTTTTCCTTCGATCATCTCCAAGTACTCGTCCTCGGCGACATGCTCGCGTGTCTCAAATGCTAGATCCAAATCCTGACCAACTGTTAATTTCATACAGGCATGATCCAGAATTTCGAATACCTTGACTACTGCTGCGTCAGGGAGGTTGTTTTCGGTAATTCGGTGTGCGGAGAGGCGACCGAGCACAAAAACAGCGTCTCCGATGTTGATTGCTTTCGGGACTCCCCATCGCTTCCAAATTGTAGTTTGGCCTCGACGCGTCTCACTGCCATCTTCAATATCATCGTGGATGAGAGAGAAATTATGGATGAGTTCAATACAACTTGATACTGGTAAGGCCCAACGCCAGTCTCCACCAACTGCCGCGCAACTTAGAAGCGTCAGTAAGGGTCGAATCCTTTTACCCTTATTCTGCTGATTTTCCTCCAGCCAACCCAAGTGATAGGAAAGGATATGGGCGATGTCTTCGGCCTTGTAGTTTTCAAGCAAGCTCCAGGCGATTCTTAAGTCTTCTTCGATGACTTGGCGTAATTGTGGAATCGTGGGGAACTGAGAAGAGTCGTTGGTCATGAGGATGAATGCAATTGCGTATTAGACAAACTATTAAGGTCTGAACAGCCTGCAGTAAACATACAAACCCGCAGTTGAGAGCTGATCAGATCGATTGTATTGCATACCGCTTCGGCAGATTCGACCGCGGCTTTCAGAAATGGCCCTGCCATGCCCCCTAGGTTTGCGCCAAGGGCAATGCATTTGGCGGTATCGATCCCGGATCGGAGACCCCCAGATGCAATCAACGGGACGGATGGGAAATTTGCGTGGATGTCTCTGACCGCAGTCGCAGTAGGGATGCCCCAATCGATGAATGAAGATGCCAGTTCAGCGGCCATGGGATCTTGAGCTCGATGCATTTCAACTTCAGACCAGGAGGTGCCTCCTGCCCCGGCAACATCGATTGCAATAACCCCGCTGTCGATCAACTGTTTGGCGGTCGAGACGCCGATGCCCCATCCAACTTCCTTGGCGATAACAGGGACGGAGAGCTTAGAACAAATTGCCTCGATCTTGAACAGCAGACCCTTGAAATTTACATCTCCCTCGGGCTGGATCGCCTCTTGTAGGGCGTTGAAGTGGAAGATCAATGCATCCGCGGAAACCATATCCACCGCGCGCTGGCACTCATCAATTCCGTAGCCATAGTTCAGTTGAACCGCGCCTAGATTTGCGTAGATTGGAATGTCAGGCGCTTCGGCTCGTACATTGAATGTTTTTTCGACTTCCGGGTTTTCGAGCGCAGCACGTTGTGAGCCCAATCCTAGAGCGACACCTTTTTCCTGAGCTGCGATGGCAAGTGTAATGTTAATTCTTTGAGCACCTTCGGTCCCACCCGTCATGGATGAAATCAGTATCGGGGCGTTAAGGCTCTTTCCCAGAAATTCTGTTTTGAGATTGATATCATCTAGGTTGAGCTCTGGAACAGCGTTGTGTTCAAATCGGAACCGTTCCAGGCCAGTTGTGAGGGCGGATCGAACATCCTGCTCAAGGTTGATCCGGATATGATCCGATTTTCTCTTGGAAGTTGGCGTAACTTTACTCATACTCGGGTGTTCAAAGGAAGAGAGTGCCATCTTACCAGTCATAATTTTGTGTGTCAACTTGCATCTGCAACGGTGGTGCTTTACAATCTTTCGAATATAACGAAAAATAATTGGAGGAGGCAACTTATGTCAGAGACCATAGAGGATGTCAAGGCAATTATCGTTGAACTCCTTGGCGTTGAGGAAAGCAAGATTACGCCGGAGGCACGATTTAAGGAAGAGCTAGAAGCCGATTCTCTCGATCTCGTTGAATTGATCATGGCATTCGAAGAGAAATTCGGGGGGGAGATTTCGGATGAGGACGCTCAGAAAATTACGACCGTTGGTGAAGTTGTAAGCTACATTGACGTGCACATGAAATAAATCCTCCGACACTTTATAATTTTGAAAAGACCGGCTGAATGCCGGTCTGTTTTTAATTTCCTCGATTAAGTGTCATCGTGATTAAGGGAAAAAGCTAGAACGCCCCGCAGCACGCTGCGGGCATCTTCACTTTGTCGATTTCGTTTTCTTGCGCTTGGTTTTCTTAACCGGGATCTCGCTCATGATCTGCGAGAGATCTTCTTCCTCCTGCGATTGCGAAGTGAGATAATCTTTGATGAAGCTCGAGCGACGCAAGCGTAAGGCCATTTTGGCGGTCACGCGGATGTCATCGAGATTGGCCTCAAGCCTTCCATCCGCAATTGCATGTGCGCGGGCGGCTTCAAAAAGCGTGATTTCAGCCCTGAGAGATTCAATTCCCATTTCCTCGATCAAGCTCGATCCGAAATTAATTGCTTCATCCTGCAACTTCACTTCAGAGAGAGCTGCGCGTGCTTCTTCCAGCTCATTTCTGGCGACTTCGGTTGATTGAACATATGCACTCGCAAGCGTTTTGGGATTATTCAAAAACTCGACAGATCTGCGATAAGCCTCCAATCGATCTTCTCTTTGATCAAGTCCACGAACGATCACTCGAAGACCGAACCTATCCAGGATTTGTGGGCGGAGTTGGCCTTCTTCCGGATTCATTGAACCAATAAGGACAAATCTCGATCGGTAGGTAGCAGCTAATGGACCTCTGTGGACGGAGTAGGTCCCTTGCGCAGCCGCATCGAGAATCACATCAACGATGTCATCTGAAAGCAAATTCACCTCATCTACATAGAGCAGTTGCTGGTCTGCGCGTGCTAATATACCCTTTTTAATTCGCACGCGTTTGAGAACAGCAGCACGTTCGTCTAGCCCTCCAACGACATCCTCCAATTCTGCGTTTAACGGAAGCTCTATCAATTGAACGCGGTCATTCTTCGTGAGGGTCTCACCCTCACCGTATTTCTTTGCACAGTCGGGACAGACTGCATCGATCCCCTCGGATTCGATGTCCTCCGGCATACAGCCATAGTGGCAAAGACTTCGGGGTACATCTGGCATGAGGTCTACGAGAGAACGAACTGCGGTTGTTTTACCTGTTCCTCTCGGTCCGAGCAGAAGAACGCCGCCGATGTTCGGATTTATTAATGAGAGCAACAGAGCAAGCTTCATTTCCTTTTGACCTACCAGCGCAAGGAAGGGGAAGTTAACTTTGTCGGCGAGTCCAAAATCTTCGATTCCAGGCACTTCCAAAAATCGTTTTGCGCTCGCCCGCTCGAGCAGGTCTGTTAGAGATTTTATCGATTCGCCCAACGGTCTAATTCCTGTTGTTCCGATTCTCTTTGGCTCATACGGTATTCTTGCCGTTTGGCACCTTCAACCATTCTACGTTTCTCCAGTTCGGTCTCTGCGATAAGAATGGGAACGGCTTTTGGCCTTCCTCGATCATCCAGAGCGACATAAACCAGGTAAGCAGTGTTTGTATAGGTTTGTGTGCCCTTGATGGGATCCTCCGCAATCACAGCGACACGCGCCTCCATGGAGGTCCTTCCAACGTAGGTTAGGGATGCTTCCAGGGTGACAAGATCACCAATGCGGATCGGTTCAAGAAACATCATTTGGTCGATTGCCACAGTTACTACGCGACACTGTGAATGTCGCATGGCTGACAGTGCCCCGGCCTCATCGACAAGTTTCATGATCCAACCGCCATGAACATCTCCCCGTAAATTTGCGTGTTGAGCTTCCAGAAGTTGGCTTAATTGCACCTGGGATTCTTTTACAGTTTTAGATTCTTGGCTCAAATCTGTGCCCGCAGTCAGTTCATGTCCTCCCTTAATTCGCCAGAGTCAACTGTGTGAAGCCTTTCGGGTTCTTCCTCGAAAACGTCAATTACACCATAGGGGAGGATCGACATCAAAGGGGGAAGGGGGATTGTTGCAGGAGCCCGAATGGCGCTCGGAGGCTCTGGTGCATCTCGTTTCTCGATCTTATTTGCACCCCTATTGCGAAGGATACGATTTTCTCGGTTTAACCATCCTACGTACACACCATCTATGTCAAATACATCTTGCTCCTCAGAAACCCAACCGATCCACTCGCCAAGAGTGTTATAGATATAGGGTTGGATAATTAGGGCAGACCAGTCACCCTGGGTGTTGTAGACGGGAATGGGTCGCTCTTGAACTTCCTTGTTCATATGCACTTCCCCTAGATTTATTGCTTTCATTATAAATTATACAGATAGAGTGAGCTTCATCCAATGGCACTTTTGCTTCATTATGCCGATTAGGGTCTACTTAACATCAGAGTAGGTCCATAATCGGTTAACACCGAAATTCCAGAAAAGGACCACAATAACGGCCAGAGCCAAAGCCAGGTTCCTGCCAATGACAACTGAACCTATCGGAAGGAATGATTCGGGACCTGGTGGGAGATTTGCAGGAAGCATTTGCCTCAAGCGTGTTGAGAAATCAATAAAAGGCGTCTCGGTGTATGCGAATATTGGTGTTCGGATGGCAAGGCCAACCAGGTTGACAATCGCAAATTGGGCTGCCTGGCGACCAACGGATTTGGAACGCGAATCGGGATAAGTCCAGAAATAGTTCCATATAAAATTACTGGTCACGGCAGCTGTAAATGAGATCGTACTTGCGGCGATACTCCACAATCCAAGAACGTTACTCAATAGATTAAAAGTGCCGAAGTCTACGACAAATCCAATTGCACCGACAACAGTGAATTTGAGAAACCGCTTAACTTCACGTCGTGTCTTAGGAGATTGATTCATTGCATCCTGGTCTTGAAGTTTTTTATGGTTTTCATGAGCCCGTCTTCTAATGATGTCTTGGGCTCCCAATCCAACTTCGCTTTTGCACGCGTGATATCAGGTTCTCGCCGCTGAGGGTCTTCCGAATCTCGACGGTCTGGGAGCACTTCAATCCCGGCCGGGTTATCAGTCATTTCATTTATTAGATTAGCCAGCGATAGAATAGTCATTTCCTTCGGATTTCCAAGGTTAATGGGCTCGTTAAAGTCTGATATTAGGAGACGATAAAGGGCTTCAACCATGTCGTCGATATAGCAGAAACTGCGGGTCTGCAGGCCGTCTCCATACACGGTGAGGGGTTTTCGGTCCAGCGCCTGGACGATGAAATTTGGTATCACACGCCCATCATCCAAGCGCATTCGAGGCCCAAAGGTATTGAATATTCGGGCAATACGAGTATCGAGATCGTGGTAGCGCATATACGCCATCGTAATCGCTTCGGCAAACCTCTTGGCTTCATCGTAAACTGACCTTGGTCCTATCGGATCAACAAATCCACGATATTGCTCGCGTTGGGGGTGTTCTTGTGGATCTCCGTAAACTTCCGATGTAGAAGCGAGCAGGAAACGTGCGTTGAAAGCGCGCGCGACGCCGAGAGCATTGTGAGTTCCAAGTGCGCCAACTTTCAATGTTTGGATGGGTAGTTGAGGATATCCATACGGAGAAGTTGGGTTTGGGCTAGCGGGTGAAGCGAGGTGCAACACACAATCCACTTCTCCCGGAATAAATATGAAATTGGAAACATCATGCTTAATGAAGTGAAAATCGGATCTTCCAGAAAGATGTGCGATATTCTCAATCCTTCCAGTCACCAAGTTGTCCACCACGACAACTTCATAACCTTCCTTCAATAATCTATCGCACATATGCGATCCGATAAACCCAGCTCCACCTGTCACTAAAGCGCGCACATTCGCCTCCTATTGATTTTATATCGTGTGATTAATTCTCGAAATCTAATATGGATCAGGGACTCCAGTCAAAAGCGATGGTCTGACCATCTGCAGTTAGCTGTTGATTCAAATTAATTCCAGGATCTATTAACCATAGATCGTTTTTATACATTACCGCAAGTCGTTGGCCATCCGGTGACCAAAGAATTTGATTGGGTTCAATCCCTGGTTCTCCATTTGGTGGAAAGACAATCCTTCTATTGCTGCCATCACGATCGATGATAACCAATTGGTAATTGCTGCTCTCGCTTTCCAAAGTAAATATGGCTTGCAGGAATGCAACTCGATAAGACGTTTCACCGCTGGGTAAATTTTCCTGTGGTGAGAGTGCTATGGATGAAAACATACCAACCTGGGAAACCAAGGGTAGGGTGAATCCCATGTTGATCGGTATCGCTGAGAGGTTGAATACTTGTGAGGCTTCTGGGCTTTCTAATGAAATCGGATCCCCATGATCAATGAAGAATAATGTTAAACTATCTGGACTCCAATTGACGTAGGGCACCCAAGCCCAGTCACCAAATGTTTGAAAAGGTGTAATTTTGACCAGCTCTTCAAGATTTCCTGCAAGCAAATCGACAAACCCAATGCCATCCGCGCGCGCGTAGGCGATTTTGTTTGAATCGGGAGACCAGGAGAATGTTGTACCCCACCAGCCGTACTGTCCGCCAGGATTTGATTCGAGAATCTGCCTTTGCCGCACGATTTCGCCAACCTCATCGATTGTGAGGAGAACGAGATCATTGTTGGATTGCCAACCAGGCGCAAAGGGTCTTGGTTCAACCGTCGAATATGCGAGCGAATGTGTAGCATCCACTTCGGATTCGCTGGGGGCCCAGTCAGCAAAATGAACAACATTATTCACCGACAAGGGGATTGCAGTTGGTAAAATGGCACTTGTCTCGATTGTCCACAAAGAATTAATGGAATCATCCTCACTATCATTTGATCGGGTGAACAGCAGCCAGCGACCATCGGGAGACAATTGAAAGACGCGACCATCGACATCACCGGTAAGAACCAGGGGTCTGCGGGTACCTGTTTCCCCTTCGATCAGCCAAATGTTTCCGGTAGATGCGTAAGCGATTACACCATCGAAAATTGCAGGAACAAAAGCTCCTCGAGCACCCACCATTAGTATTTCGGGCACAGGCTCCCGGAGAATCACTCGGTTGATGATCACTCGAAATGGATCGTTGCCACCCTCTTGAATGACTCGGTAGGTCAATTCCTCCAAGCCATTTCGCCCTGCTTGCAGCAGGTGCTCTTCCCCTTCAGGAAGAACCTCATTGCGAATTATCTGTTGTTCAAA
>SDBS01002328.1_pt1 | contig 19069 bp, 19 predicted proteins | sample 2277091 | NCBI WGS metagenome assembly SDBS01 (sample SAMN10404972, study PRJNA504765) | marine sediment metagenome | isolation source: marine sediment core GS10_PC15, 163 cmbsf | place: Arctic Ocean: Southern Knipovich Ridge | collected 2010 | reverse complement strand
TGGCATTAGCTACATTAAATCGAAGCAAAGCAGCAAACTTGGCAACATCCCGCAATTGATTGCAGATACATTATCGTGTAGAAAGCGTTTTTAACGGCAAACACAGTTTAGGGGTTTATTATCGCGAGGTCACGCTGATGGTTAAGTATATTTTTGTAACTGGTGGGGTGCTTTCCTCTGTTGGTAAAGGAATTGTTACTTCTTCTATAGGTAAAATGCTTCAGGTTCGAGGCTTTGATGTTACAGTCATAAAGGTTGATCCTTACGTGAACGTTGACGCAGGAACAATGAACCCCTACATCCACGGGGAAGTCTTCGTCACAGAGGACGGAGGCGAAACAGACCTTGACCTTGGCGGGTACGAAAGATTTCTAAGCATTAACCTGCCAAAAGAAAACAACATAACAACAGGACAAATATACCAAACAGTCATCGACAGCGAACGACGAGGCGACTTTCTGGGTAGATGCGTCCAGATTGTTCCTCATATAACTAACGAGATTAAAAGACGCATCCGCGTGGTTGCAGAACAATCAAAAGCAGAAGTTGTCTTAACAGAACTTGGGGGAACAGTAGGCGACATCGAAGGACAGCCATTCCTAGAGGCTATCCGTCAGATGCGCCTAGAAGAAGGCTTTGACAACACACTCTATGTGCACCTTGCCCTTGTGCCGATCTTGGATATCACGGGCGAAATGAAAACCAAACCTCTCCAGCACAGCGTAAACGAGCTACGCAGAATAGGCATCCAACCCGACACTATCGTAGCCAGATGCAGGGACATGATTGACAAAGAAACCATTCGAAAGGTAGCGCTGTTTGGCACAATCCCCGAAGAAGCTGTCTTCTGTTCCTATAACGTTCCATCCATCTATCAGGTCCCCCTAATCTTGGATAAACAGGGTATGGGCGATTACGTTTGCAGACGATTGGGCATATCCAAAAAGGCTCCAGATTGGAGTGAATGGCAAAAGTTTGTAGATTGCTTCGAAAAGCCCAAACACGAAGTAAAGATAGCATTAATCGGCAAGTATGCAGGTTTGGTCGACAGCTACGTGAGCATGAACGAAGCTTTCAAACACGCCGGCGCAGCCTGCCAGACACAAGTTACAGTAAACTACATTGAAGCAGAGTGCCTAGAAAACAACGCAGATGGGCTGAAGCTTCTTGAGGGGCACGACGGAATTTTTATTCCCTACGGGTTTGGTCCCCGTGGAACCGAAGGAAAAATTAAAGGCATCCAGTTTGCCCGCGAAAACAATGTGCCATTTCTGGGAGTCTGCTACGGATTTCAGTTGGCAGTTGTCGAGTTCGCCCGCAACGTTTGCGGATTTGATGGAGCCAACAGCACCGAAATAAATCCAGACACGCTCCATCCCGTGATTTATTTGATGCCGGAACAGAGGAATGTGAACAATAAAGGCGGCACCATGCGTTTAGGCGCCCACGAAGTCTTCATTAAGAAAGAGACAATGGCTCACAGGCTTTATGATGCTGAAAAGATTTTTGAGCGTCACCGCCACAGATGGGAAGTCAATCCAGACTACTGGGACGCCTTGGAGAAACATGGAATGGTTTTCTCAGGCAACAGCCCCGACGGCAGAAGAAAAGAGATTCTGGAACTTCCTAGTAACTTCTTTTTCTTTGCCTCCCAGTTCCACGGCGAATTCAAGAGCAGCCCCACTAAACCAGAACCCGAATATTACGGCTTCATCAAAGCGTGCTTGGACAAGAAACTGGGAAAAACAAAACCAGAATTCTAAGAACCGAACAGATGTTACTGATGTTCGCCTTTCTGCAGACTGGAAGTTCAGAGGCTAAACCCTGTTTCGTCTGATTTGGGAAAAAATCTACCGCTAAGACCTATTTTGAACAAGTTTTTGCTGGCTTCGCAAGCGCCTTCCAAAGATGATCACTGGCAGGTCGGACAAGCTCAGTTTTTTCTCCAGCTTTTGTGACCAAGTTTCTTCCCAAAGCAGGCTCTACAACTTCACCTATTATTGAAGCTTGAATACCATTTCTCGACAAACTGCTGAGTATCTCGTCTGTCTTAGCCGCTTCAGCAACTATCAGAAGTGAACCGGAGCTTATGAGCTGAAGAGAATCAACATCAAAATGTGCACATATTTTACGGGTCTCTTCAGGAACCAAAATTTTCTCCTCGTAAACATTGAAGCCAACGTTTGCGGCGTCAGCCAATTCATGCAACCCGCCTGCCACTCCGCCTTCTGTAGGATCATGCATAGCTGAGACTCCTCCGATTCTGAAAGCGGTGATAGCATCTTTTACCACGCTGATTTTTTCGAAGAAACTCTCCGCTTTCTTCACGAAACTTTCGTCAAAAACAGTTAGAAGCTCTGCTCGTCGGTCTGAAGCAAGTATGGCTGTTCCCTCTATTCCTGTTCCCTTTGTCAAGATTATTCGGTCGCCTATTCTTGCTCCGCCGGAAGTCACGTACTTTCCGTTCTCAGCAACGCCTATGGCGCATCCAGTTACTATGGGGTGTTCTATGCCCGGAGTGACTTCGCAGTGCCCACCTACAATGGCAATGTCGAGTTGACGTGCAGCTTTATCCATCTGTGTACAAATCTTCTCTACGAGTTCGGTTGTCGAGTTTTTGGGCAATAATATAATGGAGTTGAACCATCGGGGCTGAACCCCACGGGTTGCAACATCGTTTGCGCTTACATGAACGGCTAACCAGCCCAGCCATTCTTTGGCTCCGGTTATCGGATCTGACGATATGGCTAAGACCTCGTTTCCAGCTTTGACTATGGCTGCGTCTTCGCCTATGGAAGGACTGAGAACAACATCATCTCTTTTGGCTCCCAAGTTTCTGAAAACTATGTCCAACAAAACTTTGGTTGGAACCTTACCATGCAAGAAACCCATAACACATTCCCGTCCATTCTATATTTCAAAGGCTTTAAAAAAGGATTAACATCAACAGGAAATGGAGAAGCATTCCGTTACATATGTAGTGGTAGCCCGGGGGAGATTCGAACTCCCGTCAGAGGCTCCAAAGGCCTCCATGATTGCCGCTACACTACCGGGCTAAACAGGTTCTATAGGTTTACGTTCTCTGTTAATATTTTCTCTTTAATATTAAGATTAACTCTTAACACATGATTTCTGAAAAGACAACTAACCAAATTTCACTTTGTTCTCAGCGATTCAGCAGAGAGCAAACCCTAGTATACATTGACTTATGAATTCGAGAAATCTTTCTAAAGAAAAGTGGATTTGAGGCTTGTAAAAGAATAGAATTCAAGTTTATTCGGTTTCGCTTTTTTCTTCTGCTGCCACAACAACTACTTCTGCTTCTGCGAATCGTCTACTGATGTTAGTGATTTTGATTCGCAGTTTGTCTCCCAGTTTAGTGTTTGGGACGAAGACCACTAGTCCTTCGATTCTGGTTATTCCTTCTCCTCGTCGGCTCGTCTCTTGAATTTCTATATCATACTCTTTTCCGATCTCAACAGGTTTTGGAGGAAGCCCTCGATCAAAACCGCTTTGTTCGTATGGCATCTGATTCACCAATCAATCTAGAAAAAAGGGTCTACAGGACCGTTAATGATCCATATTTTCCTGAGTTAAGCTGAAGCACATCTCTGAAGGATTTGATGTATCCATTCTCGATTTTGACTCTGTCGCCAACATTGACTTGTTCAACTTGTTCGTTCCAGAGAGTTAATGTTATGGTACCTGTTTCGTCTTCTATTGTAGCGTCGGCAACTCTGTAGGTTTCGTTAGTGTATCTTGAACGAACTTCGCGGGCGTCTGATTTCTCGATCACATTTGCTTCAACATCTACTTTTCGCATTCCATCTCTCAATTCATTAATTTTCAAATATGTTTTCCTCCCGTTTTGTCTAATGCCGCCAAAATGAACCAGCCAGCCATTTAAAGACTTTACGCTTGTTCTGTTTTGTTGGCGAAATGAAGGAGTATTAATGTCGAATATAAGCTTTACCACCTAGCATTTGAGAGCTTCTGCAGGGTTGGATAGGTAATTCCGACTGCCAAAAGGTGCATGGTTAGTCATTGTTGCTAGTCGGGCAAGAGCAGATTGGATGATTACTCCTTAGAAACCCAAGAATAAGCTCAGGAGGAATCTTATGGCGAAGGCGACTGCAGCTATTGTTGCAGCCTTATTCCAAGTAATCTCTTTCATGACACGTATTGCAACAGCGCCGAGAGCGGCTATCCAAACTTGTCCTAGTATAGGGATATACAACCATAACTGGTAAGCCAGAAGGGGGCGCCAAGACGCGTCAAGTAAAGCATTGAAGGCGTTAGCATCTAGGGGTACGTTCAACGGTGGAAGGGCTGAGAGAGGCGCCACACTTATGAGCGTGTAAACAACTGTGGCTATGAAACTGTATCCGATGATAACGAAGAAAACATTCCAGCGTCCAAGATCTTCATTGAAAAGTTTTGCGACTAGTATCAGAATTCCTGCCCACAAAATCCAATTCATAGCGAAGTCAAGCACAACTTGAAGGAGAATAGAAGGCAGTATTGCACTGAATTCTCCAGTTATGATGGGTGAACTATATTTTCTGAAAAATAAGCCATCAATTTTCATTGTTAGGTTCGCCGAGGACGACCAATCCAGTCTGAATTCGATTCCTGTTATGTTTTGCCAGTCAGGAGAATAGTTTGAACTCCAACCCTGATATGGACCGACTTTGAGGGTTATGTTTGTCCATTCTCCGCTTGACACCAAAAGATCAACTAAGTTGTCATATTCAAAGTAGCTGTCTTCGCTACCGGAGAACAATCTCAGGGTTCCTGAACTTGGAGAAAACTCAGCTTCATGAGTCCATTTGATCCAGAAGAAGAGTTCAGTGTAACCTGCTTCCTCCGAACAGTTGATGGAACCTACATCAATAATCTTCAGCCAGATGCTTGTTTCGCTAGTTACTGAAGATGCAATGCTGTGGTTACCGTCTGTATTTCCCATCTGATAATCGACAGCGTCTACTGAAGGCACCCCGTTGGAGAACCAGCTGTGTTGATTTGTTAGTGACTCGGTCCAGTCATCATTTTCTGGTAATCTGTTTTCGAGAAAAAGCTTGGAACTAAGAACATATTGCGAGATCACCATGGAAGATATTACGAGTACTAAGACGAGGAGGACTGCTTTGAAGTCTGGTTTTTCAATAATTTTTTTGAAAGCGTTAACCGGAGAATACAGAACCTCAAGTATTTCTCGATCAACCAACTTTATATCAGTCTCCATAACATTCGAATGCTTATTTGCTTGCGTTTCTGATTAGCTAAAGACTCTTCCTAACCTCCTAATAACTGTTAACATCGATTTTTATCGGCGGCATGATAGAATAGAAGTTTGTGTTAGGCTAGGCAATAACGAAGCGAAATGTAGTAGTTATGCTTGCTTAACCAATTCAGCATAAAATACATTATTAGGGAAAGTTCATTAATACCGAACAAACAAGGTAAATAACAAGGGAAGACTGGTCAGTTAATGGCGTTACCTAATGCAACACGTTTTTGCATTACCGGCGAAGGCTTCAGAACTTATTTTGTTGTGATTAATTTTGATTAATCGTTTGAGAGCTCTAATTAAACGAATTCAATTGTACATCCAAATCACTGAGATGGGACCAATAGCAAGGAGATACTTCGTGAAAGATGGGTTTGACGGTTCCATGACTATGTTGGGAATAATTGTAGGCACATGGGTTGTGAATGTTACACAACCAGAGATAATTGTAACCGCTGGTTTAGGCGCCTGCTTAGCAATGGGAATTTCAGGGTTATCTGGAGCATACCTGACCGAAAAGGCTGAAAGAAAAAGAGACCTCAAGAACCTCGAAAAGGCAATGATGACAAAACTTGATGATTCCGTGATAACAGACGCCACAACATTTGTTTCGTTCTACGCAGCCGTAATTGCTGGAGGGTCACCAGTTTTAACTGCGCTTGTTTCTTTGTCGCCTTTTTTTCTTGTCTTACATGGTTTATTAGCAGTTGAAAATGCATACATTACCTCAATCATAGTAACGTTGGTAGCGTTGTTCATGTTAGGTATTTACCTAGGAAAAATAGCCAAAGAAAATGCGCTACTTTACGGAATCCAAACATTAGTTGCTGGCGTAGCAACAATAGCAATTGTATTGCTGTTAAGAGTTATATACTAGGGTTTAAGGCAACCCAAGCTGGAATATACCCAGTTAGCCAAAAATTTCGATGTCTTAATATGTCTTACATTCTGGCGGAGCTATCTTGAGGCGTCTTTACTTCTTCAACGATCACGTTTCCAGCCGCAACCTCGTCGATGGAGTGTATAGTAGCCCCAAATTCCTCTAATTTCTTCTGTATCTCATCAAAACTTATCGAGGGTCCAGCAACGATAACTTTTGCGTTTTCGACTTGCTGGTCTATCTCGTTGATAATTATGTTTACGCCTTCCACGCCTGTTAGGTGGCTGAGAGCTTCAGAAATTTCAACAACAGTTGGTTTGTGCGGCTTTAAAACATCTAAGACAATTCTTCGTATCATTTTTAGAACGACGAGCATATAGTCTTAGCGCGTCTATTAAACTATTCCTCAACAGACAGCAACAACAGTTTTGGTTAGCTTTTTAAATGAAGAGACATAGAACAATCTCGATCAGATTATATACAATCGTGAATATTATATGTAAAATCAACCCTTTAGGCAGCTACAATCTTGTGGGTTACAATCTTCAAACTAGTTCAGTTCATAATAATGGGTGTCTTTGTCGTTTTCATATCTGACTTTAGAAAGAAGACGGGAATGGTTCCGCTCGTCAACGAAAAAATTACAAAACTTCTAAAGTTCAGCTATTTTGTTCCACTGATAATTTGTGGTTACACGTTAGCAATTATGGATCATCTATCTTACCTTGATTTTTTGGCTTTGGTTCTTACTTTTTTGGGCACAGTTATAGTTGCAAAAGCTAAACTTGATTTGGGTATTTGTCACACTTGGGCAGGATACTGTAAACAATCTTCAGAACTTGAAGTTAGCGGAATATACGCATACATACGACATCCTTTATACACAGGAATACACCTGTTTTCAGTAGGCGAATTATTAACATTGATACTTCATGCGCAGTGGTATCTTACTTTAATTGCAGTCATAATGGGCTTGTTCATGATTTCATTTCTAACGATCACTGCGTCAAAAGAAACAGATTACTTAACAAAAAACTTAGGTGAACACTTCATCAAATACAAAGAACAAGTCCACCCGTTTTTGCCCATAAAAAAGTATTCATAACCAAAAATGTGGAGTTACAAGAAAAATTTTGGTGCTGCCATTAGATCAGTGAACAACAATTACCTTGCCATTCTTATCCAAGAGGATATTTCTTCAATCGTTGGACACTCATCTTTAGAGATTTTGCCTTGATCAACATATATTTTGGCGATTTCGCCTAGTTTTCTGCTAAGCTGAATCAGATCATTATCTGCCAGTTCCTTTCGCGATTTTATTCCTGCGTCTATAAGTAATTCAGCGTCACTCGAGTCTACTCCCGGAATCATCATCAGCTGAGCCATTGCCTGAAGGTTCTCTGTCATCTCTTGGGAAACTCGCGTTTTTTCTCCTATGATTACTGGGTCGGTTGTGAGGAATTCGCCAACAGATGATATTCCAAGGATTCTCAACTCTTTTCCCAAAGCTGGACCAACCCCCTTTATGTCTTCAGGATTGTCGAGGCTCTTTAGCTTAGCTTGATCGGGCACCATGTTTCCCTCGATTCTTTGGAGTCTAAGTTTAATCTCTTCCAGCTCCGCCTGCTGATTCTTAATTGCTGTTGTGCCTTTTTCGCTTAAACGCTTGACGCCCATAATGGCTACTTCATGTTTTTTCAGGTCAGCAGCCAGCTTTTCTCCAGTTTCGCCTGCCTTTTTCTCTATCGTGGAAATCAAGTCTGAACCAACCTTTTTGAGGGCTTTTCTTTGGGCTGTCAAAAGGGCTAACGTTTCTTTGTTGTCTTCTTTGAGGTCTGAGCTGACTGTGCTGAAGAATTTCTGGTTCACCTTTCTGCCATATTCCATCTGTTCTGCCATCTCAGTTGTTGAGGCTTCTTGGGTTTTCCTGAGCGCAGCCAAGTTTCCCCCTACTTTCAGGAACATTTTAACGATTTCAGGATCAGGGGGTTGTTTTCGGTATATGAGTATGCAAGTGATGCCTAGAAAGATGAAGGTTGTAGTTACGGATATCCATAAATAGGATTCTACGCTGAGGCTGCCGGCTATACTGCCTAGGATGTAAGGTTTAACGATGGAGACTGCTCCCTTGTTTATCAATAGGACGACCATACCAAAAGAGCATAAGATCGATAGGAAAGTTACGAATGCAGATATCCATACAGTTATTCCTCGCGTTGTAGTCATTAATGTACACCTCGTTTTTTCTCCATGTGCTATCATGAAAGACGAGTCTGAAGAGTTATTTAAGAGCTTTCACTTTTCAAGTGTTATGAAACCAGAATGTGTAGTGAAAATCACTGTTTCTTAGGCTAATGTTTGTTACGCAACAGTGATTGACAGTGCACATTTCGTACATACTAAGAGTTAGCAAACATCCTCTAACAGGCGAACAAGAATACAGCCGAAACATTTTCAACAAAAAGTTTCAACTGAACGACGTTATAATGTTAGAGGCCATGCTTAAGCCGTCTATACGTATGATAATCCACATATTCCAAGTGCTCGCTTTCAATCTGATGACGAACCGTAAACTTCTGCTGCTGCCGTTTTTCTAATATCTGACTGGTTGTCATAAACGAGTATGCATCGCTTCCAGCTCCAGAACCGTAACTGACAAGGACTATCCGTTCATCCGGTTTAGCAACATCTAGAACAGCCGCCAAACCAATAGGTGAAGAACCAGAATACGCGTTTCCGAACTTGACCACTTTTAGGCTCGGCACATATTGCTCCTCCTTGAATCCTAGTTGGCGCGCAACTTTAACTGGAAAACCAAGGTTTGGCTGGTGAGGAACAAAGTAATCCACATCATCCACTTTGAGATTCAGTTGCTCCATGAGTGTCCTACAAGCTTTTAGGACATGTTTGAAGTAAGCAGGTTTACCGGTGAATCGCCCTCCATGCCTAGGGTAAGGCTGCAAGTCTCTTCTCCAAAAGTCAGGCGTATCTGAGGTGCAGGAGTACCATCCTTCCATTTCAGCTATAACGTCGCGCATGCCGAAGATGAAGGCGGAGCCGCCAAAACCTACGAAACGATCCAGTTCTCCTCCAAGTTCGTTTCTGGGGGCAGCTTGAGAGTTATCTGCTCCTATGGCCATGACATAGTCTGTGTTAGTTTTTGGATAATACACTAAAGCTGCAGCGTCCTTGAATATGCTTGTAGCTGCTTTGCATGCAAACTCGGTGTCGATGGCGTCCACACTTTGGATGCCGTCAGTTTTTTCTTCTTTGCCCAGCTTCAGAACTTGTGCTACTTTGGAGGCGATTGGGTTAACAGCGTATGGGTTTGATTCGGAGCCGACGTAAACCTTACCGATTAGGGATTGGTCTACTTCTGAATGGATTAGAGCCATTTTTCCAGCTTCTACTGCTGCGGTGGTAGCGTCTTCGTCGATGAAGGGTACCGATCTTTCCATGTTTCCTTCTTTGATTCGGAATTTTGAGGTGTAGACTCCGTACCCGACGATTCCGGGTGTTTCATACTCTTTTCTGGGTTTTTTTATTTCGTATTTTTGGTGGGGGTAGTAGCCGTCAGCGAGAGAAAAAGCAAGGGATATTGTTGGAATGATGTCGCTTTCTCCTACGGAGTGTCTTCTTCGAAACCTTGGGACGACGTTTTTTCCATCAAAACAGGAAATATCAGCTGCTCCACCGTCAATCAGGACATCGGTCAGTCTTCCCGGGACCCTAGTTTTTCCATCGTGGAATGAAACAATTCCGTAAATGTATGAACCCATCTTGACGAACCGATTAGTGGGCTGATTAATGAGAGTGGAGACTTCTAGGGTACCCTGATCATAGAAGAAATCGATGTCCTTCATCTTTCTGAAACTCTTTCGTCCACAGCTACCACAGTAATTTTTGCCTCTGAAGTATTCTTTTCCACAGAGATTACATTGACTACCTCTCAGCCGGTCCCCTATGTATGATACTCTTCTTTCGATAGGTTCGCTGCTCATCTTAATTCCTCCCCAAAATGTGTATGTATGCTTTTGTGCCGAAACCTTCCAACTCTGAAACGCAACCCAGTCTAGGCGCGTCTCCATTCACTTCTACCTGTCGACTACCAGCGGTTCCCCTTAACTGTTTAACAACCTCAAAGATTTGCGCTCCTCCAGTGGCTCCCAAGGGATTTCCGTCAGCCTTGAGGCCTCCGTTCAAGTTTACGAAGAGCTTTCTTCCATCTATTTCGTAGAAACCACAGTAGTCTTCGCAGCTTTTGTAGACGTCAAGCCAAGCTGTTCCTCTCTTGGAGAAACCGAGGTCTTCTAGAGATATCAACTCCAAGAGTGTAGATTGATCGTAAAGCTCAGCTATTTGAATATCAGTCAGGTCAACTTTAGCCTGTTTGAGAGCGGTCTGCATAGCTAAAGTGTTGGCTATGAAGCCAGTTCTGTCTTCTCGTGAGGGGAATGTGATGTAGTCTGTGGCTGAAGAGGAGCCTAAGACGTAAACAGGAATGTCTGAGCATTTCTTGGCGGTCTCTGGGTTTGCTAGAATCAAGGCTGAGGCTCCGTCAGAGATGGGTGCAAAGTCGAAGAGCCCCAAGGACTTGCAAGCTGTAGTCCGCGCCTTCAATACAGTGTCTACGGTTATGGCGCGCTTGTATTGGGCGTGGGGGTTCTCTGTGGCGTTTTTGTGGTTTTTGACGGATATCTGAGCAAGAGCCATGTAGAGTTTTTCGAGTTGCTTTCCGGAGATGCCATATTTTTTGATGTAGCCTTTGAGGAGAAGTTCGTGGTTTGCTTCGGGTGTGCATCCCGCGTAGTAGCTCCATGGGTCTTCTAGGAGCATTAGGTCGTCTCTGATTTTGTCCCAGCGGTCGGTCATTTTTTCCATCCCGCCCACTAGGACGAGGTCGTATTTTCCTGATTGAATTGCGTGGCAGGCGTTGAGAAGGGCGGAGCTGAAGGATCTGGTTTTTTCCATTGGAACGTGAAGTTCTAGAAGTTCAGAAAAGAAGCCCTCTTCTAACCCGATTTTGTTTGTGACTTGAAGGAAATAATCTGAAAGGTAGCATGCATCCAAATCTTTTCGTGTTATGTCTGCAGAATCCAGTGCCTGAAGTCCAGCCTCCTCTATTAGAGATTCTGGGTCTCTTTCGTAATGTTCTCCAAACTTTGTCCTGCCAACTCCAATGATAGCAGGGCTTTGCAATTTCATAAAATCAACGTCCTCTTAACTGGGATTCTATTTCTGGAATCAACTTCCTTTAAAGAGTTACCCTTCTCCGAGAATTGAAAGGGGGAGTTTATGTTAAAGTTTGGCTCTGGATGAGCTTTTTGAGGGCTGTTTTTTGGTGAATGTGTGGTGCTATGAAACCGAAGAGGCTAACAAATCCTTTATTTGGAAGCCTGAGGTAATCGTAGGATATCTTGGTGACATCTTATGTTGGCTGCTTCTATTGCCGCCCTCATGGTGGATACGTTGCTTGAGCCATCTGGATTGACTGAGATTCTTTTTTTCATACTTTCTTTTGCTATAATCTTTGCTGTCATGTCTGTCGTCTTTTATCTAGCAGGCAATGTTGTGGTTGGAAGAAGTAGAGCCAACTTCAAGGATGCCTTTGCAATTTCTGTTCTCGGCACCCTTGTTTTGATTGTTTGTGTTTCGGTTTTTATTTTAGAGGTTGCGATGGTTCTCGCTCTAATCGCTTGGTTGCTTTTAGTTAGACATTATTATGAAACGGGATTTTTGGGTTCCATCGCTGTGGGATTAACTTCAGTGATTGTCGCAGCAGTTATTCTGGTTGTTTTGGATATGTTTCTTGGGAATTCGACGCTGGTTTTCAGGTGGTTGACTTTTTTCTCTTAATTGTTTCTTTTTGAGCGGTGAGGAGCTGAAGCATTGGATCCGAAGAAAAGGACAGTTATTCTCGGTTTAGTTTTTCTCGCGTTATTGGCTTTTGCTTATGTAGAGAACATGTATTTTTTTGGAAGTGTAGGAAACGTTTTTTTGAATCCGCCATTGGCTGTTTTGTTTGTTTTTGTTCATAATGTTTTGGTTGTCTCGCTTATTCTGATCGGAATGACTTTCTATGTTGGACTTGTCTTGAACTTCTTTCCTCAGAGGAAGATAGAGTATGTGGTTCTTCATAATCCGCGTGTATTTGCGTTTGTTTTCACGTTGATGATTATTTTCATTAGCATTCTCAGGGCAAGCATGCTAGTTTATGGTCAGGTTTTCTTGAACACATTGGGTTTTGTCATTCTTTTGAGTACTCCAAATGCTGTTATTGAGGGGTATGGAATATTCAAAACTATAGAAAAGACACTTGAAAGAAAGATGACCACGAAAGCCCTCGCGGCGATCTACTTGATTTTCTTTGTGGCTGCGGTTATAGAAGTTGGCTATGTGTATCTTTTGAGGGCAGTAGTTTGAAACGAAAAAGTAGATGACTGCGATGTTATGCTTTTTTTGTTTTGAATTGTTCGGTGATTATCATGGTTGTTGTGAGGAATACGTCGGGTAGTACTCGGAGTTTGTCTGTTAAGAATTTGTCCATGTGAGATATGTCTTTGACGTCAATTTTTATGACGATATCGTTTTCTCCAATAACGAGGTTTGCTTCTACAACTTGGTTGAATTTGGAGATTTCTTTTAGGAAATCCCTCTCTGAACCCGACTTCACTGTGATTAGAACATATGCAAGCAAAACCAATTCACCAATCCCATCTCTAATTCACGTTATTTTAAGAGCCTATAAAAGAGTTTACCATGGTTTTTGGCGGGTTCTAAAAGCTTGTTTTCTTGGTTTTCCTAGAAAAAGGCTGTTTTCAACAATCAGCTACTATTAGTCTCCTAATATGTAGTCGCGTCTTTTGTATCTGGGTTAATCTGGACATTAATTGCTTTTGTCAAGCAACTTCTCCAAAAAAGGAGGAAAAAAATAATGAATAAGGCATTTCTGGAACCATTTATATGCGTGTCCAATCCAGTAGAAAAAGAATGGGGAGTACAAATTGGCTGAGACGCGAACAGATCTTTGTGGTTGTGTTTTTGAGATTGAGCAGGGCATAATGGTTTGCGTTAAGCGCTGCCCGAAACATAGCAGACCCAAGCGGAAGCGTCCCTTCAGAGCTAAAGCTGAATGCGTAAGACCCTAAAAAGTTGAATCAGAGATTTTTTTAGTGGGCACAGAAATATACTCTTAACAGGCACAAACAAAATGACTGCACAGAGCCAACTTGACTTATTTGGTATTCCGGAAAAACAGAAAAAGAAGCCGACTCCATCGCCCACGCCCGAACCATTGCCTGAAAAGAAGCCGACAGAATATCCTTCGCCTAAAAAGGAGGCTGCATCAGAAACGAAAACAGTTGATTATCATGATTTTCCAGAAGACCTGCCCCCCTCATACCTCGTATCCGTCATGTACGACGGCAAAAAACAGCTTGCTTCCCTCAAACTGTATGAACCCGTGTCCCAAAAAATCTACTTCTGGGATGATAATACCGGTCACAAGCCCTACTGTCTTACAAGTCTTCCTATTGAGGAGCTTGAGAAACTCAGACGCGTAACAGGCCATTCTGGCTTTGACCACTTCGAAACCGTTGAAAAGTTTGATCCTCTTCTTGACAAGCAGGTAACCGTAACAAAGGTTGTGACTAAAGACCCGCTGGCTATAGGCGGTCGCCAAAGCGGCTGCATGCGAGACATAATCCCAGAAGATTACCAAAAATTAACTGGATTTGAGGAACCTCCCAAAGTCTGGGAATCCTACATCCGCTATTATCAATCCTACATCTACGATAACAACCTAGCTCCAGGCATGCTGTACAAAATTCAGAAAGGAAACCTAGTCCCCTTACAGCAGACGGCATCAAAAGACACTATAGAAAAAATCTTGAGCCTATTCCCTGATGTGGAAAAAGAGTTTCTGGAAAGCGTAAAAACGTGGGCGCGTCTGCTAGAATCCCCGGTTCCAGAATTTCGAAGAGTCGGTCTTGACATCGAAGTTAGCTCACCTATTGCAACGCGTGTTCCTGACCCACAAAAAGCTGATAATCCAGTTGTTTGTGTGGCGCTGTTTGGTTCAGACAGAAAAAAACAACTTTTCATTCTAAATCGCGATGGCATAGAGAAAGGCGACAAAAAACTGCCCGCCGACGCGGTTGTCAAGTATTTTGATGATGAAAAAGAGCTACTTCAAAAACTCTTTGATGCCCTTCGTGAGTATCCTTTTGTTTTAACCTTTAACGGCGACGATTTCGACCTGCCCTACCTGTATAACAGGGCTAAATTTCACTTCAATTTTGAACGGAACCAGATTCCCATCGAAGTTGGACGAAGAGTATGTAGAGTCAGTCACGGCGTTCACATAGACCTCTACAAGTTCTTCTTTAACCGCTCAATCCAAATCTACGCCTTCGGCAACAAATACAGGGACATAACCTTAAACGCAGTCGGCACCGCACTGCTAGAACTACCAAAAATAGAATTCGAAAAACCATTATCTGAACTAAGCTACACCGAACTTGCCGAATACAACCTGCGCGACTCCGAAATCACCCTAGACCTCACAACATTCAACGACAACGTGGTCATGAAACTGATCTTAGTCCTGTCAAGGATTGCCCGTATGCCCCTGGAGGACGTGAGTCGCCAAGGAGTTTCTCGGTGGATACGAAACTTTCTGTATCATGAGCATCGCCAAAGGAACATGCTGATCCCAAACTCCGAGGACATACTTGCTCTCAAAGGCGCAACCAGTACCAAGGCTATCATTAAGGGAAAAAAGTACAAGGGAGCCATAGTTGTTGACCCCGTGCCCGGAGTCCACTTCGATGTGGCAGTTATGGACTTCGCCAGCCTGTACCCATCCATAATTAAGGTTTACAATCTGGGCTACCAGACCCTCCTCTGTAAACATGAAGAATGCAAAACAAACAAGGTTCCTGAAACCACTCACTGGATATGCACCAAAAATAAGGCTCTTGAAAGCCTGCTGATCGGCTCACTACGAGACCTCAGAGTCAAATGGTACAAGCCTAAATCCAAGGACAAAACTTTGCCCAAGGATCTGCAGAGCTGGTACACAGTAATCCCAAGCGCCCTCAAAGTCATTCTGAACGCAAGCTACGGAGTTTTCGGCTCCCCCGCCTTCGGCTTATACTGCCCACCAGTCGCTGAGGCTACAGCCGCAATCGGACGCCACGTTATAACACAAACTATAGAGAAAGCCAAATCATTGGACATCGAAGTTCTCTACGGGGACACAGACAGCCTCTTCCTGAAGAACCCCTCCCCCGAGCAGATAGAAATCATGGCAGAGTGGTCTAAGACGACAATGGGGATGGAGCTGGAAGTAGAAAAGTTTTATCGCTATGCAGTCTTCAGCTCCCGCAAAAAGAACTATCTTGGAGTCCTGAAGGGTGGCGGCGTTGACGTCAAGGGAATGACCGGAAAGAAAAGACACATTCCCATCTACATCAAAAAAGCGTTTTACGCGCTGGAAGAGCGGCTAGAGCAGGTGCAGTCACCCGCAGACTTCGATGAAGCAAAAAAAGAAATCAAAAAAATTATCCGAGACCGTTACTTGCGGTTGAAGCAACGGCGCTGGGGAGACAGCCCAGAGGAACTGGCTTTTCATGTTGTTCTCGGTAAACCGCTGGAAGCTTACACCAAAACTACTCCTCAGCATGTGAAAGCGGCTCTTATTCTAAAGAAGATAGGCTACGAAATGAAGGCTGGAGACCTGATAAGCTTTGTCAAAGTTTTGAAGGACCCCCGCGTTAAACCCGTGCAAATAGCTTCAAACAGCGAGATAGACGTGGACAAGTACGTTGCGTACTTGCAGTCAACTTTTGATCAGATTCTGGATGCTTTGGGGCTGGACTTCGAGGAGATAATCGGATTAACGAAGCTTGAACGCTTCATGTAAAAAATAGGTTGTGTTTCCCAAAAAACTGGGGGTTTCAACGGTTTTGTTCGTTGACGAACTTGGATTTGGCTCCTATGTGCTTTATTTCTATTCCTTCTTCGATGGGTTTGCAGGGTAATTGATATTTTTTGAATAGCCACATCAATTCTTTGAAGGCTTTCTCGTTAACTTCGAGTTCCACAACCTCTGTCATCTCTTCTATGACCGCTGGATGTTTTGGGTTCGCTTTGTAGAGCATCATAAACTCGGTGTCTTGTTCAGACTGTGGCGGAACAGCTATTATCTCCCACAGAGACTTTTCCGGAAAGTTTCGAGGAGGATACCGTTTTATCCTTATCTTCTTCAATCTCTACAGTCCCTCTCCCTAGGCGCACGTTTTATAAAACGAACTGAACCCTTCATATAAACGGTCATGGTAACTTTCTCTATAACATCTCTCTAGACAATCGTCCACAATAACTTATAATCAAAATTAAGTAATCGTTGGCGCTATTCGCTGCTTGTGAATGTTTGTCTTCAAACTCTCTTTCCAACCGATGAAAACCTTTAATCTTCTAATCATCAACAATAACCGTTCAGGGACGACACCAACATTGATACTGTTTGTAGCCTCAACAAAAGACACATCTGGAATGAACATCGCCAAACAACTCATAAACCACTACAACTTCGAAAAAGTCTCAGAAACCTTCCACAACAATCCCGTGTACACAAAAACACTTCACAACAAGGAAACTAAACTGTTTTTCGTTAACACAGAGATAGTGGACACCCAGTTCTTGGGCGACCTCTTCAAACCCAACCTGCTTGTCTTCCTGTCTAGACACAGTAGCGCCAAGGGCATTCCCACCCTGTCTGTACACACGCCCGGAAACCTGTCAGAAGCTAAATTTGGCGGAAAACCGGGAAAAGTTTCTGTCTCCCCCGCGGGCGCCATGAAGAACGCCCTCTTAGAAATGGCGAAACTGGCGAATGAACGCGAGCTTAACTACGAGGTTTCCTACGAATGCACTCACCACGGTCCATCCCTGAACTTTCCTTCTATGTTTGTAGAACTGGGCAGCTCGCCGAAACAGTGGAAGGACACTAAAGCTGCTGAAGTTGTAGCTCACGCAGCAGTAGCCACTATTTCTACGCAATCCAGTTGCTCTGTGGCGTTGGGAATCGGTGGACCACACTATAACAAAAAGTTTACGAAGATGGCATTAAGTGATCAGAGGGCGTTTGGTCACATGATTCCAAAGTACGCTCTTAGTGAGGTTGACACTGAAATAATAAGGCAATGTGTTGAAAGAACCCTAGAGCCTGTGGATTCTGTTGTTCTTGATTGGAATGGAATCAAGGGTGAACACAAGCCCAAGATAATCGCTGCGCTGGATGCGCTTGGTGTGTCATCAGAAAAGGTTTAGACCTGTTGAAAAAAATGTGGAGGCGGGGAACTTTATTGTATTCCCCATCGTTTTGTGACTTTCACTAGTATGAAAATGACAAATGCTACGATAATGAATGTTATCAGCGCCACTAGAAAGTTTCCGATGCCAAATATTTGCCCTTCTACGTTGTATTGGAGGCTAGCTAGATCTACATCTTGCATGGCAAGCCCTATCACTGGCAAAAGCAAGTCTTTGACGAGCGATTGAACTAAACCACAAGTAAACACCCATGATGAAAGCTACAGCCAATCCCATGACTTTATATTTTGACAGGAAATCCTTGAACTCATTCCATACTCCTTTGGGGGGCGTTGATGGTGGAGTGGGTTTCGGTGTCAACAGCTCGCGTATCCGCGTGAGTTCCTTTATCATCTCATCCTCTTTCGACATCTACTCACCGCGTAATCTTACCCATTTTTCGCCTTTTAACAACTGTCGTGCTGTCTAAACTAACTTAAAAACTAGTGAAACCGCCACAAACTATGTTCGAAACAGTTTGCTTTCAGGGATAAGTTTACATATTAGAATTTAATTTTGAAAGGTGCGAGGAACATTGGGACTACGATCATTCTTTAAGTCAGCATCCAGATTGCTGAAACTTGCCAAAAAACCGGGCAGAACCGAGCTCTGGCTCTCGATAAAGGTCTGCTTTTTAGGCACCATCGCCATCGGAGGAATCGGTTTCATAATCAAACTCATATCTTCCGCGTTACCAGGTTGATCAATTATGGGTGAAGAAAACAAAATTTCAACAGCAGTATTCGCTGTACGAACCACCGCAGGACAAGAGAAAAACGTGGCAAACCTTATCGAAGCCAAAGTGAAAATTAATGATCTGCAGGTAAAGGCCGTACTTGTGCCTGAGATGTTAAAGGGCTACATTTTCATCGAAGCTGATGGACCCCACTCGGTAGAGAAATCCATAGCCGGAGTCAAACATGCAAGATCCCGAGTCCCGGGGGTTGTTACTTTTCCGGAAGTAGAACGATACATCGTTATAAAACCGGTAATCGAAGAATTGGACGAAAATGACCTCGTCGAAGTTATTGGAGGACCCTTCAAGGGAATGAGAGCCAAAATCACGAGGGTCGACAAGGCAAAGGAAGATGTGACCCTTGAATTGTTGGAGGCTACATTCACTTTACCAATCACGGTTCACGCGGACTACGTGAAACTTGTTGAGAAATCAAAAAAGGAAGCATGAGAAAATGGGAGAAAAGAAAATTGTTGAAGCTTTGGTGAATGGCGGGCAAGCTACCGCTGGACCTCCCCTTGGACCCGCGCTTGGGCCTTTGGGAGTCAATGTTCTAGCTATAGTAAACAAAATCAACGAAATAACAAAGGATTACTCCGGCATGAAGGTGCCGGTGAAGATCAGTGTTGACACCGATAATAAGGAGTTTGAAGTGACCGTAGGCACGCCTACAACTTCGGCGTTGCTTGTCAGCGAGTTGGGGGTAACGAAGGGGTCGGGGGTTCCTAACACTGAAAAGATTGGCGACCTGTCTTTGGAGCAAGTGGTACGCATTGCTAAAGTCAAG
>SDBS01002327.1_pt1 | contig 19085 bp, 12 predicted proteins | sample 2277091 | NCBI WGS metagenome assembly SDBS01 (sample SAMN10404972, study PRJNA504765) | marine sediment metagenome | isolation source: marine sediment core GS10_PC15, 163 cmbsf | place: Arctic Ocean: Southern Knipovich Ridge | collected 2010 | reverse complement strand
TCAAGGTCCTAAATCTCAGGCTCTGTACCGAAGGGTAGACACAGAGCGGTGAATGGTGATCACTATCTCTGTTCTACCCTTTTTCAGTACTTATTGTCTAGTATATGTAACAGGGCACGTCACTTGAATTTAGTTGTGATGGGTTACAAACTGTCAACAATGTCTAATTGCCAACAAAGAATTACTTCAAATTTACTGAAAGTAAACTAATATATGGAACATAATAAAACAAAATAATCCCAATTTGTACTAAACTGGGATTATTCTAATCTACTTTATGGGCCCGGCAGGGTTGGAACCTGCGACCTGGCGGATAAAAGTATTCCACTTCATTATTGGTATATAATTGAAGTATAGCATAACGCTCATGATTACCGTCCCAAAGGGGGAAAAATGACCAGGAAAAAAACCTTCCCAACAAGGTGCGGGAGACCTTAAAACTATGCCTTCCTCACTGATGTGTTTGAGCTGCTTCAGCATCCACGAGAGGATCCTCACCGGACCCAACGCAAGGTATTTACCATCCGCAGTCCCCGCCGCCACGGACCCTTCGAGCTCCATCGCTTGCCAATGGATGAGTTGGAAGATACTACTTTTCTTCAGGTGATGGATAAATTAAAAGGAAGATGGCAACCATTACCAGAGTTAAGGTTACTGAAAGTGGAGGTCAATAATGTTCGATCACATTCTTGTTCCCTTAGATGGATCTTCTTTAGCCGAATGTGTGCTACCTCATGTTATCACCGTCGCCCAAGCTTTTAATGCACGAGTCACATTATTGCGAGTGTTTGAGCAACCTCGCAGCTCGGCTCTCTCCCAGGCGATTGACCCATTGGAGTGGCACCTGGTTAAGACAGAAGCTGAAGCCTATCTAAATGATGTAGCTGCTCATCTACAGGGATTCGGTTTAAAGGTTCAAAAAACACTTAAAGAAGGAAATGCGGCAGAGCACATCATTGAATTTGCTCACCAGCAAGAGCTGGATCTGATTATTCTTAGCAGCCATGGACAAAGTGGTTTAAGCGGATGGAATATCAGCAGCGTTGTTCAGAAAATCATACTTCGCTCTCATATTTCTACGCTCATCGTGCGAGCTTATCAATCTCCTCCTAAAGCCCCGGCGAGTTTTGGTTACAAGCAACTCCTGGTTCCACTGGATGGCTCCCAAAGGGCTGAAAATGCCTTGTCACCAGCAATGACTCTGGCTCGGTTCTACAGCTCCCAACTTCTCTTGGCCCATCTGGTTAGTAAACCAGAAATGCTCTCTCGCACACCTCTCACACCGGCTGAAACTAATTTAGTAAACCAAATCACCGAGCGAAACCGACAAAAGGCAACCCAATATTTAGAACAGATTTGTTCCCGGTCAACGGCAGGATTGGATCTTCGTTTGCATATCAGCGAAGGCAATATCGGGGAATTGCACAAATTGGTGGAATTGAAAGATGTGGATTTAGTGGTGTTGAGTGCTCATGGCTATTCCGGTGATACCAAATGGCCTTATGGCAGCGTAACCCTCAGCTTTATCGTCTATGGCACGACTCCCCTGCTGATTGTGCAAGATCTCTCTCGGACAGAGGTGCAAAAAACGACAGCTGAACTTATTGCTAGAGAACAGAAAGGTCACTAAGCCATGCCGCTCGAAAACTTTGCGCATCAACTTGCAAAGAGTCATTCAATCGCTCGTCATCCGAGGCGTAGAATAGAACTTGTAGACCGCCTCCGGATCCAAGAAAATCTTTTACGCAAGGCATATCGGCATTTTATTGAAGCATCTGAGATACGAGCACCCATCTCATACGCAGGTGAGTGGCTACTGGATAACTATTACGTAGTACAGCAAGCCATCCGTCAAATCCGCGAAGATATGCCTTCGGGATACTATCGCCAGTTACCCAAACTTAGCTCTTCATCCTTAGCTGGTTATCCGAGAATTTTCGACCTGGCCCGAGAAGTGATTAGCTACTCCGAATTCCACATAAACCTTGATCAGTTAACACGCTTTGTACACACTTACCAACATGTCGTTCCCCTGACAATGGGAGAGTTGTGGGCATTGCCCACTATGCTGCGAATAGTAATAGTAGATTCCCTGTCCCAATTGGTTGCCCATGCCACAGGAATTCAAGAGGAAAAAGATAAGGAAGAAATACCAGGTTTTACATCCGAAACAGATCAGTTGATCGATGAGACAAATATCGCCAATTGTATTCGGAGTCTGCGTATATTGGCTGCTCAGGATTGGAAAACGTTCTTCGAGAACGTCAGCCTGGTAGAGCAAGAATTACGCTCCGATCCGGCGAATATTTATTCCCGTATGGATTTTGAGACTCGTGACCGCTATCGAAAGGTTGTTGAGGATCTGGCACAAGCAAGTAGAAAGGAAGAGGAAATTATTGCGCAGGAAGCGGTGTGGCTGGCTGAACTTGCGTTTCAGCAAGAGCAATCGGGGACTAGCGAGGAAGGAAGATCACGGGGTTCTCATGTTGGATTCTATCTCCTGGGAGATGGGCGTACTCAACTTGAGAATCGTTTGGATTACCGCCCCTCCTGGGGTTTACGCTGGCAGCGTTGGCTTCTCAATCATCCCACACCAATATACCTAAACTCAATTTGGTTGCTCAGCTCACTCATCATCTTCTGTATTGAAGGATATGTTCTTTTTGCTGGGGGGGGATTTGCCCAATTAATCGTCACAGGGCTGTTGTTCCTGATACCTGCCACGGCGGTGTCGGTTCAGACGATCAATTGGCTTGTCACCCACTTGGCGCCCCCTCGGAGGTTTCCACGCCTGGACTTTCAGGATGGTATTTCTGCTGAATTCCGCACTATCGTGGTAATCCCATCACTAGCCACCGATCCCAATGAAGTCGAATCCCTCCTCCACCAACTCGAACTTCATTTCCTTGGAAACACGGACCCCTTTCTGTATTTTGCTTTGCTGACAGATTATAAGGATGCGCCTCAAAAGCAAATGCCCGAAGATGACGCCTTGCTAAAACGTCTTAAAGTTGGCGTTCAGGACCTCAATAGAAAATATACTCAGGAATCATCCAGCCCGTTTTATCTTTTTCATCGTGAACGGCTGTGGAATTCCGGCGAGGAATGCTGGATGGGCTGGGAGCGTAAACGAGGTAAATTAGTTGAGTTTAACTGTTTGCTTGCCGGTAGCGAGAAAACTTCCTATCAAGTACAAATTGGGAACTTGGAAATCTTGTCGGAAATAAAATATGTCATCACGGTAGATGCCGACACTGTGATGCCCCGCGACAGCGCACGCCGTCTTATTGCCACACTAGCACATCCACTAAACAGAGCTGAGTTTGATCCCAAGAGCGGAGAAATTATCGCCGGATTTACAGTACTCCAGCCCCGGATAGAAGTCAAGCCGACCAGTGTCAATCGATCATTATTTACACAGATTTTCGCTGGCGATAATACTCTGGATCTGTATACACGCGCGGTATCCGATGTTTACCAGGATTTTTTTGGAGAAGGGAATTACACCGGCAAGGGGATTTATGATCTGGCTGCGTTTGAGCACTGTTTGACTGGCCGAGTGCCCGAGAACACTATACTCAGTCACGACTTGTTCGAAGGATTACACGGACGTGTTGGCTTGGTCACAGATATAGTTTTATTGGAAGATTATCCCCCTCACTATATTTCTAATGCGCGCCGCTGGCACCGCTGGGTACGCGGAGATTGGCAGCTGCTGCCCTGGTTGCTGCCGAGAGTTCCCTGTGCAGATGGAAAATTAAAAACCAATCAATTTTCCACACTTGACCGCTGGAAAATAATCGACAATCTGCGCCGCAGTCTGTTGATACCAGCCATCTTAGCGTGCTTGCTCATGGGTTGGTTATGGTTGCCCGCCTCCCCTTTGATATGGACCTTGATAAGCATCTCTCTATTTGCCCTACCACCAATGATCGGTACGATAAGGGACGTGACCCAAAGACTGTTCAAGAACATAGGTATTGATTGGCACCAAGTAGGGTACAGTATGCTCCGCTGGCTTTTGGGTCTGACGTTTCTCCCTTATCAGACCCTGATTACCTTGGATGCCATTGGGACAACTTTAACGCGGATGCTGTTCACGCGCAAGCGTCTCCTACAGTGGACAACATCTGCCCATACACTTCGCTTGTTCGGCAAAAAGATGAAAGTTGGGGTGCTTTGGAGACAAATGCTTGGAACATCCCTATTCGCTATCATTATGGCATTCTTGGTAAGCTGGATCAACATGGCAGCGCTTCCCGTTGCCGCGGTTTTCCTGCTGTCCTGGCTGGCAGCACCTCAAATCGCCTATTGGATCAGCCGCCCGATTATCTACCAACCCGGTTCGATTTCTCCTGACCAGCAACAACAATTGCGCTGCCTGGCGCGTCGCACCTGGCTTTATTTCGAATACTTTGTTGGACCAGATGACCACTGGCTTCCCCCAGACCATTTCCAGGAAGACCCACGTGGTGTAATTGCCCACCGTACCTCACCCACGAATATCGGACTTTTACTCCTCTCCACCCTGGCCGCATATGATCTGGGTTATGTTGGCATGATGGATGTGATAATGAGGCTGCGTAACACGCTGGGAGAAATGGAGAAACTCCAACGCTATCAGGGGCACTTTTTGAATTGGTATGACACCCGCAATCTGAATGAGTTATCCCCACCGTATGTATCAACTGTGGATAGCGGCAACCTGGCAGGTTGTCTTTTGGCTCTCAAACAAGGTTGTCTTGATCTACCTCACAACTCCCTTCTGCGCTGGCAGTACTGGCAAGGCCTACTTGATGCATTAAGTATATTGGAGAAGAATATTGTTGAAGATGTACACACCACGGGGTTGAAAGGAAAAATTACTCCTTTGATAACCTGCCTTACTGATATACGTGAAAAAATTCTGGCAGAAAAAAATAAACCCGGCGAGTGGGTCCCTCTTCTTGACCATCTGTGCTGCGAAGGTTGGGATGAATTCAAACAGCACTTGATGACATTCCTTGAGATGAACCAATCTGGATTGGAGGTAGCAACCCTGCAAGAGTTACGTATTTGGGAGGAGCGAGTCAATCACCATTTAATAGAGGCTCAAAGAGAATTATCTTATTTGATGCCCTGGTTATCGCTCCTTAGCCAACCACCAACAATATTAACCGAGCCTGGTGTAGACCCAGCTGCTGCCGAGGCTTGGGAGTCACTCCAAGATGCCTTGCAGATAACTCTACAGCTTGAACAAATACCGCCTACCTACATGCGATGTCAAAAGATACTGAAACAACTGCTGGATTTGCTGGAAGATCAGGAAGCTCTTGATTGGTGTACCCATCTGGATGAAGCGTTAGATTCTTCCCGCATGTCCACCCAGGTCCTGTTAAATGGATGCCACGGTTTGGCTAATCAAATTGAAAGCTTGTTCCAAGAAATGGATTTCAGCTTCTTATACGATCTTCAACGCAAGGTGTTCCATCTAGGGTATAACGTGGCTATTGAAGAAGTCGACAGTAATCACTATGACCTCTTGGCTTCCGAGGCACGTTTGGCAAGCCTTGTGGCGATTGCAAAAGGGGATGTGCCTCAAAGTCACTGGCTCCATCTGGCCCGCCCGCTTACCCGCTTGAATGGCACACAGGCAATTCTTTCCTGGAATGGGAGCATGTTCGAGTATCTCATGCCATGTTTGTTGATGCGTCGGTACCAAGGCACATTGTTATCTCAGACGCACCAGGCAGTTGTGCAACGCCAGATCGCTTACGGACGCTTGAAAAACGTACCCTGGGGCATTTCAGAGGCTGGCTACTATGGCTTTGATGCTCATTTGAACTACCAATACCGTGGTTTCGGGGTGCCGGAGCTGGGGTTCAAACGCGGTCTGAGCGAGGAATTGGTAATTTCACCCTACGCCTCCCTGCTTGCGCTTTCATTACAACCACAAGCGGTGATGAAAAATGTCACCGACCTTGAGCAGCTCCACATGATGGGGGTGTATGGCTTCTATGAAGCCATTGACTATACAGATTCTCACCTCTCCCTTGGGCAAGAGCATGGAATCGTACAATCCTATTATGCTCATCATCAGGGGATGATTATCCTGGCGCTGGCTAATTACCTTCAGGATGAGACAATGATTTCTCGCTTCCACGCTGACCCTCGTGTGGAGAGTGTGGAATTGCTACTTCAGGAACGCATCCCCCACCAAGCTCCTCTAGAGACAATCCAGCGTGAGGAAAATTGGCTTCGTTCCCCGGCAAAACCACGCCTGACTATAAGCTCCTGGAATGTTCCTGTGAACACTCCCCAACCCCGGGCACACTGTCTCTCAAATGGGCGTTACTGTGTCCTGATTACCAATGCAGGGGGTGGTTATAGTCGCTGGCAAGACTTTGCCCTTACTCGTTGGCGCTCGGATACCACCTTGGATAATTGGGGAACTTGGATCTATATCCAAGATCAAGAGAGTGGTGCTCTCTGGTCGGCTGGCTTTCAGCCGGTCATTTCTCAACCAGAAAACCAGGAAGTGTTATTTTTCCCCCACAAAGTTGAGTTTCAACGCCGAGATCATGACATCTCTTTGCAAATGGAAGTGACCGTCTCCCCGTATGATGACGTTGAAATTCGTCGGCTTACCTTTATCAACCATAGCAACCGCCCACGCCGCTTGAGGTTGACCTCCTATGGTGAAGTTGTGCTGGCTCCACAATCTACCGATCAACATCATCCAGCTTATAACAATCTTTTTATCGAGAGTGAATATTTGCCGGAATTGAACGCGCTTCTGTTTCACCGCCGTCCTCGGTCTGATGATGAAAAACAAATCTACCTGATGCATTTATTTGCCTCAGATCTAGAAGTTGAAAAAACTTGTGAGTATGAAACAAAACGCAGTAATTTTATTGGCCGCGGGGAAACACTTCGTTCCCCTGCTGCATTAAAAAACCAAGCCGGGTTAACAGGATTTGTTGGTGGACCCTTAGACCCCATTATGGCTATCAGCTACGAGATTAATCTAGAACCCTTGATCCCAGCTAAAAAGGTCAGATTTTCTTTTTCAGAACCAAGTATAAAGGCTGAGGTTGCTTATATTACCTTGGTGGCCAAATCCCGTCAGGAGGTTCTTGCTTTGGCACACCGCTATCAGAACTGGCATAAGATTGAGGAAACTTTCAATCAAGCGCGTTTCTCCAGCGAACGAGAGCTGAATCAATTAAATCTCACAACCCGGAAGATCAGGCTCTACCAACAAATTCTAGCGAGTTTGATATTCCCAAATTCAACACTGCGAGCTGATCCTACCACGCTAGCAGCCAACCAGAAGGGCCAGGATGGACTCTGGCCATTTGCAATTTCGGGCGATTATCCGATCCTTTTAGTGCGTATTGATAATCAAGAGGATATAGCCCTGGTGAATGACCTGTTACAAGCTCACGCCTATTGGCGGAATCGACATATCAAGATCGATCTGGTGATCCTCAATCTCCAAGATACGGGTTATTCTCAAGAACTACATAACCGATTGCATCAATTGCTCACTCGTAGGGGGGATGATATCTGGCTTGGCCAACGTGGTGGCATCTTTGTTTTAGGCGCCGATCAAATGAAGAAAGCCCAGCAGGTACTTTTAGAAACGGCCGCTCAGGTGGTCTTTGATACTCGTAAGGGCGGGCTAATTAATCAATTACTACCATTGCAGAGACACCCAACCTGGTTACCCTCTTTCATATCCACGATTTCTCCCCCTGAAGATGAGCAGCTTGTTCCACCACTTGATCGGCCAAAGGACCTGCTTTTTGATAATGGCTTGGGAGGTTTTAGCCCTGACGGGCGTGAATATGTCATTTACCTCGAATCGGGGAAACAGACACCCAGCCCCTGGATAAATGTAATTGCCAACCCTGAATTTGGCTTCACAATCTCTGAATCAGGCTCAGGGAATACCTGGGCATTGAACAGTAGCGAAAACCGGCTGACCCCTTGGCGAAATGACCCGGTGACCGATACACCAGGTGAAGCGCTATACTTGCGCGAGGAGGAAGTGGGCCATTTTTGGTCTCCAACGCCACTGCCAGCTGGTGAAAATGCCCCCTATTTAGTTCGCCATGGGATCGGCTATTCTGTTTTTGAGCACAACAGTCATGGTCTCAAACAACGCCTGCGGATTTTCGCTGCACCCGATATGCCGGTCAAAATCGTGCAGTTGCGCCTGGAGAATACTTGGCGTCGCACTCGGCGTGTCACTGCGACCTATTATGCTGAATGGGTGCTGGGTACGACGAGAGAGGCAATGGCCCCTTTTATCATCCCTGAGTTTGATACCAGCTGTAATACATTATTAGCCCGTAATCCTTATAACACTGAATTCGGAGAACGAACCGCTTTCCTCACGGCCACTCGCGTCCCTCACGGACTGACAACAGACCGAACTGAATTCTTGGGGCGCTTGGGCAGTTATAGTCATCCAGCAGCACTCGATCGTATGGGACTGACCGCCAAAATAGAGCCTGGCCTTGACCCTTGCGCAGCGATGCAGATCCTCCTTTGGCTGGCTCCCGGTGAAACAAAAGAGGTCACATTCCTGCTGGGACAGGGTGCGGATCGGGAGGATGCCCTTCAGCTGGCCCAACAATATCAAAAGATTGAACAGATCGAAGCGGATTGGCAAACTTTAACCCAACGCTGGGATCGTCGCTTAAATACCGTGGCTGTAAATACACCTGATTTGGGTATGAACCTGCTCCTGAATCGCTGGCTGTTGTATCAAACGCTCTCCTGTCGAGTGTGGGGACGCTCTGCGCTTTACCAATCTAGCGGTGCGTTTGGCTTCCGCGATCAATTACAAGATGTCATGTCCCTGGTTGACGCGGCCCCTGATATCACCCGGGAACATATCCTCTCTTCAGCCAGCCGCCAATTCGAAGAGGGCGATGTGCTCCACTGGTGGCACCCGCCCTCAGGACGAGGCGTGCGCACCCGTTGTTCCGATGATTTACTCTGGCTTCCTTATGTCACCGCTCATTATGTGAATACAACGGATGATTCATCTATTCTGAGCGAGGTGGTGCCTTATCTTGAGGGTGAACCTCTCTATGAAAATGAACAAGAGCGCTATGGACTCTACGAAACTGGTGTTGAAACTGACAGTCTTTACGAGCACTGTAAACGCGCTTTAGAGAAAGGGAGTACAGCCGGGGAACATGGTCTGCCGTTGATTGGCAGTCACGATTGGAATGATGGATTTAACCGGGTGGGGGTAAAAGGCCGAGGCGAAAGTGTATGGTTAGGTTGGTTCCTGTACGATGTGCTCAACCGTTTTGCAGATCTCTGTATTCTTGTAGGCGATAAGAAGCAAGCTAAGAAATATCAGAATCAAGCCAAAAAACTTAGTCAGGCACTTGAAGCCCAGGCTTGGGATGGGAGCTGGTATCGCCGCGCTTATGACGATGACGGCAATCCCCTGGGTTCATCAGTCAACCAGGAATGCCAGATTGATTCACTAGCCCAATCATGGGCCGTGCTCTCCGGGGCGGGCGATCCGCTCCGTACAGAACAAGCAATGATGTCCACCATGGAAAAGCTTGTGAGGTTGGACGATCAAATTATCCTGCTCTTCACTCCACCCTTTGACAAGACGGAGCGGGACCCCGGGTACATCAAAGGGTATTTGCCCGGTATCCGGGAGAATGGTGGTCAATACACACACGCTGCCTTGTGGACGGTATGGGCCTTCGCGATGCTCGGACAAGGGGACCGCGCTACAGCTCTCTTCCAATTGCTTAATCCTATCAATCATGCTGACACACCTGAAAAAGTAAGCTGCTATCGGGTAGAACCTTACGTGGTGGCTGCGGATGTATATAGCAGTCCTCCCCACACGGGTCACGGCGGCTGGACCTGGTACACCGGCTCAGCTAGTTGGATGTATCGCCTTGGCGTAGAAGCCATTCTGGGAGTAAAACGGACTGGAAAGACTCTGCAAATCAATCCTTGTATTGCCAAAGACTGGAAGGAGTATGAATTGACCTACCGGTATGGCGAGACAAGCTTCCACATTCGTGTGGAGAACCCAGATGGCGTCAACCGAGGGGTGAAGCAAGTGAAATTAGATGGAAAGCCTCTCCTCCAAAAGGAAATTCAACTTATAGATGACCACCAAGAGCACCAGGTGGTTGTTCTGATGGGTTGATGAATTAATTTATTGAAAGCTGCGGCCGTACTTGCTGGCCAGCTCAATGAATAGAGCGTCTGGCTTAATATCAGCGGCGAACTTTGCCCATCTTTTCCAGGGGGAACTTCAGCGCCTATTGTGTCTACAAGAGCGGGGATAATTAGTTCATAAAGTCCATAGAATCTATCCTGTCCACCCCGTTTGCACCTGATCTGCACCAGAAAACCAGTTTTCTTTTTCGGATAGGCGAATCGAACAATAAAGGGTCTGTCCCAAAATTAAATGAAACAGCCCCTTCCTCTAAGTTTCCTCTTTTGTCCGGCAGGATTCGAACTTGCGGCTTACATGATACAGTCCTCAGTTCATCCAATATTACTGGGGACTTCACGTATTATTTATTGTAAATCCTCTAATAGCTATCTTTTCTGAAATAATGTTTACGTAAACCGGAATATACTCCGGTAAATAAAAATAAGGGTTGTGCCAATCGCTTTTGGGACAGCCCCTTTTTTATTAATAAAGAGATGAAATGGATATCACTATTCAATTTGCCAGGCCGCCGAAAAAACGAGTAGTTCAAAACTATAGCGAGGCGGTAGGCTTATCCAAAGAGCCGCCCTTGAAGTGTTTCGGGGACCAGGTCTTTGACCAGGTTGGAAATTGCGGAAGTGTTCGGGTGATGGCAACTGAAGCGCGAAACAGGATTGTACTGAGCACAGATTAGCGGAAAACGAACGGGGTTTTATTCTCAAGGATTTGCTACTTTATTTTCTCTCAGGACAAAGGAAGCGCTGGCGGCCAAGAAAGCACAGGGGTTGTTCTTGGAAAGCCCAAAGGCACGATTCAGGCCAGTATGTATGACAAGGATCGGGAACGTATACAGGGAATACTCTTGCTTGGTGTGCCTATGAAATTGATTGTTGAACGTCATTTAGGGTACGTCACCACCAAGCGTATCAGTTATTATATTAGGACACGCAAATCACGCAAGCAAATAGCAATCTCTAAACCGTAACTTCCTATTCAAATGCCCCCGCTGGTCCTTGATGCCCAATTGCACGCCAACATAAGTCAATAACTCTGGCAATAATTCCGTTGGCTGATGCGTTGGAAATCGATTTGAGGGCGCACAAATGCTAATTGATAGGCAAAGCTAAGCCGATTGTGGTCTCGCCGCCTTTGCATCATTTCATTTATGTCTTCGGTGAAAATTGACCAGCTTGAATGAGCTATTCATGGAAAATCTAGATTTTAACATAAGTAGGCGTTCGTTTTTCTTTATTGTGTTAACAAGCGAAATTAGACTACAAGATGATATAAAATAAAACAGATTGCGGTGATTTTAGACAACAAGCAAGGTGGGGAAGGTCTCGGCTTATTTTTGCCTTTCAACTGACAATCAGGATCCCAATACTCAAAAATTGGGACTCCGTCAAGCCTGAATTATTATTAAGGGACAGGGAAAAATATGTGACAAGGCGGATTCGGACTTCTCGTGCCATTTCTTAGCGTATATTTCTGCGCGAATATGCACAGTACCCCTTAAAGGAGGTCAGAGTTTGATTGAAATGTGGAGGAAGGAATACAACACTATTAGGCCACATTACACACTGGGCTCTAGTCCGCTGGCTACAGAAATAATTATGGTTTCCCCTACACAATTTCATCAACTTGCACTAACATAGAGAGTGGTACAAATACTGGAGCAGGTCAATTTCTTGGTGGACAGGATGACCAAATTAAACGGGAGATTAATCACATACATTACGACAGATGGTTTTCACCAAAAAGGTTACTTAGCGGTTGGAGAAGCAAATCGGTCAACTATAATCCACATTCATGGGAATTTTGGTAACTTTTACGAAAATAATTTTATCCCCATAATGGCCGAGCAATATACTACGGCAGGAATTAATTTTCTGAGTGTGAATAATCGCGGGCATGATGGTATTGCTGAAGTTTATCAGAATGGTCAACTGACCTATACGGGCGGCGCAATTGAATCACCAGAAGAATGTATATACGATATTAGTGGAGCGGTAGAATACGCTCAACAGCTTGGTGCTCCAATCATTCTCCAAGGGCATAGTTTTGGATGTCTCCGAACCTTGGTATATCTTCTCAGGGTCAAAGAAATGTTCAATTTCATTCTTCTTTCTCCGGCAGATTCTTTTGGTTTGCAATCTAAATATATTTATCCAGAAAAAATTCCAGATCAAATAAAACGCATTAGAGATACTTACGCAGATCGAATGGACATGATCCTACCTAAAAAAGAATTCGGAATCAGGTGCAATGGTGTTGAATACAATATTCCTGTAAGTGCTCATACCTTTACCACCCTCTTTAGTGGTTATATGACAAATATCTTGAGGTATGATGAACCCCTAAGTTTTAACTTGAAATCTAATGGATTTGTATACTATGGGGGAAAAGACGCACTTTGGACAGCTACTCGCAATTCAGTAGAGGATTTTTTTTATAAGAGAGTTTCAAATTTATATTTCTGTTACTGCGAGGAAGGTGACCACCATTTTCATGATATTGAATCATATATTGTCAATGAAATTATTGATTGGATATATAAATTGTAGATATTTTCAATAGCTAATCTTCTAAATCAATGTTTGTTATAGCTATTGCTTCTTCAACAGTAGTATGTCCATGTACAATATTTCGTAATGCCTGAATAATTATTGAAGAATCGTCACGGTGAAACACATTTCGGCCAAATGATACTCCCGCGCCACCTGCTTGAACAGCTTGATATGCGTTGTTTAGTATTTTCTTCGCAGTGACCCTTGGCCCCCCCGCAATCACTATTGGAATTTTCGATGAGCATTCGATTACCGTTCTAAATGACGCAACGCTGCCTGTAAAGTGTGTTTTTATGAGATCTGCTCCGAGTTCTACCCCGACTCTTACACAATGCCTGACAATTTCTGCATACTTATCCGGTTCGTTTTCAAGCCAATCATGATAGTTATAATCAATTTTATCTCTTTCTGACCTAGGATACATAATTCCCATTAATGGCATCCCCATCCTCTCACATTCACGAGACACCTCACCTAAAATTCTGAGCATTTCTGATTCATACTTTGAACTAATATTAACGTGTACCCCGACACCATCTAAGCCTAATCTGACAGCATCTTCAACAGTACTTACAAGCACTTTCCTGGTATGCTTACTACGCGTAGTGCTAGCAGTTACATTCAATATCCCGCTAACTTCCTTCATGTCTTCATAATGCCTTTCAAAGAGTCCTCTAAATCCCATGATTGCATCAGCCCCGCCAATAATTATCTGTTTGATTTTGGTATTTACATCACGTAAACCACCTTCGGGCCCTGCTAGTAATGCATCATCCAATGGCGTAATAACAATCTTGTTTGACTTTGGATCAAACATTCGAGACAATCTACTAAGCTTTCCAATGTTTGTCATAGTAACACCTTCAAGATTTAATATTTTGGCTGGTAACACAAATCTTTGTAGTAGGGGATATATAAAAAATTGTTTACATTATGCTATTGCCCCGCCATCTATTATGATGGATGTTCCATTAATATGAGATGCAAATTCAGAAGCGAGAAAAAGAGCTAACCATGCTATCTCTTTTGGTCTTGCAAATCTTTTGTCTGGAATTGTATTCATTACACTACGGAGATATTCATCTTTGAGGATTCCGGTGTCTCTTTCCTTATTTTCAGCAATTAAGTCCATTAATTTCGATTCGACAGCTCCTGGACATATTTCATTGCAGGTTATCCCGCTATTAGCATACTCCTTAGCAATTGACTTAGTTAAACCAGAAAGGCCATGTTTAGAAGTATTATAGGGCAAGTTATTAGTAGAACCCCTTACTCCGTAGATTGATGATATGTTTATGATGCGTCCCCATTTGTTTTTAATCATAGAGGGAAGATATTTAATAATAACCCGATATGGAGTATCAAGATTGATTTTCATTGTCTTTTTCCAGTCGCTAGATGAAACTTGGAGAGCCATACTTTTAGTGATATTTATACCGGCGTTGTTTACAACAATATCAAAATTTGTATTTGGTAGAAGATCATCGCCCTCAAAGTCCATCTTGACGGCCTCTGCATTATATTTATTCTGAAGTTCACGAGCCTGATTTTCATTTTTGTTGTATTGGAAAAAAACATTACTCCCGCTATTTGAAAACACTTCAATTAAAGCCATGCCAATCGATCCTGTTCCACCAGTAACGAAAACAGATTTGTGATCCAACCTGATATCCAATGTTGCCTCCAATTCTCAATTTACATTCTTTTCTTGCTAACGATGATTTTTAAATTTCCATAATAGGGGCTGGCTTCTTCTTCTTCATAAATTTTAACTTGGTAGATGTTTTGGAAATACCACTTCCTGATTTCTTCCCAATCTTTTCCATAGTACCAAAAAGTTTCGAGGGGGGTAATTTTTGGGGATTCGGCCAGAAACTTAGCTAATGGACCATTTGTGAGCATTTTTTCGAGAATACTGTAGAATAACGAGCTGTCGACAATTTGCTTAATATCAAGCAACTCACTACAAAAAAGAAACTCACAAGAAAAGTAATTCACGTATAACAAGTTATATGGCAACGTGGAGTATTTTAATATAAGCTTTTCAAGCTTTCGTTTTTGATTACCATGGATAAGAATCTTATCTATATATAAGCCATCTTGAGAAAGGGCACTAGCAATTCCAGAGTAGAAGGAGGGCTGTCTGCTATACGGTAAATTCCCAGACGTCAAATCCGATAATATCAAATCAAAATGGTCTTTATATTGCGGTATAGTATCAAGCCAATCTCCTTTTATTAGGTTTTCGGAATTTGACCAGCAGCGTTGTCGATTCATCATTGAATGGGTCTTGAGGCTTTTTTCAAATATATATATGTCTTTGAATCCTAATTGGAAAAGAAGATCACGATACTCCGGTGTACTTCCTAAAACTGCAACTGGGAGGTTTCTGTTTATTTTGTCAATTTCGTCTTTTATAATATTAAGGTGGTATTGAGATGGCCTTGACGGGGGTAATACCATATCCCAAAGCTGGATTTTTTGCCAGGTATCTTCTGATAGGAATTCAGTTGGTATTTTGGAACGCCTTCGGGGGTGTTTATCCATTTGTAAATTATTCCAAATACATTTCCCGCATTTAATTAAGGACGCTATCCTTATAAGAATAAACTATGTTTGAAAAAGTTCTCCAATAGTTATTTGTCTACCTGAATCAAAAGAATGTGAATCCTTTTCAATTGGGGTATAAGCCCGCTTCCAGCAAGTATCAAACAACTGGATATACTTCTCAACTACTTTTTTCTTACTCGACCATGATCCAATTACATAATCAAGCCTATCTGTACGCGCTTTATACACACGCTTATTTCCAAATATTCCGAAATCGATATTTGGATGGATTTTATAATCTTTTCGGATAGCTGAATAATCATTGGCATTTATGATCTTGCACGCATATCCAGAACTGAAAGAATGGAACTGTATTATTCGTTGGCTTTCCTCGCTATTGATTTCATTATCATTCATAAATACTAAAAGGCGTCTAATCTCGAGTATTTTTCCACTGTTCAATAAATATTGTGTGCGATAGAAAAATTCCTTTGCATAATCAGCAAAGAAAAACAGATTATCTTTAAAAAAATGGACAGCCCTATATATATCTTCGCTATTACCTGAAAAACTACTAAGTAGAATATTTGCCCGAATTTTTCGTAAGGCACTTACATTACTCTCACCAAATCTCACTTCAGAATTCTCGTCAGATATTTTCATGGTATTACCTCAAACAAAGAATCAAGGGGCATAGTTGTTTTAGGCATACTATCAATGTCCTTGATGGTCATTGCCCCAGGTGAATTCCAGCAACTATCAAAAAAGCTCACATATGTTCCAATTTCAGCATTATCTTTCTTCCAATACCCAGCTAGACTGTCGGCTCTATTGATTTCGGACATATACATATATTTATTTCCATAAATACCAAAATCCCGAGCAACATCAAGTCTAAAATCGCGCACTAAAGATTTAAACTCGTCTACATTCATTGCCTTATACGAATATCCATTTGTAAAAGTGTGATATTTCATTATTTTAATACTTCTCGGATCTTGTAATTCCGAGTCGTTATTATAAAGAAGGAGTCTTTTCACAGACTTGATTTTTTTGCTTTTAATCAGCTCAAATATTTGATAAAAGTATCCCCTTGCTATACTTCCAAAAAACCATTCATTATCCTCAAATAGATGCACCGCTCTAATAATGTCATCTGAACTACCCTTAAAACTACCTAATAAAACACTGAAACTAACCACGTGGCTTCTCTCAAGATGTAACTCGTTACTGTTAGCCGCCTCAATAATTAATTTTTCAAGGGCAGAAACTCTATCATCAAAAAAATTTTGGAATAAGTCTGGTAAATCCCTTCTGTTCGCAAGTATCTTCCGGTGTGCTTCGCGTATATTTGACAATCTTGTATCAAACTCATTTTCAATATTCCATAAAACCAACGATTTCTTTTCTGTTTCAGTATCCTCGTTTATTTTATAGAGCGATTCTGTAGCAGTTAATAATATCCATATAAGCACACCAAATAGAATAGATTCTGATTCAGATAACCAGCTATAATGTTCGAAAGCAAACGGTATCGCAACAGAAATAATCAAATTTATTATTACAAGGAAGGCAACATTGAAAATATTTTTCATAGTCTGATTTCCCTCTGATTAGAGCAAGATATATTGACCAGTGTGATTTAAAAAGAGAAGAAGGTTGAATCTTGCGTTTTCGATAATTAACTCCAATACTCTTATCGCTCCTACCCTAAAGGCAATGTTATCCAAATTTCTTCACCAAATATCTTTTCATCAAATAATTTAACAACATTTGTTGTAACAACAAAAAGCTTCGACTGGATAATTCCCTTTGTAAAGTCCTCAGGCCGTTTGATAAAGTCTGGCAACCAAATAAATCTTTTAGCGTATAACGTATATCCCTCAGCTAATTTCAATCCTTCAGCTCTTTCACAACTCCCAAATATTTGCAACCCTCTTTTAAGTTGTGTTGGCTCTTGATGAGAGTCATATATCGAGACTGCAATCGATTTATTATATATTAAATTCTGAATGTGTTGGGTATCTGGCTCCGAAAGAATAAAAAGATCAAGAGAATTGTTGAAGGCATAAAAAGCAGTGCAAACCCAGCTTTCAAATCCAGTATTTGATTTCCGGATATTTGCCATCGAGAGTAATGTATTTAATTCAAGTATCTCAAAGAGACTTCTATTTAGGATATCATCTGTGTGTTGAGGATGATTGTGCTGTAAATTCATCATTTAGATTTCCTCCTTGACGGCAAAAGCGATAGTCTTAGCCTTTCTTCTCGCACAACGCCTTAAATGAGGTTTAGAAATAACAATCACATTGAGTATACATAGCTATGCCTGTCCTTTCAAGGGTATTGTTACTCTGCAATCTATTGCCTAACGATTATTGCGGCTTTCATTTATTCTTGTGGGGCTAACGGCACTATAGATCATACGCATTAAAGCACGATTTGACCCGCCCCTGGTCGTTAATGCCCTCTTGCTAGAGACGCCTTGTTTACTTATTTTGTAAACCAGAAATATAGTAATAATCAGGAATCCTACTGAGAAAATGTCGACAATAAGTCTAATATTTGCCACGGGATTATTAACCTGTATGATACGACACGGTACAATAGCTACTAGTATTTTATAATTGAGATAAAAGGACTTCGCTTCGCGCACAACGCGGAAGCATTAGGTAATTAATCATTATATATTGAATGCATATGGATTTTCCAAATTGGAGAAAATGATGAAAATGATCCGCGTTGCATTGATTGGATTTGGTAATGTAGGGCAGGGCTTTGCTAAAATCCTCCGAGATTTCGGAAATTATTATAAAAAGAATTTTAACCTAGATATTCGCATTGTTGCGGTTACAGATCCTAAATTTGGAGGACTTTACCATCCAAAAGGGCTCAATCTAAAGGATTTATTAGCGCTAATCAACAATAACGATCCTTTTTCTAGCTATGCTTGCCCAATTGAAAATGGATGGGATGCACAAAAGACGATAGCACAAAGCAATAGCGATGTTATTGTTGAAGTTAGCTACACTAATCTTGCCACAGCTGAACCAGCAACAGGTCATATCCGCCAGGCTCTAGAAACTGGAAAACACGTGGTTACTTCGAATAAAGGGCCTATCGCTTTGAATTTCATCGACCTTAACAAGCTTGCCCAAGAAAACAATGTGCAAATTGGGCTTGAAGGCACGGTAATGAGTGGAACACCCGGACTTCATCTAGGTGCAAAACTATTGAAAGGTGCTGGAATACTAGCCATAAAAGGAATATTGAATGGAACTACCAATTATATATTGACAGAAATGGAAAAGGGTCGCAGTTATGTAGAGGCGCTAAAGAATGCTCAACTGCTTGGTTATGCAGAAGCTGACCCCGCTGGAGATGTTGAGGGGTTTGACTCTGTTGCAAAAGTGGCTATCCTGAGCACATTACTTTTTAATACGCCACTAAAATTGGATCAAATAGATCGAAACGGTATTGTTGATCTAGAATCGCGCCATATTAGACAGGCCTTAAAAAAGGGTAATCGCTGGAAGTTGGTTGGAAGTTTAGATAGATACAATGGCGCAATCCAGGCAAGCGTTAAGCCTGTTTGCTTGCCGATTGCTCATCCCTTGGCATCTGTTTGCGGAGTTACTAATGCTATTAGGGGGTTTTTGCACATCCCCTCAAAAAGGTTCAATCCAGATCCTCGTAAATGTCGATTGACCTTCGGGCTAGCTTCTGAACTACCGATTCGAGATCGATAGGTGCAGGCGGATCCAAGAACTCGAATC
>SDBS01002326.1_pt1 | contig 19088 bp, 16 predicted proteins | sample 2277091 | NCBI WGS metagenome assembly SDBS01 (sample SAMN10404972, study PRJNA504765) | marine sediment metagenome | isolation source: marine sediment core GS10_PC15, 163 cmbsf | place: Arctic Ocean: Southern Knipovich Ridge | collected 2010 | reverse complement strand
TCGGGGACTACTTCAAAGAGCAGGCCATTTACTACGCCTGGGAGTGGCTGACAAAAGAGCTGGCACTGCCGGTTGACAGGCTCTATGCGACCGTTTATGAGACCGATGACGAGGCGTATGATCTCTGGAAGAGAATAGCGCCTCAATTAAAAGAGGCTAGCCTCCTGCGGTTTGGGAAAAAGGACAATTATTGGGCGATGGGGGATACCGGCCCCTGCGGGCCGTGTTCAGAGATTCATTTCGACCGTGGGGAAAAATTCGGCACCGGACCTGAGGACGTTATCAACGGGGATACCGACCGCTTTGTCGAGGTTTGGAACTTAGTTTTCATGCAGTACGAGCGACTGCCTGACGGTAACAGGGTACCGTTGCCCAAGCCTTCAGTGGATACAGGCGCCGGGCTGGAGCGCATAGCGGCTGTTATGCAGGGGGCTGAGTCAAATTATGGAATAGATATTTTTAGAAGCGTTATAGATGCCATTTCCGACATCACCAAATCAAACTATAAAGACTCCATCGCCTCACATCATGTCATTGCGGATCACATGCGGGCGTTGACCTTTGCCATTGCCGACGGGGCTGGCATCTCCAACGAAGGGCAGGGGTATGTTCTGCGGCGGATCCTCCGGCGTGCCGCGCGACACGGGCGCCTTCTCGACGTGCACGAACCGTTTATACATCGTCTCGTACCAGTCTTAGTCGGCGAGATGGGCGACGCCTATCCGGAGATCAGAGATAAGCAGAATCATATTGAGAGTGTCATTAAATCTGAAGAGGAGTCTTTCTGCTGCACGCTGGAGACGGGATGTGAGTTGTTCGAGCGGGTGGCATCGAAGGTCGAGGCAGGCGGCGGAAAAGTTATCGATGGTGAAGATGTCTTCAAGCTGTATGACACTTACGGTTTCCCCTATGATTTGACTGAGATTATCGCTAATGAACGGGGGTTGACTCTCGATAAGGATGGCTTTGATAATGCTATGCAGCGACAGAAAGAAATCTCAAAGGGAGTAGTAGTCCCGCTTGCACCAGCGACAGTGGTGCTCAAAGCAGTGGATCCAACAGTATTGATTGAACAGAAGATACCTGGAACGGAATTCATCAGAGAGAGTTTGAAAACGGACTCCCGCATACTTAAAAGTACGTCTCAGGGCGATCTTATCTTCTTGATTCTCGACAAAACACCATTTTACGTCGAAGCTGGTGGTCAGGTAAGCGACACGGGAATCATTCGATCCCATGCAGGTGAATTCGCCGTAAGAGCCATGCACATTTGCCAAGATATTTACATCCATGAAGGTGAGATCACACGCGGCAACCTGGATGATTTCGATCAGGGAACTCATGTAATTGTTGAAGTCGATGCCGAGCGCCGCTGGGACATCATGCGCAACCACACCGCCACGCACCTGACTCACGCCGCCCTGCGCAAAGTTCTGGGAACACACATCAAACAATCCGGTTCTTACGTCGGTCCCGATCGGTTACGGTTTGATTTTTCGCACCATCAACCGATGACCCCGGACGAGATTGAACAGGTAGAGATGATCGTTAATGGCGAAATCCTCAAGGGGAGCAAGGTGGACACGAAGGAAATGGATGTCGAAGCGGCCAGGAAATCGGGTGCGGTGGCCCTGTTCGGTGAGAAGTACGGCGACACCGTCCGGGTAGTGTCGGTCGCAGACTTTTCCAAGGAGTTGTGCGGCGGCACCCACGTTGATAACGTCGGCCAGATCGGGCCGTTCTTTATTACTTTAGAGACCGGTATCGCCTCGGGTGTGCGGCGTCTGGAAGCGATTACCGGCCGTGAAGCGATCAAGTACATGCTCGACGCTAAGCAATTCCGGCGACGGGCAGCGTCAATCATCGGACGAACGGAGACAGATGCGCTGGATGGCATCCAACAACTGCGCGAAAGTAGCCTTGCCCTGCAAAAGGAGATCAAAAAGGTTAAGGCGGAAATGTTCGCCGGTACTCGACAAACAGTCGGGGAAGAATCTGCCGTGGGACCTGTTTCAGTCATCACCCATGACTTCGGAAAAACGGACCGGGATGTGATGGCTGGGTGGATCGACACCCAGAAGGCACGCCATGAGCCACTCGTGGCATTTAGTCTGGGGATGGTAAGCGGCAAGAACACGTATATGTCTTCGGCAAGCCACCAGGCGGTTTCAGGATTTCATATTCATGTCGGCAACCTGTCCAAGCAGCTACTGCCGCAATTCGGTGGACGCGGAGGTGGCAAGCCGTCATTCGCACAGGGTACGGTGGCACCGAGGACTATTCCAGAGAATTTCTTTGAAGCGGCTCGATTGTTACTCAAGCCGGTCAGGCCCGGCCCTGACGGGAAGGAGGTGGAAAAGGGAAATGGCTGAGGGACATGTTTACAACCGGCTGATGGCGGTGAAGGAACAGCGGGGCGGGGGATTCTTGCTTCTGCTCGACCCTGACCGCTTGCCGGAAAAAACCTACCTTTCGCTTGCGGAGGCCGGCGAGGAGTGCGGCGTCGATGCGATCCTGGTCGGTTCATCGTTCATGCTCAACACCAACTTCGCTTCGGCTGTGAAACAAATAAAAGCGGTCACACCGCTGCCGGTTGTAGTTTTTCCCGGTTCATTTGCGCAGGTGACACCGGATGCCGATGCCATCCTGTTTACCTCGCTGATATCCGGGCGCAACCCTAACTACCTGATCGACGAGCAAGTGCGAGGGGCGCCGCTGGTGAAACGGTTTGGCCTGGAACCGATACCCACCGGCTACATGCTGGTTGAATCGGGGAAGCAAACATCGGTACAATACATCTCGGGTACCCAGCCGATCCCGCGCACCAAGTACGACATTGCCTGCGCGCACGCTCTGGCTGCTCAGTATCTGGGAATGAAACTCGTCTATCTGGAAGCAGGATCGGGCGCCGATCAGCCGGTGCCGGAAGGCATGGTTCGTGCCGTGGCTTCGTATATTGATATACCGATGCTGGTTGGAGGCGGCTTGACGACCCCCGAAGAGTGTGCGGTTCGGATCGAGGCCGGCGCCTCGTTTGTTGTCGTGGGGAATCTGCTGGAGAATGACCCCAAGTTTACATATCTCACGGAATTGACGGCGGCCACCCACCCCAGGGAGGCAGTTACCGTATGAAAAAAGACAAGAGGCTGGCACAGTTGCGAAAGCTGGCCGATGACACGGCCATTCTGCGTAAAGCGGTCATCGAAGAGATGGGCAAGCAGATTCTGGAGATAGCGGCCGTTATCTCCGGTGTGATTGGCTCCGGGGGAAAACTCTTGATTGCCGGCAACGGCGGGTCGGCTGCCGACGCCTCTCACTTTGCCGGCGAAATGATAGTGAGATTGACCGCCGACCGAAACCGTCAGGCGCTACCCGCCCTGGCTCTTTGTACCGACCCGGCGGTCATTACAGCCGCCGGTAACGACTTCGGGTTCGAAAGCATCTTCGCCCGCCAGGTCGAAGGGCTGGGCCGCAAGGGAGACATGTTGTTTGTCATCTCCACCTCCGGTGATTCGGCCAATCTTGTCAAGTCAGTGCAAACTGCCAAACGGCTCGGCCTGTTGACCACCGGCCTGCTGGGTGGCAAGGGTGGGAAACTTGTCAGCCTTGTCGACCGAGCGCTGGTCGTTCCCCACCCGTCAACGCAGCGAATACAGGAAGAGCACATTTTTATCATACATCTGCTGGTGGAATTGGTCGAAAGTGACCTTTTCTGATGGCCAATCGAAGCCACAAATATCTTGAGACAGCCCTTTTTCTCTTTTTTGCGTTGTTTATCTTCGGCTCCACCTTTTCTATCGCTCTGGCCCAGATGTCGTTGGGTGTGTCACTGGTGCTTTTTCTCATCCTGGTGATGGTGGCACGATATAATCCGTTCGTGTCGTCGCTAAGATGGTTTTATCTTTTCGTGGCGCTGTACATCTTTTGGATGCTCCTGTCGGCTCTCGTCGGCCCCACTCCCCTGAGGTCAATACTCATCATCAAGGAAGAATGGCTTTTTTGCGCCATTCCCATTGGTGTCTTCCTCTTTGGCCGCCGGCAGTACCGGCACATGCTGACGACTGCCTTTGCCGCTGGAGTCATGTTGGTTTCGATTTATGGTATCATCCAGCACTTCACCGGAATTCATTTATTCAATGCAACTCCACCCACAGCAGCTTCTGATTTTGGTTATCTGGTATGTGGCAGATTTTCGCATTCGCTCACTTTCGGCAACTACTATGGCACGGCCTCGCTTTTTCTAGCCGGATTAGCTCTGGCAGGACACAGACAGCTTTCCAGACAGATGCGGCTTTTTCTCATTTCTTCATCTCTGTTGGCTATGATCACGACGGTGCTGAGTTACAGTAGAGGACCTATAGCTGCTCTGGCCGTGGGGCTGGTATTGCTGGGGCTAATCCTCGGGCGAAGGTATCTCGTCTATTCACTTGGCACGATTGCGGTGGCTGCTGTCGCGATCCTGATCATCATGCCGGGGCTGACAGGCCGCTTCAGCGGCAAGACGACCAAGGACTTTGGCGGCGTCTACGAGGGGGGTCGGGTGTTTATCTGGAAAAACAGCCTCAGAGTGATTCAAGAAAACCCCATTTTCGGTGTTGGGCAGGGGAATTTCAAGGCGGCTTATTCCTCACACTTGCGAGCGGACATCCCCGAGAAGCGAAAACATGTCCATGCCCACAACGATCTGCTGAATGTCGCTGCCATCTCAGGCATACCCGGGGCCGTCTTTTTCTTAGGGATGTGGCTGGTTGCCGTCGGCTACTTTTGGAAAGGCTGGCGAATGAGACAGAAGATGGGGAGAGACAGTTCCATAAGTCTACGGAACCGCGTAGGGGCGGGGCTTGTCTCCGCCCAAGACAAAGAGTTGTGGCGACACAAGGCCGCCACCTACGCGGGCCCATACCACGTGTGGGACAATATCGGGTCGGACGGAACCTTTGCGCTGGCGGCGCTGGTCGGCTCTGTCGTGTTTTTTGTGACTTCCCTTTTTGAAGCTACTTTCGCCGATGAGGAAGTTCGCCAGATGCTGATGTTCATCTGGGCCGCCGGGCTGTGGCTGTGGTATAAAGGTTCTGACCGAGAAGAAACGATAACCGTCAAAAGCGCTTGACAAGAGGAGCCTTTTGAGTTTAATACGGGCGAGGTAAGGTATGGCAGTGAAAACGAAAAAACCGGCCAAGGAAAGCCAAGATCAGGTCAAATGGCCATTCGGTAAGAGGAACTACCTGGTTTTTGCCCTGGCGGTGGTGGTCATAATAATCGGATACATCACCCTCGGGCAGGGTTCGATTACCTTAGCCCCAATCCTGCTGGTGCTGGGCTACTGCGTACTGATTCCCGTTGCGCTGATTATTAGGGGGCGTCCGAAGGCTGACAGCCGCAATGAGTCAAGGCAACAGCCCGGCAGTTAGTTCCTTCCAGTAAGCAGTACCCAGAAACGTGAGTTGACGACAATTTCCATCAAAGGAGTAGAAACATGGCGGTAAAGCGTTTGTTCAGCAAGTACGGATTGGAAAACCATGGCATAACCAATATCCGCCAGGTTTACTGGAACCACAACACCCCTATGCTATACGAGGAGGTAATCCGCAACGGCGAGGGGTGTGTGGCGCACCTGGGGCCGGTCGTGGTGCGAACCGGGCTGCACACCGGACGTGCGGCCAAAGACAAGTTTATCGTTGAGGAACCCCAGACCGCCGGCAACGTCTGGTGGGGGCCGGTAAACAAACCGTTTTCATCCGAGAAGTTTGAACTTCTGTTCAGAAGGCTGCTGGCCTATTTGCAGGGGAGAGATTTGTACGTGCAGGACTGCTTGGCCGGGTATGATCCCCGGTATCGTCTGCCGATCAGGGTGATAACCGAAACGGCCTGGCACAATCTGTTTGCCCGTAATATGTTCATCCAGGCCAAACCGGAGCAACTGGTCGACCATGTGCCGGAGTTTACGGTGCTCCACGTGCCCAACTTCCAAGCTATCCCCGAACTTGACGGCACCAACTCGGAGGCTTTTATCATTCTCAATCTGAGCCGCAAGATCGTTTTTATCGGTGGCACCAGCTATGGCGGAGAGATAAAGAAATCGATTTTTACCGTGTTGAATTATCTTCTCCCGCAAGAGAACGTCCTGTCGATGCACTGTAGCGCCAATATCGGCCCGGATGGCGACGTCGCTCTCTTCTTCGGCCTTTCCGGCACCGGCAAGACTACCCTGTCAGCCGATCCCAATCGTAAGTTGATCGGCGATGACGAGCATGGGTGGAGTGCCAACGGGGTGTTCAATTTTGAGGGCGGTTGCTACGCCAAGGTGATTAACCTATCAGAGGAATCCGAGCCTGAAATCTATGAAACGACACGCAAGTTCGGCACCATTTTAGAAAATGTCGGCATCGATGCCATCACCAGACGGCTTGATTTGAACGATGCCGAGCTTACGGAAAACACGCGAGCAGCGTATCCGTTGAGCCATGTCCCGAACGCTTTGAGAGAGAGCATGGGCGGGCACCCCAAGAATGTCATTATGCTCACAGCTGATGCTTTTGGTGTTCTTCCCCCCATATCGAGGCTTACACCCCAGCAGGCCATGTATCATTTTATCTCCGGTTATACCGCCAAGGTGGCCGGCACGGAAGCCGGTATCAAAGAGCCACAGGCGACCTTCTCGGCCTGCTTTGGGGCGCCGTTTATGGTTCTGCATCCCTCTCGCTACGCTGAGCTGCTGGCGCAAAGGATCAACGAGCACAAGGTCGACTGCTGGCTGGTCAATACCGGCTGGAGCGGCGGGCCGTATGGCGTGGGGGAGCGAATGAAGATCAAGTACACGCGGGCGTTGCTAAACGCCGCTCTCGACGGCAGCCTCGGCAAGGGGCGTTTCGAAGAGGATCCCATCTTCGGAGTCCAGGTGCCGACTGCATGTAAGGGCGTACCGGCTGAGATTCTCAAGCCGAGAAACACCTGGGGTGATAAAGAGGCGTATGACAAAAAAGCCCGCGAGCTGGCTCGTCTATTCGGGGAAAACTTCAAGCAGTTTGAAGATCGGACGCCGCTTGAGGTGTGTTCTGCCGGGCCACGGGCATTGGTGAGAGCGTAGTTGATGTAGGGCAGGAGTCCCCGACTCCTGCCACTAGTGCCCAACGGATCTTCAGACCCAATGGGAAAGCCCTTTGTCACGTGGGGCGATCTGAAGATCACCCCGCCACAGAAACAGAACAGGGGTTCTCCCTACCTACGGACACGGCGGCGGAGCGGGGCCATCAAAGAACAGGTAGTCAACCAGGTAGGTCAAATCGGCCACGTTGACGTCACCGACTCCATCGGCATTGGCCTCTTCGGGGCACGCAGGTGGTGGCCCGCCCTGGAAGAGATAGACAACAAGGTAACTCAGGTCGGCCACGTTGATCTCGCCTACGCCGTCAACATTGCCTCTCATGCCCTGGCAGCAGGGGGTATATGTGAGCCTTCCGCTGGTAAAATTGACAAAGCGCACCGGTTGGGAGTACGGACCACCCAACAGGCAGACATCACCGGCGCCACCGTATAATTCACTGGTTCCAGTGATATTGTTGCCCTCAGCGTCAAAGACCTCCTGTGACACAGCCAGGTACTCAAGCTCCCACCAACAGGAAACACCGTTTGAGTCGCTCACGGCCAAGCTGTTATCACCACAATAACCCCAAACGAAATTGATATCCTTGGCGATGCCACTGTCGGGTGCAGAGACACTAAACTTCAGTCTGGCCAGGGTCACCGGCAGTGGCGGCAGCGAAAGATCCATCTGACCGGTACCAAATTCCAAAGCGAAACTGGCCAGCTTGAGGTCGGCGGTGTCACCGGAAATATCCTCATGAAACAGGAAAGTGGCCCATTGAGAAAACTCCTCGCCAATTTGGGCGTCCAGCAATTCAATACCGGTCGTATCGTACTCCAAGTGGAACTGAAAGCCGCAGAAACTTTCCGTCCCCGCCGTGATCACAATGTCCACCCACCCGGTGTCCACGCCAAAGAGTTCCGTGTTCACAATTTCGATGGCATAGGCCTCGCTTGTGGAGGTTCGGGAGACCGCTGGCGGTACGTCGCTCGGAGGAGCACCTATGCCACCGTAGCATGGTTCTATCTCGCCAAGAATCACCTGCCACAAGGTAGAGACATCACCTACGGTCAGAACAATGCCATCGCAGTTGATGTCGGATTGAGCGATCATTCCCCAAGGGGGAGGGCCAAACGCGCAGACAAAGAAGGAATAGTATGCCGCGAGATCGCCGATCGAACTGGAAATACCATCCAGGTCAATGTCACCTGTGGAAGTGAAAGTGTCGATATCAAAAAAGCCACTGCTTTGGGGTATGACATCAATTGAACGTTCAGTCTCACCGGCATTGGCGGCCATTGCTGCGCAGGACATGATACCAACTAACGCCAGTGAGCTAATTAGATGCCTTGAAAGTATCATCGCAACCTCCTTGGTTTGGACCAGGCGTAAACGCGGGCTGGATGGGATACCTCATCCTGCTCGAATATCCGAACGAAACGATAGGGTCGGACATTGAACATGAACCAGTTAATTGCAACATACTGCACTTTCCACAAGTTGTCAAGCATTTTTCCCGATCCGCTGGTCACGAAATGACTCTTCAGTATTCTGTTGTCACACTCCACGCTTAATTGTATAACTGTTAGAAACTTGTAGGGCAGAACCCGAAGGCGGGTTCTGCCTATTAAAGCCATGAATTGGCAGAACCACAGGGGGTTCTGCCCTACCGTTGCTAAATCCCGTGAACGGTGGACATCCTCGTCCGGCGTTGGTGTGGTGTTTTCAGCGAAATAACGCGGTGTCCGCCTCAGGCGGACACCGCGCTCGGAGTTACGAACTGCCGTCTCAAGCTTAGAAATTCAGAACAAACGATGTCTGAACCCGCAGGTTCTTGGCGATCCCGGCATTTTTGTACTCAGTCTCCCACTGGGACACTTCCACCCCGATCGAAGCCTGCTGCACGATGTAGTAACGAATGTTGCCGAAGTAGCTCGTGTTTTTCGAGCGACCGTTGGTGATGTCCTCAAGGTCCTCGTCTTTGGGATCATCCAGTCCGAAACCGGCGGCAAGTTTGACCTTCGGCGACGGCTTAACCCAGGCCGAGGCCCAACCGCCCATAGACTCCACCCCATCGATTGTGCTACTTTGCAGAATACCTCCAAAGTAGCTGCCCAGATTGATGCCGGTGAAGGCCTCGCCGGCAAACCCAAAACCGTTAGGGAATGAAACCATGACGTGGCCGACTGCAGCCCAGCTTTCGTACTTCTGGGAATTGCCCTGGTTGGTTTCAGCTTTCAACTCCCCCCACAGCGCGGAGGCGCCAACGCGAACAGATGCCCCAGTTGGGAAGTTATGTTTTACCTCAAACAGCCCCTGGAAAGAGGGGATGGCGGCATCGGTGCCGTCATCGTCACCATCGCTGGGCTCACCGAGTGCGAGGGTCGGGACCAGGTCCTCGCCGATCGTGCGGAAGAAACCGCCCGCAAAGGTGACATCCGTTTGCGGATTGGGCTGGATGGTGTGCCACAGGCTGACCTGAGGGCGAAGGTAGCCAATGTTGCCGCAGCCCCACAGAGCCGCATAGTTCAGAGTGGCTGGGTTTAGCGGTGAAATCAGGTCCCAGCTCTGACCGGCAAGCAGTTTGGTGTTGCTGGATTGGATGGTGAAGTAGGCGTGGCGCAACTGGAGCGTCGCCTCGTTCTGGACAATAGAGGGCCCAGAAGCACCGGCGTACAAGTCAAACTCGAGTTTGCCGCCAACCTGGACATCTTTGTATCCTTTTCCGGTAGCCACGAACCCGAAGCGGGTCTGGTTGGCAGTCATGTTGAACTGCTCGTTATCTTTGTTGTAGATTGGCTGTTCAACCCACATGACATAGTTACCGTGGCTGGTCAGGTTTTGGTCGTACGACCCGTCCAGCTTGAAGTAGCCATACCACTTCAGGTCGAAAGTGGGTTTGTCGGCAGCGTTTGCCACCGCACCGGAAACCAGCAGAAGACTGGCCACCAAGCCGGCGATTACATACGCTCTTCTCATCTCACACTCCTTTGTTTGGGATGTTGGTTAAAATAGCGTTTATTTGCTTTTCTTTCACACATTCACGACTGACCAATTCACACAAGCCGACGCATTCAATAATCTTATCGTCCTGCCTGTGAAAATATTGAACACTTTTGTCAACTACGAGCCATTCTTTTCAGCGGTCTTAGTTTTGGCCTTATCGAGCAATTCTTTAGCGCTGTTTTACCCCTCAGAGAACGCCCCAGCTATCGATCATGGAGGCGGCCGTAGACGAGCACAACTGCCAACCGGGGATTCGATAAATGTGAGATGGGCTTTCAGCGTCGGGCAAACCCCATAGCGGGGAGACGTTAATTGCTCTGGGATTGGTCGATCAGAGTACGATACCGGTCTATGAGGCGAGAGGTCTCTTCTTTTGAGCTGGACTCAGCTAAGATGTTGAAGGCAGCGGTCAGCCGGTCGGGAACGACCAGTACCCAGGCGTTATCTTCGAATATACGCACGCCGTCAATAAGTTGGCGCTGCTTGTCTTCGGAACCGGTAATCAGTTTGCGCATAACGGCGCCCTTTTTAGCCCAGGGGCAGGGGACGGAGATCGTGCGGCGCTTGAGGTGCTCGAATTTCTTGCGCAGGGTTGCCAGGTGGCTTTTTGTCTGGGCCATCATTTCCAGAACTGTGACCGCGGCCAACATGGCGTCGGCTCCCATTTGAAAGCCGGGGAAAATAAAGCCGCCCCGGGTGCCGCCGACAAAATCGACCTCGCCCCCACGGCGGATTTCCATCATGGCCAGGTGGTCGTTGGCAACTCGGATGACGGGGACGCCATGCTGTTCAGCGACCTCCTCAACGCCCATCGAGGCGCCCACCGGCACGGCAATTTTTCGCGCCTGGTGAGTCTTGAGGTAGAGGTAGGTGACAATCAACAGCAAGAGTTGACTGTCAATCGGTTTGCCCAGCTCATCGACGACGGTCAGCTTTTCGGCCGCTGGGTTCAATAGGAAGCCGATATCGGCATTGAGTGAGGTAACAATCGAAGAGAGCTGCACGATCGCCTGAGCGCTTTCTTCGGGTGAACTGGAGAATTTTCGTGGATTCAGGGTAGCGTTCAACTCGACTGCCGAGATGCCAAGCTCACCAAACAGGGTGGGGAAGATCTGGCTGGAAGAGCCGTTGGAATGATCGATGACCACCTTGAAACCGGCCTTTTTGATCGTGCCAACGTCGATTTCATTCAGAAAATCAAGGCGGTAGTTTTCCAACACACGCTCGGGCATCTCTAAATGTCCGATGTGGTCAAGGGAGGCGCGTGCAAAGTCCTCGCCGAAATACATCCGCTCCACCTTTTTTAACTTTGCGGTCGGCATGTCTAACCCGCAGCCGTCGAAGAATATGGAGTCAATCAGGCGGTAGTCTATAGGACTATGGCGGATGTAGATTCCTGCCGCATGGCCACCCTTTTGCAGAGAGTAGCGAACCACCGGAATGGGCAGGGTTTCCAGGTCGGACACGTTAACGCCCGCTGCCAGCAGACCGGAAATCAGACCCCGCTTCAGCAGGCGAGAGGTATCGGAGGCATCGCGGCTGGTCACAACAGTACTTCCCTGGCCAAGGAACGCACCAAAAGCGGCGCCCACCCGAACTGCCATCTCGGGGGTTATCTCGGTCAGCGCCAGGCCGGTAATCTTGGAGTCGGTGAATAGTTCCCGGTTCCACTTTTCACCCCATACGATGGAAGTGGAAACGATAGCCCCGGCGTCAACCGTTTTGCCCGGCCATATCTTGCAGTTGGCCTTGACGGTAGCGGCATCCCCGATGGCGCAGTCATCCGAGACGATGACGTCATCGAGAAGCTGGACATTTTCTCCCACGTGGGCGCGGTTGCACACAACACTTCTACTCATGATAGTCTCGGCGCCAATCGTGCAATCGGCCCATATGACTGAGTTTTTCAGATCACACCTTCCCCCGATGCGCGTGCGGTCGCCAACCACGCAGTTGTGCAGCTTCACCCCGGACTCAAGGTACACGTCATTGCCTAATACCACCCTGCCCGTTAACTCCACTCTCTCTTGAATGTGAACATTGGCTCCCTTGTAGACCGTCCCGCCCTCGAGTTGGGTCGCTTCTCCTTTGAGATCGAGCCGCAAGTTCCCTTCGTAGAAATCGATATGGGTGCGTCGGTATTCGTCAACGTTGCCGACATCCTTCCAGTAGCCGCTCATAGTCTTGCCGTAGAGCCGCATTTCCCTGGAAAGCATGAGTGGGTATAGGTTCTGGGAAAAGTCGAAGTTGGTCTTGGGCGGAATCAATTGAATGGCGTCGGGCTCAAGGATATAAATGCCGGTGTTAATCGTATCGGAAAAGGCTTCTCCCCAGGAAGGTTTTTCCAGAAACCGGACAATGCGGCCGTCCTGGTCGGTGATAACGATGCCATAGGCCAGCGGATTCTCCACCCGAGTCAGCAGGATAGTGGCCTCGGCCGTCTTTTGGCGGTGCCAGTTCAGCGCTTCGCTCAGATCAAAGTCGGTGATGAGGTCACCGGAAATGACCAGCACCGGTTCATTGACGACATTAAGGGCGGAACGGACAGCCCCGGCGGTGCCAAAATCCTCTTCCGACTGCGCGTACTCCATCGTCACGCCAAAGGCGCGGCCATCCCCGAAATGGTTTTTGATAGTATCCGGTTGAAAATAAAGCGAGGCGGTGATTTCGGTGATGCCGTGTTTAGCGAGAAGGCTGACAACATGTTCCATTATCGGGAGGTTTGCGATGGGAACTATCGGCTTGGGAAGATTTATCGTGAGCGGCCGAAGGCGGGTTCCGAAACCCCCGGCCATAATAATTGCCTTCATCTGTGCGCTCCGCCTGTTTTCCCCGGCTATCCGTTCCTCAAGTATCCCAATGCCACCATTTTCCGGGTGACATCAAAGAAGTCGTCGTACTTATAGAAGACAATATCATTAATGAGGCAGTATTGTTCAAGGTCTTTTTTGGCAAAGATGACATCGGCTTCGGCGGTAGCGCAGGTGTCGGAGTAACCGTCCCCGACAAAAACGACGTGGGTCTTCTGCGGCTTTGCGTTTCTATATTCCCGTATCCTTTCCCCTTTGCAGTTTCCGCATCGGCGGCAGGTCCGATTGTGGTGGGTAAACTCCACCGTGATGCCGCCGTTTTCCAACTTACCTCTGTTGGCAATAACGGAAAGGTGCTCCAGGTTGTTACGCTCGAGAAGGTGCCTGATGTAAAAATCGAGCCCATCGGAGACGACAAACAGATCGATGCTGCTTGCCTGACACCGCTTTTCAAATTCCACAAACCCGGGATTTAGCTCAAACTGCTCAAGGAAACGATAAACCTCCTCTTCGGTGGCGCGCGCCATTGCCGCTTCCTGCAGGAGGCAATCGCGGGTTGAGAGGCGACCGGCCTTCCAGTCGGGAATCAATTCATCATTTTTTCCCCCTGAAAAGTGGTGAAACAGATTATAGCCCACGTCGCGGCGGGAGATGGTTCCATCGAAATCACAGAAAACGGCTGTATGCAATTCGGTCATGGGCTAAAATATACTTTCACCAGAACGGTAGAAAGGAGAATAAACAGCAGAGTGTAGCTCAACAGCCAGAAACGGTATAGACGCGCGGCACGAAACTGCTCCGCGAGAAGGAATATCTTTATCAGTATCATCGCCAGCAAGGCAATCAGTCCCCCGAAGGCAACCCTGCCGGCGATAGGGAGTTCCAGCAGGTACAGCACGGTGGCCAGCAGGAAGCAGCCGAAGATAAGATACCATGAAACTCTCTGCAGCCGTATCAGGGACTTGATGCGAAAGTACCGTTCTTTCATACGGGGCTGCTTTCAAACGCCGGGTATTGTTTCATTCTCGCATGCTATCATTCAACTCCGCATGACAGCCCTTTCACAATTACGTGTCGAGCGGAATGAGGCTGTTGCATAAGTTCACCAACATCTCCTTAGTCACTGCCGGTTTCCCCCTTGGCCTCAGTTTCCTCTCGTGGCGGGGCATATTTTACATAATTGTCTAACCACTCAGTCATTTCCCAGAGCACGTGCATCACCGACTCGCGCGCTCGATAGCCGTGGCTTTCGTGCGGTAGCATCACCAACCGCGCTGTGGCCCCCTGGCCCTTCAGGGCTCCGTAGAACCGTTCACTCTGAAGGGGATAGGTGCCGCTGTTGTTGTCGGCCTCGCCGTGAATGAGCAGGATCGGTTCGTTCACCTTTTCAGCGTGCATGAACGGAGACATGGCAAAATAGACTTCGGGTGTTTCCCACAGGGTACGCTCCTCTGATTGGAAACCGAACGGTGTTAAAGTGCGATTGTAGGCGCCGCTGCGAGCGATACCGGCCCGGTATAGGTCACAATGTGCCAATAGGTTGGCTGCCATGAAGGCCCCATAGGAATGGCCGCCGATGGCTATCCGGTTGCGGTCGGCCACACCGCGCTTCACCACCTCATCGACGGCGGCCCGGGCGCTGGATACCAGTTGCTCGACATAGGTATCGTTCGGCTCCTCGTCTCCCTCGCCGATAATCGGCATGGTGGGGTCATCCAGGACGGCATATCCGTGGACAAGCCACAAAAGCGGCGAGTACCACCCGATTCGTATGAAGCGGTAGGGCGAGTCGGTGACCTGACCGGCCGCATCGGCGCTTTTGTACTCCTGCGGATAGGCCCACATCAGCATCGGCAGCGGGCCGTCATCGAGAGAGTATCCCGCCGGAAGATAAAGGGTGGCCGTCATCTGCACGCCATCGGAACGTTCGTACCGAATCAACTCCTTCTGGACATCTTTCAACTCTGGCGTTGGATGCGGGAAGAAAGTAAGCTGTTTGATGTCATCCTTGTTCAGGTCACGCAGAAAATAGTTGGGCGGTTCGTTTACCGACTCGCGGCTGGTCAACAGCTTTTGCTTCTTGACGTCAAGGAAGCGCACCGGACGTTCAAAGTACGGCTCTTGAGATCGAAACAGCCGCTTTGTTTCCAACGTCTTCAGGTCGAATTCATCGAGAAACGGCCGGTCACCCTCTGGCGAGGCGCCGTCGCCAGAGAGAAACAGGGTCTTGCCCTTGTCGGCTGTAAGTAGCACGCTGGTGCCTCTATCAGTGTGGTGCATGAGCGGCTGACCGGGGTCATTATATCTATCTTCCCACGAGCGGTCGATCAAGAGCCTCGGCTCGCGTTCGGGAGAACCTGGTCCAACCTGCCAGGTTCGTACTTTTCGAGTCTTCCACCACCACTCTGAGACAATCGCAAGGTCATCATTCCCCCACCTTACGTCTTCATAGCGCAAACTGAGTGTGATCAAGGGTAGCGGATCAGCATCAAACGGAGCCGGCAGCAGATAGACCTGGTCGCGTTCTTCCGCATCGGCGCCGGCGTCACCGCCGTCCAGCGCTTCCGTCCAGTGCAGGGTGGCTTCGGCATCCGCCCGCCAACCCACGTCACGCCGACCGGTCCGTACCGAGCCAAAGGCAATGGGCACGCTCTCCGCAAGCGGCAGATCCGCCAGCTCATACACCACGTTGCCGTCAAGGTCCCACACCTCTACTTTTTTGGGAAAACGATAGACCGGCACCGTGTATGAAAACGGGCGGTGGATTGTCTCCACAAGGATATACTTTCCGTCCGGAGAGGGGGTAGCGCGCCTGATGATGCCGCGCGCGCCGATAGGTGTGATCTTGCCATCGAGGGTGGCTCTATACATTTGCGCGATCGCATAGTGTTCAAACAGATCCTCATCGTGCGTGTTCTTCAGCAGGTCCTGGTAGGTGCGGGCCGGCGCCTTGCCGCCGATGTTCTCCTGTATTATCGGGCCGGACGGCACAATCGGCTCCTCAGGCGCCGTACCACGATTGGCGGGAATCGTCTTGGCAATGATTGTCTTGCTGTCCGAAAGCCAATGGTAGGGACTGCCGTAGGCGGCGTTGAGAGGATGTGGCAATACCGGCGCGGCTTCGCCGCTTTTCACCTCGGCTGCCCAGAGTTCCAGGCGGTCGCTGTGCGAAATCGTGAACGCTATCCACTTTCCATCAGGCGACCAGTTAATGTTGGTGATTTTCGGGTTCTCCGGTAAACCAGAGACCTCATGTTCGGTCCCGTCCAAGACCTTTTTCAACATCATTTCGTTGAAGTACCGCTTCCGGCTGGGGCCGTTGGTGCGGGGGTTGATGCGCAGGCCGGCCAGGCGCAGCTCGGGCCGGGAGAGATCTTCAATGGTCGTCAGGGCAGGATACTTCAGAAGCAGCATCCATTCCTGATCAGGACTGATGGAAACCACCGGTGGGCGCGGTGCATCCACGAGATCGGCAATAGCTTTTGGCGGCATTTGATAACGCGGCTTCGACATGCCTGGCTCTTGTGCCGCCGCTGATGTGAAAAGCAGCAGTAAAAGTCCAAAGGTCAGAGCTCGGATAACCTTGTTGCTGGTGAAAATGTGACAGTTTGAGGTAGCCATCGCAGGAACCTCCTCACTTGGGATTGTGGTGGGAGGGAAACACTGTTTCTCTCCCGGTCGATTTCATCATTTTGAGGGAAAAGGATATGAATTCTTTGGCCGCCGTACAAGGCCTTTTTCCGCAGGCGATGATACAATTGCTACCTCTCAGATTGACAGATGAGGGCAAAGTGTGCATACTTCAGAAGAAGTAGGTCAAAAGCCTGCCTTGGCGGGTGCTTTTGACATTCCCCAGGTGAAGGCAGTTGTCGAAACCACAGGGGTTTCGACCTACGATACTGATCGCAAAGGAGTTATCACGCAGGGTTGCATGACGGCACCCAAATGAATGAATAAGGAAAGGTGACCTAATATGAAAAAGGTCGATTATCCGATTGATAAGCGAAGCTGGCAGCCGAGCCTTATTCCGGGTCCGGTCGTTCTCATTTCCACCTTTGACGCAAAGAAAAGCCCGAACATCGCTCCCAAAAGCTGGGTCCAGATGGTTTCTTTTGAGCCTCCCGTGCTGATGTTCTCCGGTACGAAGGGAAACACCACTGAGAACAACATTCTTCAGACCGGTTGCTTTGCAGTGAATGTTGTAGATGCCTCCATGGCATCCAAAGTCTATGGATGTATCAAATGGTTTGGACAGGAACGGATTGAGAGAACCGGATTCAGCCTCGTGGAGGCTTCAAAGATTCGCGCTCCTGTTATCGATGACTGCAAGGCGCACATTGAGTGCCGCCTTGACAGGACAATGGAGATTGGCTCCGGTTTTGTCGTTTTCGGCGAAATTGTCGCCGCCTCCATCTGGGAGCAGATACTTGTGGCCGAACGCGAAAGACAATACCAGCTTCTCAGCCAAATCGTCTTCCTTGAAGACAACCTGTATTCCAGGATTGACAGAGTGGCAACAATCGACGGAGTGAAGTGATATGAACACAAGCGATGATAGGTTTATCAGATATGTTGTTTTGTTCTCCCGTATTCCTGAGAAAAGCATGACCGAGGAAGTGATCAAGGCTCATGTCGCCCATCTCAAGCAACTTGAGCAAAACGGTCAATTAGTCTTGTGCGGTCCGTTCACCGACTACAAGGGCGGCATGATAGTCTTTCGTGCCGAATCTTATGAACAAGCCAAAGCAATTGCCGAATCCGATCCGTTCGTGACCTCAGGTGTCGAAAAGTACGAGCTTCGGACTTTGCAGCTTTCATGCAAAGAGAATAATCACATGGGAATGGGATAGTGGTTATGGAATTCCATCCGGTAACGCCGGAACGGTGGCACGACTTTGAAAAGCTCTTTGGCAAGCGCGGCGCCTGCGGTGGCTGCTGGTGCATGTGGTGGCGGCTGAAACGTTCTGAATTTGAGAAGCAAAAAGGGTTGAAAAACAAGCGCACCATGAAAAAGATTATCGCTTCCGGCAACGTACCCGGTATCCTCGCCTATGCCGACGACGAGCCAATTGGATGGTGCTCGGTTGGCCCGCGCAAAGACTACCCGGCGCTGGAGCGCTCACGTGTGTTGAAACGGGTTGATGACCAGCCGGTCTGGTCAATCGTCTGCCTTTTTATTGCCCGAGCTTACAGGAAGAGGGGTGTTTCCCTAAGGTTGTTGCAAGCGGCTGTCGACTATGCGAGAGTGAATGGAGCTACGCTCTTGGAAGGATACCCCTTCGATCTAACCGGAAAAAAGTCTCCCTTGCCTGATCCATTCGTCTGGACAGGGCTGGTATCAGCCTATCGTGAGGCGGACTTTGTGGAAGTTGCTCGCCGCTCGCCCACGAGACCGATTATGAGGTACTATCTTGAGGAGAAAACGAATGGGTGAATCCATAGTTAAAGACATTTGGCGGACTATTCGGGCCCTCAACCGCGCCTACTCCACTACCAGCCTGATCGGCCTCAAATGATAGGCGTGCTTGGAGTCAGCGTTGTCGAAAAGGGCGATGCCAAGGTACAGTTCACCTCTGAAAGCAACATCGAACGCCGACCTCGTTGAAAGGCGGCGGGCGAACTCTACCGTCCATACGCCGTTGCGCCAGATGCCGCACGCTTTGACATCGCCACGGTCACCCGTTGTCGGCGCCACCAATACGGCCGGCTCACGTGAGTCCAGTGAGAAGGTATCCAGATCAAGATGGTAGGCAACGTAATCGCTGGACCCAATCCAGATCCAGTGGCGCATAACTATGTGCTGAGGTAGAAAATACGGCTGCTGCCACTCTTCGTTCAGGTTTGACTTGTACCCACCACTGGCGATATTATCGTAGTGTCGTCCGCCGACTATTGCGTTCTCGTAGGCTCCCCACCAGCGATCATCAGCCTCCCAGGCCGGATTAGTGCTGAGCGCCATCCACTGCCAGACGTCGACCGTGTCACCGCCGGTGTAGTGAAGCCCCATCTTGCCCGGCGTGCGCACGTGGCAGGTTACCAGACAACCGCCTTTTCTCTTGTGAAAGGACAGCGCCACTTTGTCTTCCGAGTAGATGCTTTCGCCGAATATATCGATATATTCTGACACTTCCTCGACCCACGCACCCTTAGTCTTAACGAGACGCCGATTGTATGAGCGCGACTGGTCG
>SDBS01002324.1_pt1 | contig 19091 bp, 12 predicted proteins | sample 2277091 | NCBI WGS metagenome assembly SDBS01 (sample SAMN10404972, study PRJNA504765) | marine sediment metagenome | isolation source: marine sediment core GS10_PC15, 163 cmbsf | place: Arctic Ocean: Southern Knipovich Ridge | collected 2010 | reverse complement strand
CGGCAAGATCGTACCGCGTGGCCAGCCAGGGCTGCGAAACCGATAGCATGTACCAGCGCAACGCATCGGCCCCATAGGCGTCAACCGCCTCCCAGGGGTCGGCGACGTTGCCTTTCGACTTGCTCATCTTCTGCCCGTCTTTATCGACGATGAACTCCATCACCAGGCAATTGAGGAAACTCGGCTCATCCCGCAGCAAGGTGGAAATCGCCACCAGTGAATAAAACCATCCGCGCGTCTGGTCGACCGCCTCGGAAATGAAGGCCGCCGGGAATAGCGTATCGAAATCATCTTTGTGTTCGAACGGGTAGTGCCACTGCGCAAACGGCATCGCGCCGGAATCAAACCAGACATCAATTACATCCGGCACCCGGCGCATCGTCCCGCCGCAGTCGCAATGCAGGGTGACCCGGTCCATGTATGGCTTATGCAGATCGATCGGGTCCGGCAGGTTTTCGCCCTTCTCTTTGAGCATGGCCACGCTATCGACGGCGGTTTTATTGCCGCAATCTTCGCAGATCCAGATGTTCAGCGGTGTACCCCAGAACCGCTCGCGTGAAAGTGCCCAATCGACATTATTTTCCAGCCATTCGCCGAAACGGCGCTCACCGATCTCGGGCGGATACCAGGATATTTTGTTGTTGGCCGCCAAGAGGTTGGCGCGGAATTCCGAGGTCTTGATATACCACGATTTACGCGCGTAATAAATCAACGGCGAATCGCACCGCCAGCAAAACGGATAGTTGTGGCGATAACTCTCCGCGCGATAAAGCCGCCCCATGGCCTTGAGGTCTGCGATTATTTTCGGGTCCGCGTCCTTAACAAACATCCCGGCATAAGGCGTGATCTTTTCCGCAAAGGCGCCGTTTTGTTGCACCGGCTGGAAAACCGGAAGGTCATGTTGCTTTCCGGCTTCATAGTCATCCGCGCCGAATGCCGGGGCCATATGTACAATCCCGGTCCCCTCTTCCATGGACACAAAATCAGTGGTAATAACAAAGTACGCCGACCCCGCCTGGTCGGCAAAGAAATCAAACAACGGTCGATAACGTTTGTCGGCCAACGCGGACCCCTTACACCGATCGATAGTCTCAAATTCGCCGCCCAAAACCTGCTGAGCCAATGCTTCGGCCACAATAAGCTTCCGACCGTCCTTGATCACCGTGATGTATTCACTATCGGCGTCGACAGCCAGTGCCGTATTGGAGATCAACGTCCAGGGCGTGGTTGTCCAGACCAGGAAAGAAACCTCCGGGTCATCTTCCAGCGGCATGGTGACAAAGACCGAGGGGTCCTCAACCTCTTGATACCCCTGCGCCACTTCATGAGCGGACAACCCGGTCTCACAGCGCGGGCAGAACGGCACAATTTTATGTCCCTCGTATATCAACCCCCGGTTGAAAAACTGGGCCAGAATCCACCAGACTGTCTCCATATAGTCACAATCGAGAGTGATGTACGGGTGTTCCAAATCGAGCCAATACCCGATGCGGGTCGTCAGATCATTCCATTCTTCCAAATAGCGGAAAACCGACTCGCGGCACTTCTGATTGAATCTCTCGACGCCATATGCTTCGATTTTGGCTTTGTTTTCCAATCCCAGTTGTTTTTCCACCTCGATCTCGACCGGCAAACCGTGGGTGTCCCAGCCCGCCTTGCGGGCGACCAGCATCCCGCGCATCGTCTTGTAACGGCAGACAGTGTCCTTAATCGTCCGCGAAATCACATGATGGATCCCGGGTCTTCCGTTGGCGGTCGGGGGACCTTCGAAAAAGATAAATGGCTTACGACCCTCCCGCAGGGCCATCGACTTGTTGAATATGTCGTTCTTTTTCCAGAATGCGAGAACATCTTTCTCCGCCTCGGGAAACGAAAACTCTTTTGGCAATGCGTTAAACATTCGTAATCCGCTTTCCTCAGTCCATCTATCCTGTTGTATTACGTCGGTTGTCGGCCATCGCTGGTGGAGTCCGAGTTTTACAGCGACATTCGTTCCACCAAACCCTCGATCAAACTTTTCAATTTAGGTTCAGCCCGGCCGGCTACCTCGACAATTTCCTGGTGGCTGGTCGGTCGCAGGGCATCGGGCAGACCCATATCGGTGATAATCGAAAACCCGGCCACCCGGGTCCCCTGGTGCCTGGCGACTATTACTTCGGGGACGGTCGACATGCCCACAACATCGGCGCCGATAATCCGCAGGAACCGATATTCCGCGGCGGTCTCCAGGGTCGGCCCGGACACCGCAACATAGACCCCCTTCTTGACCGCAATTTTCCTCTCCAGCGCCGCCTCCTGCGCCTGCTTGATCAACTCCGGGTCATAACAATGGCACATATCCGGGAAGCGCGGGCCCAGGGTATCGTCATTCGGACCGATCAGCGGGTTGACCCCCTGCATATTGATATGATCGGTAATGATCATAACATCCCCCCGTTCAAACTGCGGGTTCATCCCGCCACAGGCATTGGAGACAATTAAAACCTTAATCCCCAGTTCTTTCATCACCCGAATGGGAAAGGTTACCTCGGTCAGGGAATATCCCTCGTAGAAATGAAACCGACCCTGCATCGCGACAACGTTCTTCCCCCCCAACCGGCCGAAAAGCAACCGCCCGGCGTGGCTCTCCACGGTGGAAACCGGGAAATGCGGAATATGTTCATATCCCACCGAGGCGGAGACTTCTATTCCCTCACCCAATGAACCCAGGCCGGTGCCGAGGATGATCCCGATATCGGGGACGAAATCGGTTTTGGTGCGAATAAATTTCGCGGCTTCGGTGATTTTCTGTTTTAAATTCTCCATTTTTATCGTTCCCTTAATTTCCCGAGCCCGACGATGGCCCGCCTTTCGTGCCGGGTTTATCGGGTGTGGTTTCATCGGCTTCCCCGCCGAAGATCTTGTTCAATGCGGCATCAAACGCATCTTGAGTGTCGGCCCGCTCCTGCTGCTCAGCGGGGATAAACGGCTCCTGCACCGGAGCTCCCGTGGTATCCTCTACAACAGGGACCATTGACTTACCCGGCAATTCCGGTGCGGATACTTTCTTCTCTCTTTGTGGCGCCACCATCCCCGAACGCTCCGCTACGGCTGGCGTTTCGATCTCAACCACCACGGTGGCATCCAGTTTCTTAATCTGCTCGGTATACGAATGCAAAAGCCCCTCCATGTCGGCTTTCAATCGGTCCCGGGCATTGCGGAGTTGTTCCAATTGCCGCCGATACCCATCGGCACGGGTATGCGCCTCCCGGACAATGCCGTCGGCTTCGAGACGCGCGCGTTCGACGATCAGCTTCGCTTCCTTTTTGGCATTCTCCGTCTCGTCTTCCGCGGCCTTGCGGGCCATCACCAGGGTATCACGAAGGGTCTGTTCAAGACCGGCATACTTTTTAATCTGTTCCTCAAGCGTAGCGCACCTCTCGCTTAGATGCAGGTTTTCCGCCAATATTCGCTCCCATTGCGCGGCCGCTTCTTCCAGCACCGTTGCCACCTCCACCGGGTCGCATCCGCGCACCTTTCGCTCGAACACCTGGTTTCGTAAATCGTTCGGAGTAAGGGATCCTGAGTTACTCATCACACACCGCCTTGTTCGGGCACGCATTCATTAACTTAAAGCCGCCGACCGAATATCGCCGTGCCGATCCGCAGCATATTCGCCCCCTCGGCAAGGGCGATATCATAGTCTCCACTCATTCCCATCGACAAATATTTCATCCATCCCCGGCCCTGGTCGTTTTCGGCGAGCCGGTCAAATTCCATCTTTAAAAGGCCGAATGCCGTACCGATTTTCTTGCGATCATTGGTTAACGGTCCGATGGTCATCAATCCCTGCAAGTTGACCGCCGGCAGTTTTTCAATTGCTTTTACCAACCGATCGATATCTTCCGCCCGGCACCCCGATTTTTGCTGTTCGGCAGTGGTATTTACCTGGATGAGTATATCCTGAACCTTCCCGAACCGCGCGGCCCGCCGGTCGATCTCCTCGGCCAGGCGGACCGAATCGACTGACTGGATCAAATCAAACAATTCAACCGCGTCCCGGGCTTTATTCGTTTGCAAATGGCCAACCATATGCCACCTGGCCGGGGAAGCGATCCCGGGGATTTTGGTTTTGGCCTCCTGCATCCTGTTCTCGCCGAAATCGACTTGCCCAGCGGCGATGGCTTCCTCAATCGCCTGTACCGGCATCGTCTTGGATACCGCAACCAGGACTATCGCCTCCGGGTCTCGTCCAGCTTTGGCGGCGGCCATTTCGATTTTTCCCCGCACCCGCCGCAGGTTGTCGGCCACCGTATCCATCAAAAACTTAATAAGTTATCCCTCGGCAACGCAAAAAGCAAACAAAACAACACACAAAACAAGGCGTAATCCGGATTCGACGGCGAGTACCATACTAGAAATCTACCCGCACCAAAAGTGACCATCAGGAATCCTCGGCCCGGTCGTTCTGCAATGGCTCGATCTCCACACCCAGGGCGTTGACCACGCGGGTTAAGAAACTCATATAGCCGACAAGAGTGGTCGCTTCCAGGATTTCCTCATCGGAAAAGCCCTTCTCGCGCAGCCGGTTTACATTTTCATCGGTGACCGCGGTGGAATCACGGGCGACACCATCGGCGTATTCCAGCAGAGTCATCGTCTTCTCATCCACCGCCGCCTGACGAAAATCCCGGCCGAGTAGGTCGATAAGTTCTTCGTCCACACCCATATGCGCCAAGAAACGCGAATGCCAAAAACGGCAATAGTCGCATGATGCGGACACGGCGACTAAAATGGCGATAATCTGTTTGACCGGTTTGGGCAAATGACTCGGCTCGACCATGATCTTCCGGTACATCTCGTTGTGTAACTGGAAGATCTCCGGATGAATCGAGAATACCTTGGTCACATTCGGCACCAGGCCAAAATTCTCGATTAACCGTTCATACTCTATTTTCACGGCCCCATCGGCTTCATGTTCGGCAATCGTTTTGATCCGCATCGGTTCCCTCCCCGTTTGGTGGACGATAGCAACTGGCCGCCGGCCAGGCAACTGATTTCCACTCAAACAACTAGCGGCCGCCCCTTAAACGAAAGCCGAATAAAACCGCGGGGACGACGCATAAATCTTGACAATTCCGACCGATCCCCTATAATAACCTGCGAGTGGGTCCTGTTGGATCGCGGCAATTTTCCAACCCCCTTTGCCGCGTCAGGACTCACTCTTTTTCTGCGGCAATATCCGCGGGTACCGGCTTTGTTTTTTGATGGCCAGAGCGTATCATTACTAAAATTCGACCGGAACGGGAACCAGGGCGGGGATTGGTTTTACAAACACTATATCATGGGGCAAAATATCATGGGCAATAAGCGGATAGTGATTTTGGCCGGGATGCTGCTTTTGGCGCTGGTGGCCTGGTTCAGCCCAATTTCAACCCGTGCGCAGTCAGCAAGCCCGGAACGCTTCTCGGAATCTCTGAAACGGGCAGAGTCCTACCTCAACCACGGCAAGTATGAAGAGGGTATTATTATATTAGAAAAACTCCGACACCGCGAACCCCATGATCCTGAAGTACTTCGCCTACTGCGGCGCGGGTATCAGCGGTCGAAAAACTACGGTAAATTACTTGATCTGCTACTGGATGGGTTGCCGTATTCAGTAAAATATGCCGAGGATGCCGGGCTGATCGCCGATTGCTGGTTCAAACTCGATCAGGTCGAATCGGCCGAAAGCACGCTGACGGCCATGCTGACCCCACCGCCTGAAGATCGGGTGTTTTACATGCAGGCTGCGCGGACATACCTGCGCAATGGCCGGTACTTGAAAGCTGTCGAAATATATGAAACCGCGCGGGAGCATTTTGGCGACCCCCGCTTGTTTTCCCGCCAGTTGGCCGACCTATACGAATCACGGCGAGAGTATGCCAAGGCAATCATGGAGTATTTCTGGGACCTGCAGGAAAACCCCCGCAGCTTAAAGACCGTCCAGAAAAAAATAGCGGCGATCGTCCGCATGGAGGAAGGGACATCCGAGTTATCCGCGGCCCTCAGGCAAATCGTGGCCGAATATCCGGAGAACTTCCACGCCCACCGGCTTTACGCGGAATTGCTGCTGGAAAGCGGCGATCCTGTGGCCGCCTGGCCCGAATACCTCGCGGCCGATGATCTGGCGGAAAACCCCAGCGACCATATTAATTACTATATTAGCCGTTGCCTTGAGGACGGTCACTTTTCCTCCGCCCGCAAGGCCTGCCTGGTCTTTTTCGCACGATATCCCGGACACCAAAGGACGCTGGATGTCAAAATGGCGTATGCCCGAGCCTTGTCCGGCCTGGCCCGGCCCGATTCAGCCGTGGCGATCCTGGTGGAAATCGCGGATATCTTCCCCCGACCCGCCCTCCGAACCGAGATTTACCTGGAAATCGGCAATATTTATCTCGATGAACTCGACAACCTTGACTCGGCCGAAACGTTTTTCCGCCGGGCATTATCGGCGGGAAGCCGCAATGAAATCGTCTTCGCCGCCGCAACACGAATCGGCGATTGCCTGCTAATGCGCGGCAACCTGCCGGGGGCCGACTCGGCGTATGCCTCCTGCACCCAACTCCGCCTCCGTAAGGATCAGCGTGAGGTAATTGAATTCAAACGCGCGGAAGTGCTGTTTTTTGCCGAAGAATTCGATTCGGTCGGCACAGCGCTAAAAGCGCTGATCGTTGCCCACCCTGAGGGCTTCTACGTAAACAACGCAATGATCCTGAACCTCCGAATCAACGAAAACCGCGAACCGCTTGACTGGTCGCTGAAAAAATTTGCTGCGGCCGCTTATTTTTTGAAAAGGAAATGTCTCGATACGGCGCGGACCCTGTTCTGGAAATTGGTCGCCGACTCGGCCAATGCTCTGGCCGATGATGCGCTTTTTGAACTGGGGAGGTTATACACTGAAATCGGCCAGCCCGACAGCGCGGTTATCACATATGGGCTACTCGTGCAGAGATACCCCGATGGGTTTTTGATGCCGGCGGCATTGACCGCCCGGGGCACGGTTTATGCCGAGGCATTGCAACAACCCGACTCGGCCCGCGCAGCCTATCATCGAGTTTTAACGGAATTTGCCCATAGCCCGTACCTGGAGGAGGCACGCCGGCGTTTAAAGGGAATTAATGTACCTTAATCTGCGCTCGGCTAAACGACGGGGACCGGACCGGAGGTCTGCTCAATGGAGGCATTCCGATACTCTTCTTCGAGTTCGGCGACCTTTGTCTCCAACTCGCCTATCCGTTCGACCTGCCGTTCAATGACTCGATTACGGGCCTTAATTGTCGTACGGATCAGCAAACCCAGACTGACCAGCATGAAGAAAACCGAATTTATCTGGCGGAATATCTCGCCATAATTAAACATACTATCCAGGAATGCGGTTATCCCCAGCAGGAACAGGATTGTACACCATACAAACTTATCGGCTCTCCTTTTCAGTTGTTTACAATAGACTTGCGATATATCTTAATCGCCTGTTTTGGGTATCGGATGACTGATGGGTAATCTTGATCGATGAAAAAGTGAACATATGACGCAACTGCTTGAAAACAAAGATGATCGGCTGCGTCTGGCCGTGGGCTGGGGTATCGGAATATTTACATTTTTTGTATATAACGCCACCCGCGCGGCCACTTTGTCCTTCTGGGATTGCGGTGAATTCATTGCCTGCGCCAAAATCCTGGGCGTCCCCCATCCCCCGGGGACCCCGATGTTTGTCCTGCTGGGGCGGCTTTTTACGCTTTTACCGCTCTCGACCGATGTTGCCGCCCGGGTTAACGTGATCTCGACGCTGACCTCGGCGGGGGCCGCCCTCGTGGCGTTTTTTGTCTTGTTCCGGGTGATCCAGGGTGCGCTTGACCGCAGCCACCCGGCCCCCTGGAAAACACCGGTCAGCTACATCGGCGCTATCTGCGGTTCCCTATTTATGTCGTTTTCCAATACCCATTGGAACAATGCGGTGGAAACCGAAGTCTATGGACCATCGATGTTTATCATCATGGCCATTGTATGGCTGGCCCTGCGCTGGGCGGATACACGGGACACGGCTAAAGGCGACAGATATCTCATTGCCATTGTCTACGCGGGATTCGCCTCGATTGGCATCCACCTGACCTCGTTTTTGGTTCTCCCGTCAGTATTCCTGTTTATCATTATGGTTGATAAACGCCTGCGTACCGACTGGCGATTCTGGGCCACCGGCGCCGTCTTTTTAACCGTGGCGGGCAGTTTTGAAATATTCGGGATCAGTTGGCTGGCCTGGTTAGCCATCGCTGCGATAGCGACGGCCCGGGCCAGGAAGAAAAAATCATGGGTGCTGATCTTGCTGTTAATGGGCACCGCATTCATCGGGTACACAAATCACCTGTACATCCCGATCCGCTCGGCGCATGACCCGAACATCGACGAGAATAACCCGGAGACTTTCAAATCCTTCCGTTATTATCTGGGTCGCAAGCAATACGGTTCCGAAAATATGTTCACCCGGATGTTCCATCGCCGTGGCAATCCGGCCAACCAGTTGGGCGACCATGCACGAATGGGCTTCTGGCGATTTTTCAAAAACCAGTATGGCTTTAATGGCTGGTGGTTCACGCCATTTTTCGCGCTGGGCATCTTCGGTTGCCTTTGGTTATGGGCCCGGAACAAAAACCTGGGGACCTTGTTAGGTACATTGTTGCTGGTCGGCTCGGTGGGGTTGGTTTTATATATGAATTTCGCCGACGGCACCCGGTATGACCCATTTACCGGGGATGCGTACATCGAGGTCCGCGATCGCGATTATTTCTTTACCGCGGGGTATATTGTCTTCGGCATGATGATGGGTGTGGGCCTGGCCGGGCTTTTATCATTGATCTTTGGCCGGGCGAAACGCACGGTAAGCCGGGGCGTGGCCTGGTCTGGAATATTGCTGGTGCTGTTACCGCTATATTCGTTGCAGGCCAATTATGTCGCCTGCGACCGGTCCAAGGATTTCAATCCCTGGGACTATGCGTATAACATCCTCTCCTTCTGCGAACCCAACGCGATTTTATTCACCTCCGGGGACAATGACACCTTCCCGGTATGGTGTCTGCAGGATGCCTATGGCGTACGGACCGATGTCGGGGTGATTAACCTCTCGCTGGCCAACACCGACTGGTATATCCTACAGATGAAAAAGATGTGGGGACTCCCGGTCACCTGGACCGATGAACAGATCCTCTGGACCGTCCCCCAGGAAATTACCGACCGGCTGGGCAATAAACATATGATGTTCCGCCCATCCGAAAGATACTTCGACTCACTAACCAACACCTACGAATACTTATTCCCCCGGCTGAATCGCGTCACCGGCGGGACTCTGCGTGTACAGGACATGGTTGTCGAGCACATCCTGCAAAACAACCGGTGGCGCCGCCCGGTTTACTTTTCCGGCACGGTGGCCGACAAATCTCGGTGGCCCCTGGAAAAGCACTGCATTCAACGAGGTATTCTATACAAGGTCGTTCCTTATGAGGCCACCGGCACCTTTGATATCGACACCAACGCCATGTTGTTCGGCGACTCCTGCCTCTATCGCGGAGTCGCAGATATCACTATCTTTCGCAACGAAAGCACGACCGGCAATTGGATGATTTATCCGGAAAAATTCCTGCAGCTTTCGAACGCCTATTTAAGCCGGGGCGATACAACCCACGCCATCGAATGGGCACATCGGACAGCCCTGCAGTTTCCCCAATACTGGCGCGGTTTCAACGTCCAAGCAACCCTATTGCAGTTGGTGGGAGATTCAACCGCGGCTGATTCGGTCCTGCTCGCCGGTGAGGAAAAACTGCGCTACCTGCTGGATATCAATCCGGAAAACCGGTACTATCATCTGTCCTACGGCATGCTTGTCGATCTGCTGGGCCGCGCTGAACTTGCCCGCGAACACATGGAAAGAGCATTTTATCTAAATCCCAGCGACCCGCTGACCTATCAACAACTCTTGCTTTTCTGCCGCGACCACGCACTTAACGAGCCGGCCATTCAGGCCAGCCGCAAATGGCTGGAATACTTCCCGACCGATGAACTGGCCCGCCAGATCGTAACTGTGGGGCGCATACGATAGGGTGTGCCAAATCAAGCAATACACCGGAGTAATCCCGGTTTTTTCGCCATAATGACCCGCCAGCTACCCGGAGTGAGTCGTTGGTGTTGTGGAAATGCCGGCCGGTTGGCGGTCGTTTATATCATCGGCCGAACTTATTTCGGGGTATTTGAACCGCCGCGGGAGGTTGCGCCCCAGGCGGCAGATAATTTCGTAGGGAATGGTATGAGATTTATCCGCCAGTTCCTTAACGGAAATTTCATCTTCGCCGTCCCGGCCTAGTAACGTCACAACATCACTCCGCGAACAGGTCGGCTGCGTGGAAACATCGACAATCGTCATATCCATGCCCACCACCCCGCAAATCCTCGCGCGCACACCGGCGATCAAGATCTCTCCCACATTCGACAATGCTTGGGGATACCCGGCGCCGTATCCGGCGGCGATAATCGCCACGGTCATCGGCGCGGGCGCCTGAAACGTGTTGCCGTAGTGGACCCACTCCCCCTTTTGCACCTGCCGCGTGTGAAGAATTCGGCAATGGCAGGACATTACCGGTTCGGTCTGCGGCCCGTCAGGCGGCAGGTTGCCGTTAAACCCGCCATAAAGCAATAACCCCGGACGCACCGTATCAAAGAATGATTCAGGGTAATGTAGAACCGACAGTGATGAAGCAGCATGCATGCTGGGAATATTTATTCCGGCCCCGGTTAATTCCGCCACTACCGAATTGAACAAGCGCAGTTGCTTTTCGATCTCACCGTTGGCCGCCGAACCCGTGGGACGGAAATGAGTAAACATACCGGCCAGGTAAATATCCGGTAAAACTGCAATCTGCGTAATACTATCGACCGCGGTTTGCGGGTTGAATCCCATGCGGTTCATGCCGGTGTTCAACTCGATGTGCACCCGAACCTGGCGGCCAAGCGCCAACCTGGAAAGCCGCTGCGCGGTGGCAAGATCGGATATTGATGGCTGCAACCCGTCATTGACCACCTCTTCCAGTTCATAATCCAGCGATGGCTGCAACAAGACGATATCTTCGGAAATCCCCGCGCGCCGCAGGGCCAGCCCCTCGGCCAATGTAGCCACACCGAACGTATCGATTCCCTCGGCCAACGCTGCCCGCGTTACCTCCACCGCGCCGTGGCCGTACCCGTCGGACTTGACCACAAATAAAATTCGTCGCCCGCCCCCAATATGCTTTTGCACCCGCCGGATATTTCGGCGCAATGCGGCAATGTCGATTTCAACCCAGAACTTTTCGCGCGGTCCGATCATCCATTGTCTCCTACACTTTGGTGGGCAATTGTATGATGTTTTCCCCCGGCAAACAAGGACAAATTCGCCCTACCCACTTGTTTATACTGTCATTTTGTGGCTTGGTTCACCTCTTCTCATTCAGCGGGTCGGAGTTGCAAAATATTCCCCCTCACCGTCCGGCGATAGAATGTACTTGCCGCAATATTGCCTGATGGCGAAGTTAATTGGATGGTTATGCCCGGAACAATTGGCATTGCCGATAATAAGAAAACGGGCACCGCATGGGTAAAAGGGAAATACAAGACGCGCTGGAGGAGATCGCCCTGCTCCTGGAGTTGAAAGGCGAAAACCCTTTTAAAGTCCGAGCGCATCGGAACGCGGCCCGCATCTTGGGCACCATCGAAGAGAACGTCGCCACCCTGATTGAGGCCCAAGAACTCCGGAAAATCAAAGGTATTGGCGAGGGCCTCGCCAAAAAAATCGAGGAAATGTCCGCCACCGGCCGGTCCTCGCTGCTGGATAAATTGCGGGCGGATTTTCCCGATACGATCTTCGAGTTGTTCCGTATCCCCGGGCTGGGGCCCCGAAAAATCAAGGCCCTGCATGACAAACTGGGAATATCTTCCCTCGGTGAATTGGAATACGCCTGCGGCGAAAACCGCCTGCTTGAACTAGAGGGATTCGGACCTGCTACACAAAAAAAAGTCCTGCAGGGTATCGACTTCGTTCGCCGCCAGGCGGGACGGCATCTGGCGCACCGAGCGACAGCAACTGCCGAGGAACTGTTGACATTTTTACTGGATCATCCCCAAGTCCGCCGCGCAAGTATTACGGGAAGTCTCCGCCGCCGCATGGAAACCGTCAAGGATGTGGACCTGGTCGCCTCCTGCCCCAAAAACGCCCGCCGGCAGGTGACCGGGGAATTCTGCGCGCTGCCGTTGGTGGATGAAATCATCGGGACCGGCGAAACCAAGACCAGCGTTCGGCTTAAATCCGGACTGGCCGTCGATTTGCGGCTGGTTACCGAAACGGAATTCCCTTTTGCCCTGATGCATTTTACCGGCTCGAAAGAGCACAATGTTGCCATGCGACAACGAGCGATCAAGCGCCAATTGAAGTTAAATGAATATGGATTGTTCAAGGGTGACAAATCACTCAAAGCGAAAGATGAAACGGCAATCTTCAACTACCTGGATTTGCCGTTTATCTCCCCGGAGTTGCGGGAAGACCGCGGCGAAATCGCCGCCGCCGAAGCGGGCCAATTGCCCGAACTAATCGAATTGCGCGACCTGCGTGGAGTTTTGCACGTCCACTCGACGTATTCCGACGGGACAAATTCAATCCGGGAACTGGCCGAGTGGTGCCGAACCAATGGATTTGCCTATCTTGGTATCTGCGATCATTCAGTCTCCGCCGCCTACGCCGGTGGTTTGCGGCCGGAGGAGATAGTGAAACAACACGACGAAATCGATCGGCTCAATGACGAGTATGACGACTTCACGATATTCAAGGGTATCGAAGCGGATATTTTGGCCAACGGCGAACTGGATTACCCGGAAAACATCCTGGAGACTTTCGATTTCGTCATCGCCTCGATACACTCGAAACTGACTATGGCCAGGGACGAAGCCACCGAGCGAGTCATCCGGGCGATAAAAAACCCATATACGACCATTTTGGGGCATATGACCGGGCGGCTCCTTACTGCGCGCGAGGGGTATCCGCTGGATATTAACGCGGTGTTGGACGCCGCCGCCGTGGCAGGTACGGTCATTGAATTGAACGCCTCACCGCATCGGCTGGACATCGATTGGCGGCACATCAAAGCCGCGCGCGATCGGGGGATTAAAATCGCCGTCAATCCGGACGCCCACTCGCCCGCCGGGATGAACGATATGCAGTATGGCATTGGTGCCGCGCGTAAGGGCTGGTTGCGGGCGCAGGATGTGGTCAATACCTTGCCGGCCGAGGAGTTTGCCGGTTTCCTTGCCGACCGCAAATCCAGGCGGGCGTAAATGCTCCTGCTCACCGGACAGGCAAATCTCGGCGGGAAACTGACGATGACCGGGACTCATTCCCCCTGTTTGTTTGTATAACCCCTTGATGAGTAATCTGATCCGCCCGATATCAACAAAAACGGGGGCAAGCCGGGACACGCTTGACTTATGCTTCCCGGCGATTATCTTAACCCGCCGAGAATAAAGGGGTTTGTAATGGGTGTTCCTTTTCTGGATCTGCGCGCGCAATACCAATCGATTAAACCGGAAATAGATCGGGCCGTACAGGGAGTCATTAACGACTGTGCCTTCGCCCTGGGGAAATATGTGTTCGAGTTTGAGAAAAATTTTGCCGCCTTATGCGGGACCAAACATTGTGTGGCGGTCAACTCCGGCACCTCCGCTTTGCATCTGGCGATGCTGGCCTTGGATATCGGGCGCGGTGATGAGGTAATCACCGCCGCCAATACTTTCATTGCCACCTGCGAGCCGATTTCCTATTTGGGCGCCACGCCTGTCCTGGTCGATATGGACGAGGCGAGTTACACTCTCGACCCGGCAAAACTAAAGGCGGCGATTACCGACAAGACCAAACTTATCGTACCCGTTCACCTGTATGGCCGACCGGCGGAGATGGATGAGGTATTGACCATTGCCGCCGAGGCGGGCGTCCCGGTGCTGGAGGACGCCGCCCAAGCCCATGGCGCAACCTATCACGACCGCAAGGCCGGTTCGATGGGGATCGCCGGATGCTTCAGCTTTTATCCCGGCAAAAACCTCGGCGCTTACGGCGAGGGCGGCGCGGTGGTTACCGACTCGGATGAAATGGCCGCCAGAATGCGCCGCTTGCGCGATCACGGATCGGATAAAAAATACTACCACGATGAAGTCGGATATAACTACCGCCTCGAGGGCCTCCAGGGGGCCGTGCTTGATGTTAAATTACGGTATTTGGAAAGCTGGAATACCGCCCGCCGGGCCCATGCGGCGCAGTACCGGGAACTACTTAAAAACCTGCCGGTCAAACTCCCTCCCGCCGATGACCACTGCCGGTCGGTATGGCACCTGTTTGTCATCGGGGTTGAAAGACGCGATGAGTTGATGGCTTTCCTCAAGGAGCGGGAAATCTTTTGCGGAATCCACTACCCGGTACCGGTGCACCGGCAAAAGGCCTACACCCACCTGGGGCATCATCCGGGAGATTTCCCGACCACCGAAAAATGGGCGGAACGCATCATCTCGCTGCCCATGTTTGCCGAATTAACCGACGACCAAATCCAATTGGTCAGCTCGGAAATCGGGGAGTTTGTCGGTTCGTAACTATAACCAAGAGAAGCCAACGTTGACTAAACGAAAAAAACAAATAAAAAAAGAACCGGCGCCGGCAGCCGGACCAAAGAAGTCGCTGAAAGATATCCGCCTGCCTGGCTGGGCTTATGCAGTCTGCCTCGCGTGTGTGCTGGCCGTTGTCGCCTTTATCCGGTTCAGCCATCTTTCGTATGACCCGCCGGTGGATATTTTCTGGAGCCAGGATCTCTGGACCGATCCCCCGCAATATACCTCGTATGCCCGCAATGCCGTCTTATTCGATGATTCAAATCCGCTGCATGAAAATATGTACCTGCCGTTCAGGCGAAATTCGATGGGAGCGTTGGCTTATCCGGTGTTTTTAATCACCGGGGCCGGGTTCTGGCAGAGTAATCTGGTTGCCGTACTTTTTAACCTGGGCGCGATTATCGTTTTTTCACTGGCGATCACCCGGTTGAAAAACCGCACCGCTGGTGTTCTATGTGCTTTCCTGCTGGGGATAAATTACATTTTTCTGACCTATGGTCGGGTACCATTCCTGGAAAACGCCATGAACTTCTGGCTGGTATTAGGAGTGTATTTCGCCGCCCGGGGATTGGATCGCCCCCGTTGGGCGCTGGCGGCCGGTCTGGCGCTGGGGTTGGCCGCGTTTTTCGGCAAAATGATCGCCCTGCACGCCCTCCCGGTTTTCCTGTTATTTGCCGTTTTCATCGGCTGGCGCCATGCATATGGAAACAACAAAAAATGGTATTTGCCGGTGGTGTATCTTGCGGCGGGTATTGTTATCGTCGCGGCTTTCTGGTATCCACTGGTTTATGCGCAGATTGAGGGTTCCTATTTCGCCGAAAAATCGACTGGCGTCTATGGCGCGCCGGAGGGTCTGCAATCGGTCTCGGGCTTTTTCAATCGGGTCTTTTCCTTCGGTTCGGATACGCGGTTGTTTGTCCGGCTCCCGGTGATGGCGATCTTCGGCTTTTTCGGCGTGGCGCTGGCATTTCTCAGTCTGGGGTCCACCGGAAAGTTCACCGAACGTTTAAAAAGGATAAAACCCGAATATCTCCTGTTGGGACTTTGGTTTTGGGCGGCCTATTTCGCCCTAATGCCCTGGAACTATCGTCCGCTGCGTTATGAGACTGTGCTGTTGATTCCACTGGCCGGGGCGGCGGCGATGATCTTAAGTGACCTGGTTCGCCGAAGAAAAACAAGCGTGGACCGGCCGACCGGCCTGTCGCTTGGGTGGTCGACTGTTTTAGGCGCATTATTTTTTGCTTTGCCAATATATCATCTGGTGACTGCGCGGTGGGGAACGCCGATCACCGGCGCGGCTGATGGTAGAAGCGCTTTGCTTGCCATCGTCATCGCCGCCGCCGGCGCGTTTATCTTGAGCGCCGGTCATCGCAAAATCGCCGATGGTTGGCGGCGCCTGCGGATGAGTACCCGCATCCCCGAAATCATCATCGCCCTGGTGGTAATCGTCACCCTGGTTATCCAGGTACCGATGATCCGCAACTGGTGGGCACATGGACAACAGGCAATGACCAACGCTTCCCGGGATTTGGCAAAAATCCTGGGGCCGGATGCGGTATTGGTCGGCTCCTATGCCACCGGGCTGACGCTGGAGAACAACCACAAAAACGTCGTGTACATGTTCGGGGTGACCAATGTCAACTACACCTTGTTTGACGATTACCCGATTACCCATCTCGCGGTGATTGATGACAACAAACAAAGTCGCACCTTCACTGATTATCCGGAAATCGCCGGGCCGTCCCGGCGGGTGAGTTCGTATGTCATCGGCAATCGCCCGGTGGGTATCTTCCGGGTCGCCGAACATTCGCGCAATCGCCAGGCCAAGGCCTACCAGCCCACGGCCTACGAACACGCCATGCGCTGTTACGATCAATATAATGAAGATTCAATGCTGATCTACATCGAGCAGTTCACCCTGGAGAATCCGGACAATTTCAGCGTGGCCCGTTTCCAGGGGTTGCGTTTCATGCGCGATTCGACTTTCGATTCGGCAACGTATTATTTCGCGAAGGCCGCCGAGTTGTATCCCGATGACTATGCCGTACAATACAACCTGGGCCATTGCGCGATGTTATCATTCGAACAGGACGGGAATACGGCGGATTTGCTGACGGCGAGGGAACATTTCGCCGAAGTCCTCCGCTTGAAGCCCAACGACGCGACCATGCGCGCCCGGCTGGAACCGATTATCGGACGATGAACAATTCGGCAAACATACCAAAAACCACGGGAACGGGCGTGGATATCTCGGTCGTGGTGCCCGCCTTCAATGAAGAGGGAAACCTCCCCTTGCTGGCGGAAAAGTTCGCGGCGATGTTTGCCAAAGCCGACTTCAGCGGCGAGGTAATTCTCGTCGATGACGGCTCAACCGACAACACCCACGTCGTGGCCCTCGAATGCCGGCAACGCTACCCGTTTTGGAAAGTGGAACGCCATCGGATAAACCGCGGCCTGACCGCCGCCCTGGAAACCGGGTTCGCCGCCGCCCGCGGCCGTATATTTGTATTCTACCCGGCCGACCTGCAATACCTGCCCGAGGACATCCCCAAAATGATCCGGCGAATTAATGAGGGATACGATGTAGTCACCGGCTGGAAACAGGGTTCTTATGGCGTCCGGCGGTTCGTCTCTGCAGTGTACAATAGAGTTTCACGCACGCTTTTCCCGGTCGGGGTACATGATCTCAACTCGGTCAAGGCCTTCAGGCGTGAGGTAGTCGAGAACCTCACTTTCCGGCGCGACTGGCACCGCTACATGGTCGTTATGGCGGCGTATGCCGGATATCGCGTCGGCGAGGTCAAAGTCCAATTGCATCCACGCCATTCCGGACAATCGAAATTCTCCGGGGTTTCCCGCATTCCCATCGGCGTTTTGGACTTGCTTGCCGTGAAGTTTCAACTCTCGTTTATGAAGAAGCCGTTGTTGTTTTTCGGTTCGCTGGGACTGGTCATGCTGGCGATGGCCGCGGTTGTCGGCGGGGTGGCCATCTACCTGCGATTGTTTTTGCAGGAGGGATATCGCCCGCTGTTGACGCTGGTGATGTTGTTGGCGACTTCAGGCATCTTGTTTTTTGCGATGGGTTTTCTGGGCGAACTTTTGATTAATCTCAAAGAGGATATTTCATCGCTCAAGCGGCGTTTGCCCGCGGTCGAGGGACGTACGCGCCGAACGCATGGCCATCCATCACCGACGAGGAACGCACCAAGGCACCGGCCGCCTCAGCGTAGCCAGCACCGGCGCCCCCCAAGCCCGTCAAACACGAAACCGAAGTAGCCGCCACCAGCAGATATCCTTCATGACCACCAATCCTCACCATCCGTCGCCGCCGATCGACGTGTTGTTCGTTACGCACAATTTTCCCCGACACCAGGATGATTTCGCCGGGCGATTCATCTGGCGACTGGCCCGCGAACTACAGAGCCAGGGCATTAAAATCGGGGTATTGACCCCGCACCATCCCCAGGCCAAGGAGCGGGAAATCATGGACGGGATCAGCGTCCACCGGTTTCGTTACGGACCCGATGAGAAAGAAAATGTTGCCTACCGCGGCGATCTGGACCGCTGGTCGGGTTCATCAGCCGTCAGTGTCGGGGCTACGTTGCGATTTTTGCGTGCTTTCAAACGGGCGGCGGCCCGTGAAATCGGGCAGTTGCGCCCGGCGGTGGTGCACGCACACTGGTGGATTCCGGCGGGATGGATGGTGCGCAAGCCCGCCCGCGCCGCCGGCGTGAAATTCGTACTCACCTCGCACGGAACGGACATCCGGATGCTTGACCGGCAACGCTGGCTGCGCTTTTTCGCCCGGCGCGCATACCATGCGGCGCATGAGATTTCCACGGTTTCCACCTGGCTTAAACATGAACTTTGCCGCTGGTTCCCCGATTTGGCGCCGAGGATTTCGGTGATCCCGATGCCGGTCGACCCTGGCCCGTTTAAACCCGGGAAATCACCCGAAAATGAAATCCCGATCGTGCTGTCAGTTGCCCGCTTCACGCAACAGAAACGTCTTTTTGATTTAATGGACGCCGCAGAGATCCTCAAATCCAGGGGCCGGCCCCTCCGGTTTCGTTTCATCGGTGAGGGTCCGCTAAAAAAGGAATTGCATGACCGCAAGTTCGTCAAGGGGCTGGCTGATGAGGTGACCCTGGTCCCGACGATGTCCGCGCCGGAGTTGGCCGATGAATACCGCCGCGCCGATATGGTCGTTTTGTGTTCCGAAAACGAGGGATTCGGCATGACGCTGGTCGAAGCGCAATTATGCGGCAAGCCGGTGATCGGTACCAGATCCGGAGGCATCACCGATATTATCGAAGAGGGCCAAAACGGGCTTTTGGTCAATCCCGGCAAACCGAAGGAATTGGCCGATGCCATCGAGTATCTCCTGGTGGATACTCAGGAACGACAAC
>SDBS01002323.1_pt1 | contig 19093 bp, 10 predicted proteins | sample 2277091 | NCBI WGS metagenome assembly SDBS01 (sample SAMN10404972, study PRJNA504765) | marine sediment metagenome | isolation source: marine sediment core GS10_PC15, 163 cmbsf | place: Arctic Ocean: Southern Knipovich Ridge | collected 2010 | reverse complement strand
ATGATCAGGGATTTCTATGGACCGCTACATGTCCTTTATTTCTCTGTCGGCATCCTGCTGATCGCCACAGGATGGATACTTGCCCGGCAGGACCAGGCAATATACCAGTCCCACTAAAGAAAACATCTTCCAGTTAAAAACTTGGTGATACAGATAAAAAGTCTGTCCGAATGGGACGGCCTCCTGATCACTAATCAAGGATCCAGTTACCGGTTTTGCAATAAATTCGGATTAACATCCAACTGGGATTTGGGTATTGGAAATACCAGTTTTACATCATCCCAGTTATATTTATTCCCGTTAATGTCTACGGCGAAGTCTGGCTTCTGAAGCCTTTTCATGTTATGAAAATAATCTCCTTCCAGGTAAAGCTCAACGTTACGTTCTGTTTCACAGTCCGCCAATGAGGCTGAGCCAGTATAGGAACCTGCGTCGGAGCGCTCACGGACTACATTCAGATCAGCCCGGGCGCCTGCCGGATCTCCCTGGTGTACCCTTGCTTCTGCCCTGTTCAGGTAAACCTCTGCAAGACGGATGACTGGTACATTCAAATATTCAACATCGAATTTGGCAGAGTATACTTTACCCTCAACATTGACGAAAGCATGATCAACCCGGGCCCTGGCATCATCATTATTCTGTACGTGTGTGGCGATTTTAATAAGATATGGAATGGGAATGGTAAATTTCGCATTGGAAGGAACACGATAGTAACTCCTCAGTGTTCCCGAAGCATCATCCACTGCACTGGAGAGAATGGCAAATAGAACTTCCTGGTGCGGGGTTCCTGTCTGGAAACATTCCAGAAAATCATTTGCCAGTCCACCATTAGCCTTCCCTGAAAACTTATTGATTACATAATCGGCCGACATAATCACATTGGGCCAGTCTCCTTTGTAAAAGTAAACTCTTGACAAAAGTGCTTTTGCAGCTACATCACTCGCGCGATTATTAGTATTGATCCCATCCAGAAGTGCTGCTGCATCATTCAGATCACTGGTAATCTGGTTATAGGCCTCATCTACAGTTGCCCTGAAAGGTGTGTCAAAAGGAGAAAGTGGTTCTGTGAAAACCGGTACCGACAGTGGTCCTTCTCCGGTAACATCATATGAATAAAGGCGGGTCATTTCAAAGAATATCAATCCCCTGAGAAATTTTGCCTCCCCTTCAATACGCTGACGTGTTTCATCGGTCATCTCGGTATCATTCACATCCGGAAGAAATGCCAGTACTTTGTTGATAATGCCTATGGCCTCATAGCTGACCTGCCATATCGATTGGACAATCCTGTTGCTCTGTCCTGACATGGTTTTGTTGAGCATCTGTAATTCTTCAAATACGGTATTTTGCAAACCGGAGATCTTTACGCTCCCGGCGATCATATCCGGAGATACCCAGTACCGTCCACCATATAGGTCACCGTGCTGAAGTTTATGGTAAGCCCCTGTAAGGGCTGCATCCAGACCTACATTAGAATTCAGTGCAATTTCATCGGCCAGGTCGACGACCGGCTCTATATCCAGTACCTGTTCGCATGAGCTGACCAGGATCAGAAATGCGGTAAATGCGGCGATCTTATATTTAATTGCTTTCATGGCTCTATTTTTTCATTGTTTAAAAATCAAGTTCAACACCAAAGTTCAGGGTGCTTACCTGGGGTGGTGAAAGATAGGTCACTCCCTGAGTGACATTCCCGGATCCGTCACGGTTCACTTCGGGATCCCAGCCTGTATAATTTGTCAATGTCCAGAGGTTAGTACCGCCGACGTATATCCGCATACGCTCGACAAAAAAGCGGTTGGACAGGGAGGCAGGAAGTGTATAGCCGATAGTGAAGGTTTTTAACCTGAGATAACTGGCCTCATCCAGGTAACGGGTGGAATTAAAATTCCGGTTCTCTGGCTGCCAGAATAGTTTATGGGATGCTCCATTGGGATTGGTTTCCGACCAGGCATCTTTTATGATGTCAGTCTGGTTCCAGTTCCCGTCAAATCCTCCATCCAGGAATTTTCCATCATCCCTGTAAACCTGCATGCCAACACTGAACGTGAAGAAGATACTGAAATCGAATCCTTTAAACTGCAGAGTATTGTTCAGTCCACCGAAAAAATCCGGGTAGGGATTCCCGACAAATTTGGCGTCCCTGTCGAAATCAAATTCGTTCGTAAGTTCTCCCCAATTGTTGTAGAATAGTTCATCGCCTCCTAGAATATCCACTTGTTTTGTCGTGGTACCGAGAGACTGATCATTGAAATCAACCCAGTCGGTTACTGTAACAGTCTGATCTTCCCTGGCAATTCCTGCCCATTCAACCAATTCCCACGTTCCGATGGCATATCCCTCAGCCACAACATTGTTCCCGTAATTCTCACCGGCCAGTTGGTTGTCATCAGTATTTGTCACAACATTGGTATTTCTTCCGAATGTCAGATCGGTAGTCCATTTAAGTTGAGATGATGAAGACAGGTTATGGCTGGTAATGAATACCTCGATCCCCTTGTTTTCCAGGTCACCCACATTGGCTGTAATGGAAGATTGGCCACTGGTCTGGTTAATTGGCCTGTTCAGGATCAGATCGGAGGTTTCCTTAAAATAATAATCAAATCCTCCTGAAACCCTTCCGCCCCATAACTGAAAATCTATACCGACATCAATTTGCCCTGTCCGTTCCCATCTCAGATCCCGATTTTCCACTTTGGATATTTCAAGTCCCGGGGAAGCCAGGTAATTTACTGCACGCCAGAGGCCCATATATTCAAAATCCCCGATCTCTGCATTACCGGTTACACCGTATGAGCCTCTCAATTTCAGGTAGGTCAGCACAGAATTTCCCTGAAGGAAAGATTCCTCCGACAGGGTCCACCCCACTGATCCTGATGGGAACCAGCCATACTTGTAATTATCACCGAACCTTGATGATCCATCACGTCTTATGCTGAATGTGGCATAGTACTTATTGCGGTAATTGTAACTGGCCCGGGCAAAATATGACAGGAAACCATGTCCGGTAACATAGCCTGACCCTGTCTGTACCGAACCTGAGGTCGGATGTTTCAGTCCCGGATTCGGAAAGTCATTGGCCTGGAAAAGGCTTTCCTGCTGGTTTTGCGATTGGACTGACATTCCCAGCATGGCGCTCAGGCTATGAACCTCATTTATGTACTTATTGAAACTGAAGTAGTTGTTAGTGTTAAGATTAGTAAGATGGACCCTGCGATCCATGCTGCTTGCTTTTTCCTGGGTGATGGTTCCCACATATCTATTCTCGATCTGGTTATAAATATTGGCCCCTAGTTCTGACCTGAAGGACAGCCAGTCGGTAAAGTTCAGCTGAGCATAGATAGTACTGATGAAGGTATAGATGTTCATCCCGTAATCAAGGTCAGCATTGTAGGCAACCGGGTTAATACCACTCCTGGGTGCATAGAAATTCCCTGTTGAATCGAGTACTGGCATGATGGGCAGTGAACGACTCTGAGCAGTTCCGAGTCCCCCGGCCCAGCCTGTCGGCACCCTCTTATTCAGTTCATATATCAGTGTTGTTTTGGTACCGATCGAGAAAACATCATTTGCAGTGTGTTCATAGTTTCCCTTGGCGCTGAGTTTTTTATAATCATTACCAAGCTGAACACCTTCCTCAACTCTGTATGTACCACCAATGTAAAAGGTATTTTTAATATCCCCCCCACTGGCAGAAAGATTAAACTGCTGAACTATACCTGTGCGGGACATCTCATCGATCCAGTTGGTATTGGTATTATCGGCAATCTCTCTGTTGATATTGTAAGAAAGGTTGTCGTAAAATGCCTGGTAGTTATTCGTAGTGTCATTATCTGAATTAGCCCAGGCAATTTTTCCGTATTTCAGGTAGTCCTTTGCATCAAGCATATCTGGGATATTGGTGATCTTATTTACACCAATCCAGTACCCGGCATTGAACTTGGTCCGACCGGATTTCCCGGATTTTGTTGTGATCAGGACCACACCGTTAGCAGATCTTGAACCGTAAATGGCTGCTGCAGAAGCATCTTTTAAGATTTCAACTGACTCAATATCTGTGGGACTCAGCGCGGACAATGTATTCGTTCCATCTGCCCATCCATTAGAAAAATTCCCCGTTATAACAGGCACCCCATCTACTACATACAGTGGTTCGCTACTTGAAGTGATGGAAGATGTTCCCCTGATCCTTACTGTCATTGCTGAACCGGGCATCCCGTTGGCAGACGTTATCTGCACCCCTGCGGCCTTTCCCTGGAGTGCGCTCTGAAAACTGGACTGGGTACTTTTGGCCAGTTCTTCCGATTTGACCCGGGAGATGGAGGATGTAATATCCCTTTTTCTCTTTGTCCCGTAACCGATCACAACGAGTTCCTCAAGCTGTGTAATGTCTTCGGACAGTACAAAATCTGCAGTTGCAGTCTGACCGGATACTACCTGCACCGTGACTTCCTGCTTCCCATAACCAACAAAGGAAGCTACCAGAATAACTTCCCCCTCCTCAACCAATGCAAGGGTATACTGCCCGTCAATATTAGTAGTTGTGCCCTGTGTAGTCCCCTTGACCATAATGGTTGTTCCAGGGAGTGTCTCACCATCGGGATCCGTTACCCTTCCCTGCACAATTCCAGCCTGACCGTATAGCATTCCCATCAGGGATGAACCCACAAGGATCAGGCAAAAACTTCGTAAATACTGATTCATATTCATAGTTGAATAGATTAGGTAATTAATAATATATTGATAGTGTCCCTTGATTCTGTCATTATAAAAGTACAACAAAATACAAGAAAAGAGATTTATTGAATAATAGTAATATTTTGATTTATAACAACTTAATGTGCTATTTTAACGCTGAATCCATTGTTTCAAACGTTTGCATTGAAAATCTGAAATATTTGGAACAATTGCAGGAAATACTTGGTATCAGGGGATTTTAGTGATCACATGGTCAGAAGCTGCGTTGCCTCACTGTACTTCCGCGAATGATCAACTGTGATTCAATCACTTCCTTAACAGGAGGATAGTCCTCCCTGGCAAATAGACGGTCAAGAAGCATACGGACTGCTTTTTGTCCCATTTTATATCCAAATTGTTCGACCGTTGTAAGGGGCGGGTCGGTCATATTGGAGTAAATACCATTGCTAAAGCCGACAACTGCTAGTTCTTCCGGGATTTTAAATCCGCATTCTTTGGCAGTCTGAAGTGCACCAATTGCAGTCCTATCATTTACCGCAAATATCCCATCTGCAGGATTCAACTCATAGATCAGCCTTCTGGTTATTAGCCTGGCTGCTTTGTATGTATCACAGCTGACTATTAGCCGCTCATCAATGGGAAGGTCATGGTCCTTCAGGGCCTGAATGAAACCATTGTATCTGTCCCTCCCAATTCCAATATCCTGAGTTGTCCCCAGGTGTGCGATCCGTTTGCATCCGGTATCAATGAGATGCTTTACAGCTTGGTAGGCACCATTATAATCATCTATGATCACGTGATAAGTCTCAAAATCCTTAGGTAATCGGTCAAAAAAGACAATGGGTATGTTCTTTTTCCGTAGGTTTCTCAGATGGTCCAGATCCCTCGTCTCCTTAGATATCGACAGTAGTAATCCTTCTATGCGGCTCGACAGTAGTGCCTGTACATTTTTAGCTTCACGGGAATATGATTCGTTGGACTGGCATATGATAACATGATATCCTGCATCGTTGGCTACATCCTCTATCCCACTGATCACCTGTGAAAAAAAGTGATGTACTATCTCGGGAATGATCAGGCCGATGATATTGCTCCTGCTGCTAAGCAGACTAAGAGCAATTGCATTGGGCTCATAGTTCAATTTTTCAGCCAGTTCCCTGACGGCTTTTTTAGTGGTCTTGCTGATGTCGGGATGATCCTTAAGAGCCCGGGATACGGTGGAAGGTGAAATTCCGAGTTTTTCAGCAATATCTTTAATGGTTACCTGTGCGCTGCGCATCAATCAGGATGAAATTATGTGGTTTATTTATTCAGGATTAGGAAAATTTTAAGGAAATAGTTAAAAAAAATGGATTCTTTTACAAATATACTTTATTTTTACCGCAATCGTTTGCAATAAGGGATTCCATGGCATTTACTTCCCAAAAGTCCTTAAAAATTAAACATTAAAAGACTGAATTAGGAGTCAGGCAGATTGAATATTCGTATTTTTATATATGAAAATTTTTCAACCGGATCTAATTAATTTTCCCCAAATAAACAATAAAACTTAAATGCTATGAAAAAAGTTTTACTTTTCGGATTTAACTTATTCATTCTCATGGTGATGGCTCAATGGGCAATTGCACAAATGCCTGCTGCCATCAGCATCGAGCCTGCAAATGCAACAGGCTGGGATGAAATTACACTTACCTTGGATGCAAGCAAAGCCTGTGTCCCGGATGGCAAACAACCCGTAACGGCTGCTTCCAAAGTTAAAATGCACTCGGCCGCTTTTCTTTATGACGATATTGACAACTGGCAGTCAGCATGGGGCGGTTACGGAGTTGACTATGACGCGGACTCAAAGGAAGAAACTCCCAGACAGCCTGAGCTGACTGATCTGGGTGACAGTAAGTATTCCATTACTTTCACGCCGGGTGAATTTTATGGTGTGCCTGAAGGATCAACCATCATTGGTATTACAGCTGTATTCAACGGTAACAGTTGGGATTTCGAGGCAAAGGACAATGCAACAGATGGCTGTGGTGATTTTTACATCCCGCTTTCATATGATCCGCCCACACCTGCACTTAAGTTCAAGCTTGACCTTACTTACCAGGAAGAGCTCGGAAACTTCGACCGGGCCACCGGAAAAGCCTATGTCATCGTCAATGAGACAGAGTATGAAATGGACCAGCTGCTGATCGGTATTTTACCTGATGCCAGATATGAGAAAACACTGACTGAGGCTGATGATGGAATTACAGCCGGGACCAAATATACCTATAAGTTTAAGATGGATGAAACCGTTGAAACGGTTGAAAGAGATACGATTGTGGCTAAAGACTATCAGATCTTCAAGAGCCATTTCTTCAATAACGAAGAAAAACCTGTGGCTATGGGAGAGATCAAATTCAGTGTGGATATGAGATATGCTGCCAGGGCAGGTAAATTTGATTCTGCAGTCAATTATGTGGATATAGCTGGCAGTCTGAACGGATGGAACGGTAAGGATCACCACCTGACTCCGGTTGGCGACAGCATCTATGAGATTACAGTCGATAGTCTCGATCTTGAGCAGATCATAGAATATAAATTCAGGATGGACGGAAGCTGGGCTGATGACAGCTCCGAATTCCCTGCCGGTGGACCGGCAAGACATGCCACGGTAATCAAAGGACATAGGGATGCCAAATCCGTCTGGAATAACGATATTCCCGGATCCGTACCGGTGACCCTGTCCGTAAACATGAAAAATGAGATCCTGAAAGGAACATTTGTACCCAAACAAAACTATGTCGACGTAGCAGGTACAATGACCGGATGGGGTACTTATAACGATGAACTTTTCGACAAGGACGGCGATAGCATATATGTTACCCATCCAGCTGTTGTCGCGCCTATCTCGGGGATTGCAGCAGGTGATACTATGGAATACAAATACCGCATTGACAGCGACTGGGATAATTCTGAATTCCCGGGTGGTCAACCCAATAGGAAGTACCCGGTTAAAGATACAGTCGGAGGGGTTGAAAATATACCGGATATGGTTTGGTATAATGACACACCCCTGGCCATTGAATCACAGCAAATCCGTATCCAGGAGGTTACCTTCTACCCGAATCCTGTTTCAGATGTTATGTATATTGAAAACGAGGTCGGTATGAACGAGATCAGAATAATCAATTTACTCGGTCAGCAGGTTGTACATATGCGACTCGATAAGAGGACATCATATAATCTGAATACCAGTAACCTGGATAAAGGAATATACATCCTGACTGTTTATGGTGAAAAAGGATATAAAGGAGTTGCTAAATTTATAAAACAATAGCTTTTAAATACCCTCATTGGCAAACCCGGTCACTTTGGCCGGGTTTGTTTTTCACCCCTGTCCACAATAAAATGTAACCTGGTTAAGTAATATCTTTGCATTATGAGAATTGTTAGGGGACTTGGAATTTTTTTTGCATTGGTAAGTATATTGGATGTTTCCGGGCAGATCATCACCGCTGACCCGGTCTTTCCGGTGCAGACAGATTCAGTGACTATCACCTATGATGCCACACAGGGTAACCAGGGCCTTATGGGATTCACGGGGGATGTATATGCACATACCGGAGTCATTACCCAGGAGAGTTCCCATCCCGGTGACTGGAAGCATGCACCAACCTGGGGAGATAATTCATCCAAATATAAACTGGAACGGATCGCCACAGATCTTTACCAGCTAAAAATTGGCCCCGGCATCGATGATTATTATGGTATTTTACCTGGTGAGGTGGTAAAAGAGCTTGCATTTGTATTCCGCAGTTCTGATAATTCCAGAGAAGGCAAAACCGCTTCGGGGAGCGATATTTTCTACCCAGTCTTCAGTGCCGGCCTGAAGGTATCCATAATCAACCCCGATCAACGTCCCCTGATTGTCATGGAAGGTGACACCATATTCGTAGAAGCTCATGCCCAACAATCCGATTCACTTTTTCTGTTTCTTAACGACAGTCTCATCAAGCAAACTACAGGAGAATTCATCTCAGATACCTTGATCGCAATGGAAGAAGGCAAAACCTGGATTAAGGTCATTGCCAAAGATGATACCAGCAAGGTAGCTGATTCTCTTTATTATATTTTACGACAGGAAGTTCCTATACAAGACTTACCCGCCGGACTGGAAGACGGCATCAACTACCTGAATGATACAGCAGCAAGCCTGGTTCTGTATGCCCCCGGCAAGGAATATGTCTATGTTATAGGAGGATTTAACGACTGGGAGCTCAGCGACCGATTCTACATGAATAAAACGCCGGACGGAAATCGTTTCTGGATTACCATTGACAGCCTTGAAGCCTGGAAAGAATATATTTTCCAGTACCTGGTGGATGGAAGCATCCGAATTGGCGATCCCTATGCCGAGAAAGTGAGTGATCCGCAGGATAAATATATCAGTGAAACAACCTACCCCGGGCTCCTTCCCTATCCGGATGGAAAAACCACCGGTATTGCAACGTATTTGCAGACAGCCCGGACAGTATATGAATGGAAGAATACGGATTTTATACCAGCGCCTGTTGATGACCTTGTAGTGTATGAACTCCTGATCAGAGATTTTATAGAACGTCATGATTACCAGACACTCACTGATACTATACAGTATTTCGAGAACCTCGGGGTCAACGCCATCGAGCTCATGCCGATCAACGAATTTGAAGGGAATAGCAGCTGGGGTTACAATACTTCCCACTACTTTGCTCCTGACAAATATTACGGGCCAAAAAAAGACCTTCAGCGCTTCATAGATAGCTGCCATTCCCATGGGATTGCGGTAATACTTGACATCGTACTGAACCATTCATTTAGCCAGTCCCCCATGGTCAGGCTTTGCTGGGATGGACAAAACAACCGACCGGCCGCTGACAATCCATGGTTTAACGAGATCCCTAAACATGAATTCAATGTAGGATCCGATATGAACCATGAGAGTGAAGCTACCAAATATCTTGCCAGTCGGGTATTGAAATTCTGGCTGAGAGAATACAATGTGGATGGATACAGGTTTGACCTGTCAAAGGGTTTAACCCAGAAAAATACCCTTGGAAGCGCTTCGGAAATGGCAAAATACGATCCAAGCCGGATCGCCATTCTGAAAGCCTATGCTGATACCATCTGGAAGGTAAATCCGGATGCATATGTAATCCTCGAACATTTCGCGGACAATGATGAAGAACAGGTCCTGACGAATTACGGGATGATGGTCTGGGGTAATTCCCAGTACAACTACTCCAGGGCAGGAATGGGCTGGAACAATGATGGCAAATCGGATTTCTCCTGGGGTTCCTATAAAACACGTAATTTCAGCAAGCCTCACCTGATCACCTACATGGAAAGCCATGATGAGCAAAGACATCTGTATGATGTAAAAAAATGGGGAAATTACGAGAATCCGAATTATAATGTACGGGATAACCTGGAGATCTCCCTAGTCAGGGCAGAGCTCTGCGCAGCATTTTTCTTCACCATCCCCGGTCCCAAAATGATCTGGCAATTCGGGGAACTGGGCTATGATTACAGTCTTTTTTATAACAATGATAAACTGGGACCCAAGCCCATACGCTGGGATTATTTTGATAATCCGAACCGGCAACGCCTGTACCAGGTATATTCTGCATTTGCACATCTGAAGCAGGGGCAGACTGTTTTCAATACGACCGATTTCAGTATTGACGTGGCTGATACGATGAAAACCATACACCTCCGCCATGATGATATGGATGTCACCATCATCGGTAATTTTAATACCTACCCCGAAAGCATTGATCCCTCTTTCACCAAAACCGGAACATGGTATGATTACATGAGCGGGGACTCGCTTACAGTGTCTGATGTTCATATGTCAATCGACCTTGATAAGAGCGAATACAGGATATATACCAGTGTTATACTTCCAACACCAGACCTGATTTCTGCTCCAAGGGCACTGAATGTATCTATAAGCGGTAATCTCGGAATTGGTGAAGAACTGACAGGAAATTATACCTATTATGATCAGAACGGTGATCCAGAGGGCGAGTCAAAGTATAAGTGGTTTAAGGGGGAATATGCGAATGGTGCTGAAAAGATACAGATCCTGGGTGCACAGGGCAGAATCTATACCGTCAAGGAAACGGACTGGAATAATTATATATTCTTTGAGGTAACTCCTATTGCGGAATCCGGCGATCTTCTGACCGGAATAACAGAATATGGCAGCACGGACCTTGCCACATCGTATAACCTTCCGGAGGAAACCGGCAATAGTGTATTGATTTATCCGAATCCCTCACTGGCAGACTTCCATATTAGAATTGAGAAAGCTGCAGGGAACCAGTACTCTGTGGAATTATTTAATATTAACGGGAGCCTGATCCTCAGGCAAGAACAGTCAGTTGAAAAAGGAGTTCTGGCCGAATTCTACATCGATGGATCAGATCTGGATAAGGGTATCTACCTTCTGAAACTCAGAACCGATGGTGAACAGATCATTCGAAGAATTACCAAGCTATAGGAAACTAGCATGTCCGGTACATATAGATAAGCCCAAACTGAATTGAAAACAAAAACCCTGATTTCCATCATTGCAGGATGTGTGATCTCATCGACCCTTAATGCACAGATAGACCGGGTGGAGCCTCCTTTTTGGTGGACTGCCATGCAAAATCCTCAGCTCCAACTGATGGTACATGGGAAAGATATCTCGCGCTCCAGTGTAATTATTAACCATAAAGGTATAATTGTCAAAACCATCTCCCGGCTTGAAAATCCCAATTATCTTTTCCTTGATCTTGAACTCACCCCGGATGTTCAACCAGGTTTTTTTGAAATACAATTCTTTATGGGGAAAAAGTCCATGGGTTCATACACCTATGAATTAAAGGAAAGAGATCCGGGCTCACCTTCAAGGAAAGGATTCAACAGCTCCGATGTTATGTATTTGATCGTGCCCGACCGCTTTGCCAACGGGGATCCATCCAATGATATCGTTGAAGGGATGAAAGAAGGGATATTGGACCGAAGTGACCGTACTGGCAGGCATGGTGGAGATATCCAGGGCATCATCAACCATCTTGACTACATATCGGAGATGGGATTCACCGCTATCTGGCTCAACCCTGTACTTGAAAATAATCAGTCCCGTACCTCTTACCATGGCTATTCGACAACAGATTTCTACAATGTCGATCCAAGGCTGGGCTCCAATGAAAAATACAGAGAACTGGGCAAATTTGCCAAACAACAGGGGATCAAACTGATCATGGACATGATCTTTAATCATTGCGGGTCAGAACACTGGTGGATGAAGGATATGCCTTCAAATGACTGGATCAATTTCTATCCTGATTTTGTCAGGACCAATCACCGGCGGACGGTAAACCAGGATCCCTATGCCTCTAAAACAGACCATAAAATCATGCTGGACGGCTGGTTTGATGGGTCTATGCCCGACCTGAACCAGCGCAACCCCTTTCTGGCAAATTACCTGATACAGAACAGCATCTGGTGGATTGAATACGTGGGATTGGCGGGTATCCGGATGGATACCTATCCATATCCCGACAAGCACATGATGGCAGACTGGAACCAGCGAATCCTGGAAGAATATCCGAATTTCAATATCGTAGGTGAGGAATGGAGCCTGAATCCCGGTTTGGTATCGTACTGGCAAAGGGGACAGCAAAACCTGGATGGTTACCGGGGCTATTTGCCCAGCCTGATGGATTTCCCCCTGCAGCATGCCCTGACCAGCAGTCTGACGGTGGAAGAAGAGTGGAATGATGACTGGCTGAAACTTTATGAAACCCTGGCTTCCGATTTCCTCTACCCGGATCCGGGGAACCTGGTGATATTCCCGGATAATCATGATATGAGCCGATTTTACATGCAGGTTGGAATGGATGTGGATCTGTATAAGCTGGGTATCGCCTATATACTAACCACCCGTGGGATCCCACAGATATTCTATGGTTCCGAGATCCTAATGACCCATACCGAAAGCGATCACCATGGTGATATCCGGAAAGATTTTCCAGGCGGATGGCAGGGCGATGCCATCAATGGTTTTTCGAGTGAGGGATTATCTGAAAAGGGGCGTCAGATGCAGGAATATTTCAAAACCCTCCTGAACTGGCGAAAGGATAATCCCGTGATCCATACCGGGAAGCTGATACACTTTGCCCCAGAAGACGGTATTTATGTACTGGGTCGTTACAACAAGGAAAAACGCGTGATGATCATCCTGAATAAAAACCGGGATACAAAGAAACTGACTCCCGGGCGTTTCAGGGAACTCATCATTGATCATCTAATAGGTGTTGATATTGTCAGCGGAGATTCATTCGACCTCAGGAAAGATCTGATTGTACCACCGGTTACACCGCTGGTTCTTGAGCTCGATTAATCCATCCATGGCACACAAATAAACCTGGTACCAGTGGTGTGGTACCAGGTTACGTAGTGGTTTTCACAAAGCCTACTTCACCAGGACCAAATAATCCCAGGCTTCAAGCCTTAATGAGTCAGAGAAGGGTACGGTCACCTTTTCTCCATTAAATGCATTTCGATAACTACCGCTAAATTTAGACAATTCCGGCTTAATCTTCACCAGTTTGTTACTGAAATTAAGAAAAGTTAACACCCTGTTAACATTCTTTTCACGTGAAAATGCAAATACCTGTTTATCCCTGCTGGTTTTGATCATCTCCATGGGACCGCCGGATTCACCATTCCAGAGTGCAATATTGTCCTTCTTCATCCGGATCAGGTTCCGGTAGAAATCTGTCTTATCGCAATCTTTCCACTCAATGGGATCCTGGGTAAAAAATTCAAGTCTTTTATCCAGGCAGGCTTCCTGTCCACTGTACAAAAGAGGTACGCCAGGCATGGTAAACATGAAAGTACCGAATACTTCATGTGAATCTCCAAGCCTCTCATTGATTGTCCCCTGCCAGGAATTCTCATCATGGTTGGTCAGGAACCTCATCCGGTATACATTCAGCGGGTAAATACTGTCTTCCTTCTGAAAATAACGTCTCAGTTTTTTCAGTGAAGCCTTTCCATTCGCCACCTCATTCATCATGTGATGAAGCTCCCATGCATAATTCATATCAAATCCTTTCTCGAGGAAGTATGTCTGTTCCTCGTTCTCTGCCAACATAAATACAGGTCGGATCTTATCGAGTTCAATCCTGGTCCTTTCCCAGAATTCTTTCGGGGTTTCATGTGGATGATCAACCCTGAAACCATCGACACCAATTTCCACCCAGAATTTCAATGCCTCCAGCATATAATCCTGTAAACCCTGCTGCGACCAGTCAAGTTTCACCACATCCGTCCAGTCATAGGGAGCAATAAAATTTCCCTGCTCATCCTTATCGTACCACTCAGGATGTTCTGTGAGCAAAAGATTGTCCCATGCTGTATGATTGGGAACCCAATCCAGTAGCACGTAGAATCCCATATCATGGGCTTTATCAAGCATTTCCCTGAAATCATCCAGGGTACCGAACTCCGGGTTTGCTGCTTTAAAATCCTTCACCGAGTAGTAGCTACCCAGTTCACCCTTACGGTTCTCTTCTCCAATGGGATGAATGGGCATGAACCAGAGTACCTCAACACCCAGGTCCTTCAACCTGGGAAGGTGCTTTGTAAAGGCAATAAAAGTACCTTCTTCCGTATACTGTCTCACATTGACCTCATAGACAGTAACACTCTTGGACCATTCAGGATGTTTCACTTCACTAATAAAGGTCTCCCCTGGTATCTTCTGCTCTGCAAACTTTTTCCTGCATCCTGCAAAAACAAGGAGTACAGCGAGAACCGCCCCAACAATTAGTAATTTTGCCATGTTTATCATCTTATTAACATCATCTGCTTATTAATACTAAATCATCAGCCGGTATATTGTATTGAAGGCCATAGACTGATACCATCAGATTATTCCCCGATAGGTTTATTATCTCAATAGATTCCCTCGTAATTTTAATATTCATGAGGTTGCCCCGGAACCTGACGTGGAATGAATAGGATCTCCATTGCGCAGGAAGCATGGGACTAAAATCGATCGTGCTGTTCCTGATCCTCATGCCTCCAAATCCTTCCACAATGGCCAGCCAGGTACCAGCCATACTGGTGATATGCAGACCTTCATCCACCTCTTTGTTATAATCATCAAGGTCAAGCCTGGCAGTTCGAAGATACAAATCATATGCCTTGTCCATATCTCCGATCCTGGCAGCTAATATTGAGTGAATACAGGCGGACAAAGAAGATTCATGTACCGTCCAGTTTTCATAAAATTCAAAATTTTTTCTGATAGTATCCACCTCATACCGGTCTTCAAAAAGGTAGATCCCCTGCATCACATCTGCCTGTTTGATAAACCTGGATCTCAGGATCCTGTCCCATGACCAATGCTGGTTTAAAGGCCGCTGTTCCGGATCAAGCTGCTGAACATTCATGGGATCCTTATCCAAAAATCCATCCTGTTGAAGGATTACCCCGTTTCCTTCATTTACCGGATAATACATCTTATCAATGATCTCCTTCCAGCGCCTGGTTTCTTTTTCAGGATCAAAATTCATCCTTGATGAGAGGCTGTTAAATTTCTCAGGATGTGCTTTTCTTAATTTATTAACGTTATTCAGTGTGTATTCCAGGGTCCAGGATGCGATTGTGTTGGTATACCAGTTGTTATTGATGTTGTTTTCATATTCATTGGGACCGGTTACTCCAAGGATCATAAATTTGCCTGATTCAGGAGACAAATTTATACGTTGGCTCCAGAACCTGGAAATACTTATCAGCACTTCCAGTCCGAATTTAGCCATATAATCTTCATCACCTGTATGCCGGATATAATTGAAAATGGCATAGGCTATAGCACCATTCCTGTGGATCTCTTCAAAGGTAATTTCCCATTCATTATGACACTCTTCCCCATTCATGGTAACCATGGGATACAGTGCGGCCCCATCAGTGAAGCCAAGTTTCTGAGCATTTTCAATGGCTTTTCCAAGATGCTTATACCGATACAGAAGAAGGTTTTTCGCTATCTGAGGATGGGCCGTGGACAGGTAAAAAGGAAGGGCGAATGCCTCTGTGTCCCAGTAAGTACTTCCTCCATATTTCTCTCCGGTAAATCCTTTTGGACCAATGTTCAGGCGTTCATCTTCGCCGGTATAGGTCTGGTTGAGATGAAAAATATTAAATCGTATTCCCTGTTGTGCCGCCCGGTCTCCCTCAACGATAATATCGCTTTCATTCCATTTTGCCTCCCATGCATCCCTGTGCTCCTGCAGAAGCTTAGCAAATCCTGTACTCAACGCCCTGTCAAGTAATTCATTTGCCTGTTCAACAAGATCGTGCAAAGGATGGTCCAGGGAAGACACATTTACAGCATATTTGAACAGCTCAAGCTTATCCCCTTCTTTCAGCATGCATTTACACTCGTTGGCGATATATTTATTTTCTTCAATAATGCCGGGTTGCTCACAACAGTCCGTGCCATTTAATTCGACCCTGAATCGCATACCGGTACAAACATGGAAATCAAGTTTTTTCGTTTTCCCTACGATATATCCCCTTCCAGGTATTATCTCTTTACTTACTTCATCCCAGAACTTTTCATTATAATTGGCGTCCTCATTCTTCACATCCAGGTCAATAAACGGGCTTACAGTGACCTCCCCTTCGAAGTTCAGGGACTTGATCGAATATGATATGGCCCCGACTTCTGTCCTGGCCATGCTCAGAAACCGCCTGGATACCACTTCCACCTGGTTACCCTTGGGCAATTCTGCAATGAATGTTCTTGTCAGGAGGCCGGTCTTCATATCAAGTTCCCTCCTGAAGGATTTGATCCCGCATGTGGCAAGATCAAGCACCTCTCCATTAATGTTGACATCTATACCGATCCAGTTAGCGGCATTAAGCACCTTGGCAAAATATTCAGGATATCCGATCTTCCACCATCCAACCCTCGTTTTATCCGGATAGTACACCCCGGCGATATAACTCCCCTGGAGCATATCCCCTGAATAATGTTCTTCAAAATTGGCTCTCTGTCCAATCTTTCCGTTTCCGATGGAAAAAATGCTTTCCGCAGCCCTGTTAAATTGCGGCTGGAATCCTTCCTCAACGATCAGCCAATCATGTAATTGAAAATATGAACTCATTCACAGATTTTTAGCAATTATGTTTATTCATCAACATCCCGGACCAGCAATACCATTGCTGCTGCTATGATCATGGAGACTCCCCCTGTGATGAGTGCAAATATTGGCTGTCCCTGGAAAAGGGTTTTTACCAGGAACCCTAGAATACTTGCCGCCATGATCTGGGGAATAACTATGAAGAAATTAAAGATCCCCATATAGGTTCCCATTTTATTAGCAGGCAGGGAACCCGTAAGGATGGCATAGGGCATGGCCAGGATACTTGCCCAGGCCAGGCCAATCCCCAGCATTGGTATTATCAGCAGATCGGGATCTTTGATGAAGAATACCGAGATCAATCCTATCCCGCCTGCTATTAATGAAATCATATGGGTGACCTTCCTGTTGGTAAGCCGTGCCAGGACAGGCAGCAGAAAAGCCACAACCGCGGCAAACCCGTTGTATACTGCAAACAGAATACCTACCCAGTTGGCTCCTTCATTATACAATACAGAGCTGGTGTCGCTGGTACCATATATATGACTGGTAACACCGGCTGTGGTATATATCCACATGGCGAACAGGGCAAACCAACTGAAAAACTGCACTATTGAGAGCTGGATCATGGTAGGAGGCATATTGAAGAGATCTGTAAGCACAATGACCAGGCCACTATCCGTTTTCCCGGTCGCATGAAACACATATGTTACCAGCTGTATTATACCAAATCCCAACAGGCCAAAAGAAAGGATGTAAAGTTCACCTTCCACCTTCAACCAGAAAAATATTAGGCTTAAAATGACGCCTGCCAGCAGCCAGAGGGTTCCGGACCTGAGAAACCTGGGTACACGTTCTGTTTTACCAGCCTGAACATCAGTATCTTTAGTATTTTCTTTTGCAGCTGCCTCGAATGCAACCAGTTCTTCAGGGGAATACTCTTTGGTCTTTATCACTGTCCACAACACGGCCAGGAAGAAAACAAATCCGCCTGCGTAGAAGGACCATTTAACATTGGGCGGAATGGCTTGTCCCTCATAGGGGGTTGTTGAAACACCGAACCAATTGGTCATAACATAGGGAAGCGCTGAAGCAATGACCGCGCCCGTACCAATGAAAAAACTCTGCATGGCGAATCCCTTCGTCCGCTGCTCGGATGTGAGCATATCACCAACGAAAGCACGGAACGGCTCCATGGAGATATTGATGGAGGCATCCATGATCCAGAGCATTCCTGCAGCCACCCATAGAACAGGTGAGTTTGGCATGATCAGCAGAGCAATGGAGGCAAGGATAGCACCTACCAGAAAATATGGCCTTCGGCGTCCGAGGCGGTTCCACGTATTGTCACTCATATGCCCTATGATAGGCTGTATGATCAGTCCTGTAACCGGGGCAGCTATCCAGAGGATAGGTATATTTTCGACACTGGCTCCCAGGGATTCAAAAATCCTGCTGACATTGGCATTCTGTAAGGCAAATCCGAATTGAATGCCAAAAAATCCGAAACTCATGTTCCAGATCTGCCAGAAACTTAATCTTGGTTTCTGTTTCATGTGATATTGATTTGTGACCTTTCTAAGCTCTCCCCTACTCAAAAATAGGGATAATTAATTACAAGTCCGTCTTCATATCGCATTATACTTCAGGTAGATGGGGCGATTGTAACTACTAGGATTCGGGTAAGTATTGTTTCAAACGTTTGCGACGATTATTTATAAAAATAATAGAACAAGGAAACAATGGAATCTTTCGAAATCGTTTGCAATGGAAAATCGGTACCAGCCATGGCCAGTCCTCCATTTTTTAATAACTTCCTTTAATCCAAAAACCAGGTAATCATGGCAAAAAGAATTTTCATTACTGGCGCTTCCGGCTTCATCGGAAAAGCTGTGGTTGAGAGGCTGCTCAGGGATGACCACCAGCTTTCCTTATTGTACCTACCGGAAGAACCAGCAAAAAAATTCTCAGACCTGAATATAATCAGGGGAGATATTACCAGGTTTGATTCCCTGGCTGGAAAACTCTCGGGATATGACATTCTCATCCATATCGCCGGATCCGTGGGATATCAGACATGGAAAAACTGCAGACTGGTAAATATTGAGGGCACCCGGAATATATTTACGGCGGCCGCTGATTCCGGAATAAGGCGTATTATCCATATGGGGATACGAAGATTGAAGCTGAATATCTGGTTCGGCGAATAGCTGGGGAGAATGGAATGGAAT
>SDBS01002321.1_pt1 | contig 19110 bp, 15 predicted proteins | sample 2277091 | NCBI WGS metagenome assembly SDBS01 (sample SAMN10404972, study PRJNA504765) | marine sediment metagenome | isolation source: marine sediment core GS10_PC15, 163 cmbsf | place: Arctic Ocean: Southern Knipovich Ridge | collected 2010 | reverse complement strand
CGATTACAATCACCCCGTTTTCGATTTCTGCAATGATGGTCTCAAGCTGCAAGCGCTCGGTCTCAGATCTCAAAAAAAGCTGAGCATTTTCAATGGCAAGCGCGGCATAATCCGCAATTGCCATTAATATGTCGCGATCTTGAATCGTAAGCTTTTGGTCCGGAGTTCGGTTATCAACACCGAGCACACCAATTATTTTCCCACGCAACTGCAGAGGGACGTATAAGAGAGAGTGAACCAAATAAGAAGTCTTAATTTTTTGAGGTGTTGTTTCATCAAGGAAAACTGGTTGACCTGAAGATATTACCTGTCCTGCGAGAGAGTCGTCTGCGTAAACCCGAAATGTGCGTGCAAACTCATCATCGAAGTTCTTCGATGCTCTCATGTAGAGCTCACCGCTCTGATCATCCAAGAGCAGAAGACTTCCTTCTTCCGCGCCAGTAAGGCGCACGGCTGTATCAACCGCACCACTCAATACCTCATCCAATTCGAGCATGGCTGATTTTTCTGTGTCTGTGGCAAGCCTTTCAGTTGATTCCGATGATCCATCTGTTGCATTTCGATCAAGCATCCCCTGCGGACCGATCGCAATCAGCTCCCTCCATTTACTCGCCGATGACAAAGCCCGATGGATTGAATCCAAGAGCATATCCGGATTAAAAGGTTTGACAAGGTAATCAACAACCCCGGCTCGCAATGCTTCTACTGTCAGAGATTCAGTGCTCTCACCGGTCATCAAAATAACCGGCAATAAGGGCCTTTCAAGCTTCAGCCGGCGCACCAACTCCAAACCCGTGAGATTTGGCATCTGTTGATCAGTGATGACCAAATCCGGATCTAATTCGTTTACCAAACTGAGGGCAGACATTCCATCACCAACTGACACAACCCGAAAATCAGCCAAAGTCACCAGAGCTTCTTCGAGAAAGTCTCGTATCACCTGGCTATCATCTGAAACCAAGATTAAGGGTTCACCCATTACGACCCGCCATCTTACAATTTTCTGTTCGGCGCGAGATCATTTCCCAACCAGGACTGAAAAACATAGCGACCAACCAACAGAAATCACCTCGGTCAATCCCGGTGTTCAGCAGTTGCCCACCATGAGATTCTATTTGATGATTAGGCATAAAACTTATGGAGTGGGGCTAGAAATATTTGGCTTGTCGGATTTTTTGGAACCCATACTCCCAGAAGATCCGATCCGCTCAATGAGATCTCTCACCTGTGACGAGATCTTTTCCAATCTCGCGTAAACCTCGGGATCATAAACATCATCTATGAGCTGTGTCAATTCGAGATCAATTGAATCCAATGGGTCCTTCAATCCAGTTAATACAACTGGATCTAATTCTTCCTCCGAATGAGTTTGAGTAACAACCTGCTGTAATCTCTTCGCCCGAGACTCTAGCGCTTGAAACAAACGGGCATTCACAAGAGAAATCGAAGCATAATCCGCTACGGCTTCCAACATCGCCTGATCTCTCTCAGAAAATGGATTCACATCTTCCCTGGCGACACACAACACACCAATCGGTTGATCGCGTACTTTTGTAGGTGCGATCAAGACCGCTTTACAAAACTTTGCAAGTTCGAATTGTGAGAGGCCATCGCCATGAATGCTCAGCGATTGCCCAGACAACATTACCAATGAACTAACATTATCTATCCACGGCTTATGCATTCGATTTGAAAATTGAGAAGGGAGATTTCGATGTGCCCGTAGAATGAGTTGTTTAGTCTTTTCGTCCTGCAAGAGCATCCAGCCCATATCTGCTTCAGAAACGTATAGGCTACCTTCCATCAGTTTGGCAAACAGCTTGTTCTGATCGGTTGTGGAGGTAACTACTTTGCCGATACCATAAAGGGTAGTCAACTCCCGAACCCTACGTTCAAGCAATGCGTTGCTTTCGCTAAGTTGATCGGCAAGATGCTGTCTCTCACGACGAAGGCGCAAATCATTCAGCGCGCGTTCTAATGCGGCGACAACTTCTGTTTCCCGAAGAGGTTTGACAAGATAATCCGTCGCACCAAGACGAAATGCTTGGATCGCATCTTCTTCTTTTCCCTTTACGGCCGTGACCAGAACAGGCACCTCCAAACCTTGAGAGCGAAGGGCAACAAGCAAATCTTTTCCCGACAAGCCCGGTGCAGTGAGGCTTGCAATGATTAAATCTGGATTATAGGTAAGTGCTCTTTCTATTGCACGACCACCCTCAGTTTCCGTTTCAACTTGGTAGCCTAGTGGTATGAGTACTTGGTTCCCTAAAAGATCCAGAACACCAGGGTCTTCATCGACCACTAGAATCCTATCGCCATGTCTTTTTGATCTCATGTCGGTATGATAGCATGGATGGTTATTCGGCGGGAGTCGACCTCACCCATGAGCTTAGTACTATTCCTTTCAATCGATCTGCTCTGTTTTCAACGCCCAGAATGTGCCAGGATGAACAACCAATCCACAAGGAATTCAAGCCATCACCTAACGCGTATTACTACGCCCACGAATCCGCCAATCGAATGAAGATACTTCAACAATTCTCCAGGTGCTTTCATTTTGGCATTAATCAGGCTTTATTTGATACGTTAGAATCATATAAGAATGCTCTCAATCATCTTGACTCGCTTTCCCTGAGAACCTTACAATTGAATTGGGAAATATGATGAATTATAAAGATTACTATAAAATCTTAGGGGTAGAACGAAACACCGATGAAAAAGATATTAAACGCGCCTATCGGAAACTAGCTCTGCAATATCACCCTGATAAAAATCCGGGCAATAATGAGGCTGAGGAACGCTTCAAAGAAATTAATGAAGCCTACGAGGTACTGGGTGATTCGACCAAGAGACAGAAATATGATCAACTGGGCAGCTCCTATAAGGCTTGGGAACGCACTGGTGGAGCTCCAGGTGGATTCGACTGGTCACAATGGACCGGAGGCGCCCCAGGGGGTGTGCGCGTTGAGATGGGTGACCTGGGTGACCTTTTTGGATCAGGCTTTTCTGACTTTTTCAACAGCATTTTCGGAGGTTCACCTGCTCAAGGCACTCGAGGTTTTGGTCAGCGCCGGATACGTGGACGCGATATCGAACAGCCAGTTTCTATCAGCCTAACCGAAGCGTTTTTGGGGACGGCAAGGATCCTCGAGCATAATGGACACAGATTAGAGATCACAATACCCAAAGGCGCCCAAACAGGCACCAAGGTGAGAATCGCCGGCAAGGGGCAGCAGGGTCCAGCTGGTCCTGGCGATCTTTATCTGAAAATCCGGGTTGAGTCTGATCCTCGATTCGTAAGGGATGGAGATAATCTTAAGACCGATGTCGAGGTCGATTTGTACACTGCGGTATTGGGCGGCGAAGGCCTGGTTTCAACGCCAAAGGGACCGGTTATCCTGACAATCCCTGCTGGAAGTCAGCCAGGTCAGGTTTTTCGGCTTAAGCACCGTGGCATGCCAATAATGCGCAATCCTCAATCCTCCGGGGATTTATACGCTACACTTAAAGTTTCATTACCGGAACATTTAAGCTCAGAAGAGCTTGACCTATTTGAGCAATTGGCTTGTTTGCGCCCAGATGGTGCATAACATACTCTTTATAAAGGACCACCAATAGCAATGAAAATTTTTCGCGTTCGACTAGTATTTTCAGTATTAGCATTGGCTGCAATCGCATGCTCGATCACATTACCCGATCTTGATCAACCAAGCGATGAACCCACAGCTTCTGCCCCAACCTTCACTCCTTTTGTCTCCACTACTCAGCCGACACTCCCCAGTGTCGTACGCCCCTCACTCTTCGAGAGTGTCGATTTAGTTGATCTGTATCAGCAAGTGAATCCTGGAGTTGTCACGATCTGGACTTATGCAGAATTGGGAGACCCTCACGACGAACTTACCCCAACTGGGCAAGGTTCAGGGTTCGTAATTGATTTTGATGGTCACATTATCACCAATCAGCATGTGATAACAGGATCCAGTTCAATCGAGGTGGCTCTGCCGTCAGGGTATCACTATTGGGCCGAAATCATCGGTACAGATCCAGACTCCGATCTCGCTCTATTAAGCATTGACGCTCCGGCTAGTGTCCTTTCGCCTTTGCCCTTAGGCGATTCCGATTTTGTCCAAGTGGGAGATTTTGTTGTTGCGATAGGCAACCCCTTTGGACTATCTGGTACGATGACTGCCGGTATCGTCTCCGCAATTGGGCGGACTTTGGGCTCCGAACATGAGGCACCAGGCGGAGGAGTCTTCTCCGCTGGAGCAATTATCCAAACCGATGCAGCCATTAATCCAGGTAATTCAGGCGGTCCATTACTCAATTTGAATGGAGAGGTAATTGGCGTTAATCGCGCCATTCGAACCGAGAATTTCACCAGCGCAGGAGACCCGACAAATTCGGGGGTGGGTTTCGCAGTGCCTGTTAACATTGTGCGCAGAGTGGTTCCATCATTGATCGCCGAGGGCTCTTACTCATATCCCTACCTGGGCATTTCGAGCATTAGTGGCGACGTCCTCAATCTACCTGTTTTACAATTTCTCGATTTGCCGGAGAACGCACGCGGCGCTTATGTAACATGTGTAACCTCAGGGAGCCCTGCTGATCATGCTGGTTTAATAGGATCTGAAAATTGTGGCGAGGGTGGTCTAACACCAGGCGGGGATCTCATCGTAGCGATCAACACCGTTCGAATTGATGATTTCAGTGACTTAATTTCCTATCTAATCATGAAAACTGAGCCCGGGATGGAAATTAATTTGACCGTATTCCGAGACAATGAGGAGGTCGATATTTCATTAACCGTTGGGGCAAGACCATAGCGAAGGTTTAAGCTAACCAAAGGTTAGCCGTTGCCCTTGATCTGGAAACTCAATTAAGGAGGAAGCTATGCTGACCGAAAAGGATCTGCGCGAACTGATTCACTATCGGCCTGAAATTCCGGTGCTGAGCGTATATCTCAACGTAGATCCAAAAGAAGGTTCGGCAGATGTGTACAAGTTAAACCTCCGGCAACTTTTAAAGGACTACGAAAAAACCGCTCCTGAAGATGTTGAAGTGATGATTCGTTTCATCGAGCATCAATATGATTGGAGCGGTCGGAGCGTAGCCCTTTTCTCGTCATCCAAAGACAACTACTTCCGCCAGTATTCCTTCTCAACTCCAATTCGCAACAGAACCCGCCTAATGATGAGGCCATTCGTCAAACCTTTAGCCGATATCTTCGATAACTACGGACACTATGGTGTTGTTATCGTTGATAAGCGCAGATCACGCTTATTCCACTTTCATCTTGGAGAGCTGCAAGAATTCGATGGTACATTCGGAGAAACCGTTCGTCGTACCAAGCTCGGGGGTGGATCGCAAGCACCAGGGCGTAGAGGCGGGATTGCGGGGCAAACTCGATATGCTGATGAGGTGGCCGATCGCAACATCAAAGAATCAGCACGCGCGGCTGCGAAATTCTTCAAGCAGAAACAGGTTCGCCGAATTCTTGTTGGGGGAACAGAATCAACGGTTGCTTATTTCCTTCCACAGCTCCCCAAGGCTTGGCAAACCCTAATCCTTGGGACATTTCCTATAGAGATGTCCGCTGGGCAGCCTCAAATAATTGAGAAAGTCATCGAAATTGCTCAACGAGCAGAGCTAGAAAAAGAGCGTCAACTAGTCGATGCCGTCATAACCGCCACCGCAAAAGGTAAGGAGGGAGTCGTCGGACTGGATCAAACCCTTTCGGCGGTTCATTCTGGAACGATCCGGATACTTCTTGTGAAAGATGGTTTTCGATCAACAGGTTTTCGGTGCAAAGGATGTGGTTACCTTACAAGCCATACGCGCGAAAAGTGCCCCTTTTGTTCGAATGAGTTTGAACAGATCGATGATGCTGTCGAAATGGCCATCCGCAAGGTACTCACTAACGGTGGTGAAGTTGAGATCTTGCACGATAACCTGCAGTTAGACAAGGCCGGAAAAATTGGAGCTCTTTTGCGATATTGACCAATACTGAAGGGCTTCTAGCTTGGAAATGGTAGAAACGGAGGGTAGTGAATCCCAAAAGTATTTGCTTTCTTGCTGTAAAGCGAAACCGATTAGTTTCCGAATAGCGACCTTTCCAGCGCAGACAAGTTGCTGCTAAGAACTTCAAGATCACGAACTGCGGCGAAGGAATCCTCCCCTAGTTCCTCTAATACCAACTCAAGTCGAGTAAGCATTCCTTCGACCGTATCCCGATCCTCCCCCTGAAGCTTCGACATGATTGCTTCCAATCGAGTGTCTGAGCCGGCCAAAGATGCTTTTGCAGTAACAAAATCCTCCGTATAGAGTGCAATTTGAGCTGCAGCAACATCCGCCTGGATCTTCAGGATTTCAACGCGCATCTCAACTCTAGAAAATCGCAAATTCAATTCAGCGTTCTCATCGACAAGGGGAAGTAAATCTTCAATCTCGCTAGCGCTCAGCTGCGCGGCTTCATTGCTGAGTTTCAATTGCTGTTCAAGGTTGTCGATTTCATTTTGTTGTGGAATTACACGTGCCCACCAGGTTGCACCAATGCCTAAGGCAAAAATGACCAATACGGCTACAGACCAGCGTAACATCCTCCTTAGAAACAGGAGAAATCTGCCAGGTTCAGAGAATGTCTCATCATCCAATGCTAAAAGTGGTTCTAAACCACTGAAATCAAATCCACCCTCTATCTCGTCCTTTGTAAGAGGGTCTACGCTGCTGCTTTCTTCAGGTAGGCTTCCCAATGGATCTTCACTTTTTTTCGCGTTATCCTGAGCCGCATCGTCCTGGTTCATGCCTTTTCCCTTCCGATTAGTCGAACTTAACATAGATAATAATTATGCGGAGTTATGGTTCAGTTGCAAGGAGTAGAAGCTGCCAAACAATTTCCAAATCATCTGCCGCCACGATGGGTGTTAGCTCGATCGTGAATAAAGCCAGCTCGAGCCTTTCATAGATCGTGGTGAGAATCTTCATCTCCATCTCACTCTCCTGCGCTACTCCAAGTACTGCATCCACAACTCCCATTGCGTTCTCGATATCTTCCGCCGCTTTTCCAAGGTTGTCCTGCAGGAACCAAAATCGAGCGCGCGTGACCAATTCCATCGCCTTAATTAACTGCAATTGTCTGGCAAGTTTTTCGGATGGGATATGTGCTTCACTAAGCTCGTCTTCAAACCCATCCACGCGTTCTTCAAGTCTTTGGGTGAGTTCATCCACACCTTCAAGGCGGCTTACAACTTTGGTGATGCTCGATACACCCGCATCTAAGTTCAGAATCGAAGCTGCTTGTATTTCCAGCTCTGCATTCAAAACGGAAATTGCCTCATACTGCTCCGCGAGTGAACCCTCAAGCAGGACTCCAATTTCCTTGATTGACATCTCCAGGCTCACTTGATCATCCTGCAGCCATTCAACTTCTCCGCTAAGATGCTCCAATTGGCGGGTATGATCTTGGACCGGCTGGATGAACTCTCGGTAGATTGCTGGAACACCCAGGTAAACACCAGTACCAAGGGCACTTCCTAGTACTACAACCACAATTAGACGAAGAAGGAAGCGAGAAATTCGCGCAGCAGAGGAGTCGACCGCTGTTTCAGTCACCTCCACGCTTTCGACTACATCATCCGTCATGATGTTCTCCTCTATCGATCACTCCACGATTTCCGTGTTAGAAATGACTCGCATCAATTCCTCTAAGCCGCCCAAGAAATTATCAAACCGGATGACTCGATCCGACAATCGTGTGTTCTCCGTCAGCAGCCAATCCAGGTCTGCTTGCATTGAGCCGACGGTTAATACTGCTTCGTCCACTACTCCCTGGAGAGACCCGATTTGTTCTTCAACAATCACCACACGCCCACTTAACCCTTCAAGTGGCTGCAATCTCTGGTCTAAGGAATCCAGCTCCGATGAAATGTTTCCGAGCTCTCGCTGCAGGACTGATAAACTCGATTCGATGCCTTGCACAGATTGCAGTCGATTGAAATCAAGCGTTTCGTTGATGCCCCCTATTATCACCAAGGTAGTAACAACTGCGAGTATCATGGCGATAAAACCAACGCCGAACACGAGCCACAGCGTTTCAGCTCGACTAAGAGTCTTTCTGGCAGTGACCGACTTGGGGATTGATGGCTTGGATTCAGCTACTTCGGGTGTGGATTTTGGGATTCGATCCAGGGCATTTTCAACCCCTCCCTGCTTAACATCGTGACCACGTCCGTCTTCCGAGATGAGCGAGTAAGGTTGATCGAGTTTAAGAGATGAATCGACAACACCCAGTCCATCTGAACCCGGCAGGGTTTTTTTATGCGGTTTTGATCTGGGAAAACTTATTAAAGGCTCAATCCCTTCAAAGGTTGATTTCCCAATTCCACGAATCTCAAGAAGATCTTCAGCACCATCTAACGGTCTGGCTGCAATGATCTTATCAGCAAGGGATCTTCCAATCCCCGGCAGTTGCTGAAGTGCTTCTACATCGGCCTGATTAATCCGTACTTTCTTATTCTCCGCCATGGAGCTTTGCTCCTTACCCTATCCTTCAATGGACGTTCTTTGAGTGCTGCAACGTTGCGACTATCCATTCGGATCGGATAGTTAACTGCTCGAATCGATGCGATAGCAACACACCCAAATTCAAGGGTGAGTCCCCTAAACAATTGCAATTTATGTGCCACTAATTATGGGGGGCAATTACGAGCCAAGCGTCGTTTAATTCGACCCTTTATGGTTTCGCTGTATCGTCGATCACCTGGCGGATCGAGTCCCGGCAGACTAACCCAATCCATACCATGGTAAAAAAAATGGGCGGAAATTCCGCCCATTTTTTCTTACCTTTTATAGCTTACTTCGCTTTGACTTCGATCTTCTTCATTCGTGCTTCCTCTATTTTAGGAAGTCGAATGGTGAGAAATCCATTCTCGATTTTTGCTTCAGCGCCATCGGCCTCAACTGAGGTAGGCAGGCGGAAGCTGCGGCTGAATTCACCGTAATGGATCTCGCGCAAGAGATACTTCCCATCCCCGTTGCTCTCAGACATCACCTCACCACTCAAGGTGAGAATATCGTCATGAATTTCAACTTTCAGGTCTTCTGGCTTCAAACCCGCCACAGGAGCAGTGATTACGAACTCATCATTCTCCACATGAATATCTACGGGTAAACGGCTGCCACCATTGAAACCAACTGGGTGATATCTGCGAACTGCTCGAGAAAACCTTGGTCGCCGATAAGGTGATAACATCACATTCCTCCAACTTTTGATAAATTTCTTTTCAACGTTGAAGGAAGCATAGCGGTTGAATGTTAGATATTTATACGTCCAATATTAGAAGATTATAAACATCCTTTTCGGAAGCATGCTAAGCAGGGTTGATTCCCCATGAGTAACCAGATATTCCTCCATTGATCCCATCATTGTTACCTTAATCATGTTGACACACCCTTATCCCCGCCCTCGGTGCTGAATCGGAATTTGAGAAATCCGATCGCGCTGTTTGTGATGTCCCCCACCGCTAACGAAAAAGTGTATATCTACCTCTAATAATCCATTGATACTTCTCATATACCCAAGGTCTAGACTCATTCTGATTGAGGGCGAGGCCTCAATAAAATTGAGTCACGTCCGCAAAATAATACCTTTGTCAGTAATTTCGTAATCCTTTAGGTAATGATGATTTCGGAGGTTTCAACATGGATTTCGAACGGTATACCCAAAAAGCACAACAGGCGATCCTGCATGCCCAGGGCCTTGCCCAAGATTATGCACATCCAACGATCGAGCCTGCGCATTTACTCTTGGCTCTTCTAAGTCAGGATCAGGGAGTGGTTCCTGCAATCATCACCCGCATCGCTGGTAGCCCCAACCTGCTGCGTGAGGAATTGAAGCGCGAATTATCAAGCAAACCTAGGGTTCATGGATCCAACAGTCAGATTGGTATCTCCCCCACTACCAGCGAGGTTCTCTCCTCAGCCGAAAACCGTGCACGAAGCATGAAGGATGAATATACCTCAACCGAGCACATGCTCTTAACTTTGGCGGCGGGAGCTGAGAGGGAGCGATTAGAAAAATACGGCATCACCCCGGATGCGCTGCTGCAAGCTCTTGCCAGCATTCGAGGGTCGCAACGCGTAGTGACGCCTAATCCTGAAGATACCTATCAAGCACTCGAGAAGTATGGGCGCGATTTAACCCAACTTGCCCGGCGCGGAAAACTGGATCCAGTGATAGGGCGAGATGAGGAGATACGTCGCATTATCCAGGTTTTATCCAGACGGACAAAGAACAACCCTGCTTTGATCGGTGAGCCAGGAGTTGGCAAAACCGCAATCGTAGAAGGCTTGGCGCAGCGCATTGTAAACGGAGACGTACCTGAGGGGCTTAAGAATCGCCGTGTGATCCAGTTGGATATGGGTGCTTTGGTTGCCGGGGCCAAATACAGGGGCGAATTCGAAGAGCGTCTAAAAGCTGTCCTAAAAGAAGTGACCGATGCTTCTGGTGAGATCTTGCTGTTCCTGGATGAGATGCACACGGTTGTCGGAGCGGGTGCCGCTGAGGGCGCTGTAGACGCTGGCAACATGTTGAAACCCATGTTAGCGCGCGGCGAACTGCACTTGATCGGCGCGACCACACTTGATGAGTACAGAAAATACATCGAGAAAGATGGCGCCCTTGAGAGGCGCTTTCAACCCGTCTGGGTTGATGAGCCCAGTGTCGAGGACACCATCAGCATATTGCGCGGATTGAAGGAGCGCTATGAAGTTCACCATGGTGTGCGCATACAGGATAGTGCTGTAATCGCAGCCGCAACGCTGTCAAATCGGTACATCACAGATCGACAGCTACCTGATAAGGCTATCGACCTGATCGATGAAGCTGGAGCTCGGTTACGAACTCAAATTGATTCAAAACCCCAACCCCTAGACGAAGTTGATCGGCAGATCATGCAGTTGGAAATTGAGCGAGAGGCATTGAAGCAAGAGAAGGATAAGTCTTCACGGGAACGTTTGGAGCACTTGGAAAGTGAATTAGCTGATTTACACGAACAATCTTCGCAGCTCCACACACGCTGGCAGACCGAAGTAGAAGCGATCCAAGAGCTCCGTCGTACGAAAGAAGAGATTGAACAAACCCGCTTACAAATTGAAAAGGCGGAACGCCAATCCGATTTAGAAACCGCTGCACGCTTGCGTTATTCCACATTACGTGAACTCGAGCAGAGGTTGGAAAAACAGGAGGATCGGATCAAGGAATTACAAACGGATGGGGGGCTGCTAAAAGAGGAAGTCGATGCAGAGGATGTGGCACAAATTGTATCTCGTTGGACGGGCATTCCAGTCGCTAAATTACTGGAAGGGGAAATCGAAAAACTCGTACATATGGAAGCCCGGTTACATGCACGCGTGGTGGGTCAGGCCCATGCCGTGCGTGTCGTTTCCAATGCTGTGCGGCGCGCACGTGCAGGGCTTCAGGACCCCGATCGCCCCATTGGTTCTTTCATATTCCTAGGGCCAACTGGAGTTGGGAAAACAGAACTCGCAAGGGCACTCGCTGAATTCTTATTCGACGATGAAAAAGCAATGGTTCGAATAGATATGGGTGAGTACCAGGAGAAACATACCGTCTCCAGACTCATCGGTGCCCCTCCTGGATATGTAGGTTATGACGAGGGGGGTCAATTAACCGAAGTGGTGCGTCGAAGACCATTCAGCGTCGTGCTTTTCGATGAGATCGAGAAAGCCCACCGCGAGGTTTTCAACGTTCTCCTGCAAGTTTTGGATGACGGTCGCCTGACGGATGGACAGGGAAGAACGGTGGATTTTCGGAATACGATTGTGATCATGACCAGCAATTTGGGGACTGAAATATGGGGGAAGGAAAATGAATCCGATGAGGTGGCCGAAAGTAAGGTGCGAGAGTTGCTGAGCGCGTATTTCCGACCCGAATTCCTGAATAGGATTGACGAGATTGTTGTTTTCCACCGTCTCAGTAAAGCGGATTTGAAGGAAATTGTGCTGATACAACTCCAGCGGATAGAAGAGAGGTTGGCGGCACAAGGGCTGTCCATAGAAGTAAGTGAATCTGCGAAGGACTATCTGGCGGATGTAGGATACGATCCTATTTACGGTGCCCGTCCCCTCAAACGAGCAATCCAACGTGAATTGCAGGATCCTTTGGCTATGAAATTGCTTTGCGGTGATTTCAATGCAGGTGAGTTGATCCATATTGAGAAAGGCTATGAAGGGCTAGTATTTAGCTCTGCCGGCGCGATGGAGAGAGATGCTCAAACGGAGAATTAATTTGCCATAACGCATCGATCAAAATGCTTCCACTGAGAAGTTATCTGTGGGGATCTTGCAACATCGTCCTGCCCATCACGAGCTTGCGAACTGGAAGCACTAGCTAAATTCGAAAGATACCTCGGAGGAAAAACATTCCCGGGGTATTTTTTTATGGGTACACAGCAATACACATCCCGCATCTTGCCGGCAAATTCGCACAAATAAACAAGTTGACGATCAAAAGCTTTGCAAACCCGCCGGATTCGTTGGGTTCCTTACTCTCGCACCCCATATCACCATGTTGCAGTATTAATGTCCACATTTATTACAAATTTTGTACATTTTATGCCTTTTTAGATAAAATTACTCGATCTAATGTCGAGGGAGAGAAACAATATGGATTTTTATGTGATCGTATTAAGATGGATACACATTTTTGGCGGAGTATTTTGGGCTGGATCCACCTTCCTGGTTGCCGGATTCCTCGAACCTTCGATTCGAGCCACGGGTCCAGAGGGCGGAAAGGTGATGCGCTACTTCGCAGGACCAGGTCGATATACATTAATTATGTCTATAGCTGGAAATCTGGTTTGGATATCAGGTGGCCTTTTGTATTGGCGCGTATCCAGCGGCCTGAACCCGGATTGGCTCAGCAGCGGATACGGAATTGGATTAACGGTTGGTGCGATCGCAGGGCTTATTTCAGCGTTCATTGGCATGATCGTTTTATCACGGTCAGCCAGACGGATGGTGGCAATAGGAAAAGAGATCGAAGCGCAAGGTGGCCCGCCGTCTCCTGAGCAAGGCACTGACATCGCGCAGCTTCAGGGGAATTTGCGCACATTTGGGCAAATTAATGCCGTGTTCATGGCCATCGCTGTGACTGGAATGGCGGTGGCACAATATCTCTGGTTCTGAGTAATTCGAATAGATCACTAGTCCAAAACCATTTAGTTAAGTTTAAATTGCTCCAGAAAATTCTGCTCGAATACACAGCAGAATTTTCGCTATGTCAGATGGCCACTACACAAGCTCTTGAAACGTAATCCACAACAGATTAATCTATGAGTTTCCAGACAAACCGGGAAAATGAAAACTTGATACTCACTTCAGCTCCATATAGTTGAGTCATTTATGGGAAAAGCCGAAATACCCCGCTGCTTGCGTCGCTCGGTCTCACTCGCGATTGATGAATAGCGTGCGGGTTTCGATTAGAATCATGGCAGCCGACAAGACTGGACGATGTCAAAGTTCATTTCTGCAAAAACTATTGGACTACTGCTACTTTCCGCAAGCGTTCTAACCTTTGAGGTTACGCTAACACGACTATTTTCTTTCCAACAATTTCATCATTTTGCATTTGTCGTAATTAGCTTAGCGGTCATGGGATTTGCTGGAAGTGGATTGATTCTTTCTCTCCGCAAGAACTTACCTTCCCTTCTCCTGGTTTCAGTTGGTTATTCCACCTCAATCTTGCTCGCCTACCTCACCATAAATTTCTTGCCCTTCGATTCTTATAGTATTGGCGCAGACAGCACCCAAATATGGATATTAATGCTTTACTTTTCCGCTACTGGAGCGCCGTTTCTGCTTGCTGGGGTGGTGATCGGATCCTGCCTGACGGCGTCAGGAACAGAGGCTCACCGACCCTATGCAATCAACTTTGTGGGTTCGGCAGCAGGATGTCTTCTCGCGATCGTCTCAATTTCTGTCCTGGGAGCAGAATCGACTATCCTAATCAGCCTTCTTCTGGGATTAATTGCAGCGGCGGCATTTTCAACCAGGCGCTCGATTCAAGTATCATTACTCAGCACGTCGGTCGTGCTTACCTTTGCTGCATCTATATTCACGTCTGAGTTGAGCATAAATCTTTCCCCCTATAAGCCGCTATCAATCACGCGCCTATTTCCCGATGCGCAAGAGAGTTTGTCTGAGTGGAGCATCTCCACTCGACTTGACGTTATCGAGACCAATTCGGTGCATGTATTTCCTGGGTTAAGTTTGAGCTATGTTGGAATTCCGCCCACACAAGCAGGCTTTTTCATCGACGGAGATGGGCCAATTCCAATCACCAATCTTTCATCTGAAAATCCACTCGCTTTAGAGCTTGCATCACGTATGCCCAGCGGATTAGCACACAGATTGCGGCCCAATGCGAGGATGTTAATCCTACAACCAGGAGGCGGACTCGAGGTTGTCTTCGCACTCGCTTCAGGAGTTAAAGAAGTTACCCTCGCCCTGGATGAACCTCTAATTCTAGAGGCCCTACAGGATCCCTATTTAGAATTTACTCATGGTCTGCTGACGAATCCGCGCGTCTCAATCTCCTCACGCACTTCACGGGGCACTTTAGCGAGCAATTTGATAGATTACGACATAATCCTTTTTGCACTTACCGACAGTTTTCGCCCAATCACTTCAGGAGCATTCAGTTTAACCGAGAATTATGTCCTAACAGTGGACTCCTTCGTTCAGGCAATCGAGAGTTTGAGCGATGATGGAATCCTTGTAATCACGCGTTGGCTTGGAACACCACCAAGTGAAAGTGCAAGAGCGTGGGCGACTTTAATTACGGCATTAGAGGCATCAGGAATTACCAACCCGTCTTCGCATTTAGTGGCATTTCGAGAGATGCGTACCGGAACAATGCTTGCTTCACCTACAGCATTTAGTCAAAATGAGCTGGCTGTCATAAGGGAATTTCTTGAGCAAAACTCTTATGATCCAATCCACTTACCCGACCTAAGCATCGACGAATTGAACCTGCACAATCGTTTACCTGAAGACAACTACTATATAGTGTTTCGTGAATTACTAAATGATCCGGAGCCGATTTTAGATTCCTATGACTTCAATCTACGTGCACCTATCGATGACAAGCCATTCTTTTATCACTTTTTTCGATGGCGTCAAACCCCCGAAGTCCTAGGTGAGCTTGGTTTGAGATGGCAACCTTTTGGTGGGAGTGGGTACCTTGTTTTGCTCGCCTTACTCGGATTAATGGTGCTTCTGGCAGTACCGTTGGCAATAATTCCCGTTCTCACGCTAACGCGTCGGGAGAAGATTAATCAACCCGGATTGAAGATCATGCTCTACTTTGGATTTCTCGGCGCCGGATATTTGCTCATCGAGATCCCCCTTATACAACAATTCACACTTTACCTAGACCGACCGGCTATCGCATTTGCAGTTGTTCTGTTTTCAATGTTGATTTCTTCCGGTGTAGGTAGCTGGTTTTCAAATCGAATCCCATTGAGAAAAACGCTCTTACTCCTAATCGGTTACCTCACCCTACTGATATTGATTTCACCCATTGTTATCGGTTATTCACTTCATTGGAGTTCGGCTTCTCGGATTTTTCTCACCATTCTGCTCATATCCCCCGCTGGCTTCATGATGGGAATTCCATTCGCTTCAGGTCTAAGAGAGTTAGAGAAAGTTGCAAAAGGCACAATCCCTTGGGCGTGGGCGATCAACGGCGCCATATCAGGAATTGCCGGTGTCCTTGCTGCGATGGTTTCACTCGATCTGGGGTTGCGGATCACAATGATTATTGGATCGATAGCTTATGCAGCGGTTTACTTGAGTTCGTCGGAGTTTGAGTAGTTAATTTCTTGACTCCACTGAAAAAGGTTAATCGCAAGCAGAGGATCGCTATAGGGGTTGTTTTTTCAGTGCACTCATTCTTTCAATTACCTAATTTGATCGGAAGGTTCCTCGCCTAACCTGGTGAAAGGAACGAAACGCACTCCTCCCAGGCTAATGCGATCAAAAGTGTCTTCTGAGATTCTGGTTAGCTTCCAAAGCTCTTGAAATCCACCTACTGGTCCAACTGGAACAACCATCCTTCCTCCAATTCGCAATTGTGCAAGCAATGGAGGAGGCACATGATCAGGCGCAGCAGTAACAATGATTGCATCAAATGGGCTGAAGTCTTTCCACCCATAATAACCATCGGCATGGCGGGGGTTGATATCCGTATACCCCAATCGAATAAAACGTTCACTCGCCTCATCAGCCAAAGGTCCAATTATCTCAATTGTATAAACCGTCACACCCAGCTCCGCAAGAATCGCAGCTTGATAACCTGACCCAGTTCCGATTTCCAGGACGCGATCACCTTCTGAGATATCCAATTCCTGGGTCATAAGCGCAACGATGTAAGGTTGGGATATGGTCTGACCGTAACCAATTGGAAGCGGGCGGTTGAGGTATGCTAGATCTTGAAGATCCTCCGGGACAAACTCATGCCGTGGCACCTTTCCCATGACCTCGATAATCTCTGGATCACTGATGCCATACCCAACAATGCCCAAGCGAACCAACTCCTTCAGAGCACCCTCAAAGCTAGGCTCGTCTATCGGTTCATGCGTCGGGATCGAAGTTCGCTCAACTTGGGAAGTTGAAGCCGCACTGACCGTGGTTGAGGCTGGTGGCGAGGTGATCGAGGTGTCGGTAGAACAAGCCCCTAAGAACCAGGAGATCAGCAAAGTAAATCTAAGAAACTTTGACATCTCCCCTCCACCCTGCATTCTACACCGAAATCGCATTACCCCCATTCCACGATCCGCAAGGCTTGAAACTTGACTGCCAAAAACCAAGAGGGGCGTATGTGCTACGCATCTCTTGGTTTCCATCTGAGTTTTAAATTATCTAGTCAAGCATTTTGTCAGAAGCGAGATTGGATCCCCAAATCCCAATCTTATGGACATCCGGGGATGTCAAATCCAACAAACCGGAATGGCGCATAAAGTATGCATGCATGATTGGCATCCATATACCAGAGAATAGCAACCAGAATGGCAATCAATATCAAACAACCAAATCCTGCCGCGATCCAAGGTGAGCGGCCTTTTTTCTGAGCAGGGGCTTCCGCTTGAAGTGGCGGAGGAACCTGTGCAGGCCGAACTGGAGCTTCAGATGGTGGAGCGGGAATTGGCGTGACATCTTGTACGGTTGGAGCTGCAGGCTCAACTCCAGCCGCAGGACTCATCACCGTCTCAGCTGCTTCAGGAATTGCCATTTCAAAGGTGAGTGTGACCTTTTCGCTCATCCCAAGGAGATCACCAGGGTTCAATACGCGCGGGGAAGACAACCTTTCCCCATTGATAAAAGAACCATTTGTCGACCCTAAGTCCTCCAACACATAACCGCCTGGGGTCCGTGTGAGCCGAGCTTGCTGCCTTGATACTTCCGGATCCCCTAACACAATATCGTTGGCAACATCCCTACCTAGGGTAGTAATCTCTTTCGTCAGGTCGAATACCATGCCTGGGTTTGGTCCCGTACGCACGATTAATCGACTTGTTGTAGGTGACATACCGTCCTCCTGGGTTGCTGATGACGTCGCTAGTTTACTTGCTGTAATGGGGTGAGTCAACTCACCCCATTTTCGATCGATCGGACGACCACCCGGAGTCCCTCAACGTCGACGACCTCTGCCCGTTCACCTTTGACTATTGGATTGGAATTTTTGTCAAGCTTGGCAGACCAAAGTTCTCCCCCAACGTGGATCATGCCCTTGGGAGATATATCCGTCCTTGCCCGTCCAACTTTACCGATAATGGCTTCCGAACCAACCCTGATCTCCTGACTTTGTGCTCGAATTGCCACAGTCAGGACGATTAGAAATATCCCCGCTGTGGCAACACCTGCGCCGATAACCAAAGGGATTGAAACGCGCTGAAACTCGGGTGTGCCAGGAGAGTTGAACAGCACCAATGCTCCGATAATGAAAGTTGCCAGCCCAGCCGCAGTTAATGCCCCATGAGTTGGCGCCTTAATATCTAATATGAACAAGACAAAAGATGTAGCTAAGAAAACCAACCCAAACCAGTTTACGGGAAGGACGCCGAGGCCATAGGCCCCCAAGGCCAGAGAAACGATGCCAATAAACCCTGCAACCCAACCGCCCGGACTGGAAATTTCAATTAACAAAGCTTGAACACCAATTGTGATGAGCAAGAAGACGATGTTGGGGTTGGTAAGCATTTGCAGGAATTGTTCGATGAAGCTCTGAGAGAATTCAACAATTTCTGAATTTGCGGTTCGTAAAACTCTCTCACTCCCTCCTATTCGTATTGTGAAACCATCCAGTTTTCTTAGAAGTTCACCCAGATCATCGGCTATAAAATCAATCATTCCCGCCCGAAAGGCCTCTTCAGCAGAAGCCGCTTTGGCATCATCTATTGCTGCTTCCGCTAAAGCAATTGCCTGCTCACCACGTTCATTGGCTAAACTTCGTACTGTCGCTTTCAAAATCTCTTTCTGCTTCGTCGCAATCGTTTCTTCCAGATCCTCGCCTTGCCCACCGACCGGGCTGGCAGCCCCGATCGCAGTTTCCGAGGCCATTGCAGATGCATGCCCCGCAAGGGTGATTACCATACCGGCGCTACCCGCAATTGCTCCCTGTGGAGCAATATAGACCACAATCGGGATATCACTGCCCCTCATAGCTTGCACCATGCGGTTGGTCAGATCAAGTTGACCGCCAGGAGTATCGAGTTGAAATATGATCAATTCCGCTTCTATTGAAACCGCTCTGGCAATACCACGATCGAGATATTCAGCCATCGCAGGTGTGAGAGGACCCCGTGCAGAGAGGTGTAAAACAACGTTTTCGGATTGAGCGCTACCATTGCTCGTTAAAGAGATTCCTATCCAAGTCAGGAGAATTAGAAGTAGAACACGTGCCCTCTTCATCAATCACCTCTCCCAGATTATAACTATGAACCGTTCCTAATTCATATTCCCCCAGATCTAATTTACATGAAGTAAAAACGACAAGCCGGGAAATTAATCAACAACAATTTCTCAAGGGTCCAC
>SDBS01002320.1_pt1 | contig 19112 bp, 13 predicted proteins | sample 2277091 | NCBI WGS metagenome assembly SDBS01 (sample SAMN10404972, study PRJNA504765) | marine sediment metagenome | isolation source: marine sediment core GS10_PC15, 163 cmbsf | place: Arctic Ocean: Southern Knipovich Ridge | collected 2010 | reverse complement strand
CCGATCTGATGGCACTAATACTAATATTGCCAAGCAACTTCAAGCCGGCAGCACTGTATTATCTTTTAGCGATAACAGCGGGAAAACATGGGGTATAACTCAAATATTAAAAGTCCTCGATCACAGCAAGATACTTTCCCATCCGCACATTATATCAACAAGCGATAAAAAAGCAGTTATCGAAATATCTGAAACACGTAAACTCAAAGATGCTGCAAGCGGTAGCCAAGGTGGTACCGTAGTGGCCACGAGAAAAGATATTGAAGCAAAATTATTAGTCGAGATTACGCCCCGCATTAGCATTTCTGAAGTAAAAGAAAATGCGGTTAATCTGCAAGTAAAAATAGATATTAATCAGTTTAAATCAGCTGTAGATAATACTCGTATCACCCGTAATGTAACCACCAACGTGACGGTAAACAGCGGAGATATTTTGGCACTTGGTGGCCTTATTCGATCAAATGAAGAGGATTCTGCAAGTGAGACACCGGTATTGAGTAAAATTCCACTTATTGGATGGATGTTCAAAAAACGATCAAAGACAAAACAACGCACTAATTTAACCGTATTTATTTCACCAACAGTAATTTTGCCTCGCCACCGGGATGATATGCATGAATACACCAAAGATTATCTTGATATCACGCGCGCATGGGCAAAAGAAGGCAGTATGTTTGATTCACTGAAAGATCCTATTACTCGTTGGTTTTTTGGTGGTGAATCACCAACTGAAGAATTCACCAAAAAATTTCTCAAGAATGATGTCCGCTTTCAAAAAACGCCAATGCCTCAAGCATCCAATGGCCCGATCAAAACTATAAAGCGATCACCGCAACGGAATCCTGAAGGAAAAGAATTAATTGCACAGCAATCACAAGAACAACATGATCAGTTAAAAGATCTCTTTAAAGAAATTGATAATCCATTTAAAGAATTAAAATTGAACTCGCTTGCTCAGAATGAAAAACCTTCTCAATCTCAACTAGTTGCTCAAGAAGCCCATTCCCGGAGAAGACGAGGCAGGAGATAATCTAATCATTCTTATGCATTCTACTTAATAATTGGTCTTCTATCTCAAGCAATCTATTGTATTTTGCAAGCCGTTCTCCCCGAGAAAAGCCACCCGCTTTTATTTGGCCTGCACTTGCAGCAACCGCCAAATCAGCAATAAAAGAATCATTCGTTTCACCTGATCGATGAGAAACAATTATATTTTTATCATATTGTTTGCACAGCTTGATTGCCTGCAACGTTTCAGTCACCGTACCCACTTGATTTGGTTTGATGAGCACCGTATTTACAATATTTTCATCAATCCCCCGATAAATGCGCTGCGTATTTGTTACAAAAATATCGTCTCCCACAATCGCAATACGATTGCCAAGCGCATCATACAGTTTTCTCCATCCATCCCAATCATGTTCACTCAAGCCATCTTCAATGGCATACAAAGGATACTTCTGAGCAAGTTCTTTGTACCAATTAATTAATTCATCCGACGAAATCATTTTTCCATGCCAGTTATATACCTCCAGTTTTTTGTCATAAAAGTGAGAGGCTGCTACATCAAGCGCAATCATCATTGAAATGCCATATTCGTGTTGCATATATTCGATCGTTTCCATAAGAAATTCAAACGCCTGCTCCTCATGATCAAATGCAGGAGAAAAACCGCCTTCATCGCCAACCGCAGTTGAATATCCTTTTTCTTCCAACAATCGTTTTAAAATATGAAAAAAATCTGAACCAGCTTCCATTGCCGCATGAAAGGTAGAGATACCCACCGGAATAGCCATAAATTCCTGAATCTGCAAATTATTTGAGGCATGCAGTCCGCCATTAATCATATTAAACATAGGATATGAAAGTGATACCAATTCAAATTCACACAGGTGCGCCATTAATTCGTATGGCTGTATCTCCTCTGATAAAGCATGCGCTCTGCATACTGCCATGCTCACCGCAAGAATACTGTTAGCTCCAAGCACCGATTTATTTTCAGTGCCATCAAGCTCACACAATAACCTATCTATTTGAATGAGATGTGCTTCTTGGCCAAGAAGAGCGGGAGCAATTACCGTCTCAATTGCTTGAACCGCTTTCAATACTCCTTTGCCCATCAATCTGATTCCGCCATCTCGCATTTCAAATGCTTCATGCTCCCCGCGAGATATTCCGGATGGCACAGAAGCTTGAACTTCCCTTCCATTTTCCAAACCAATCGAGCACTCAATCGTTGGGTTGCCGCGTGAATCATATATTTCTCGTGCTGTAACAGAAACGATCTTCATGTATTAGCCCCCTCTTTTTGGCTTTTGAAGATTCCTGTAGCGTTAGCCTAGACAAATTTTTTATCAAATAGCTATATCGGAAAAGGGAAATGCTACACCCAGCCTTTGCACAAGGCTTACGCCTTCGTTAAAACTTCGGCGCACAGGTCGGCGGGTTCTACTCGCGCTCACAAAGTTAACACTCTAATGGTCATGCATTATAGAAAACGCTATACCAGAGTTGGTATAGCGTTCATATAACTTAAAATGAATAGAAAATTACGGAAGCAAGCTTACATCAAAGCTCACATTTGGGCCATGAAGAGCATTCAATGTTAATCTAAAACCGCCTCTTTGATATGTTTTTTTATCTAAAAATATGAATTTCTTCACTGCAGTATTCGGCTTTAAAACAGCCCCTTGTGGCTGAAGCATCCAATTATTAAGCCAAGTTCCCTGATCTTTCCTTCGATCTGACTCTTTCTTAGAGCTGTACATTAGTCCTTTAATCCCCAGATAGAGAAGAGCAAGTGTAGAAATAGAGCCAATTTTAACGCCATTACATTCCCGTAACCCATTAATAAAAGAATCATGTTTCGTATCCGCATGTACCAATGTAAAGATACCTGCTGGTATAGAACCAAATAGTGATAACACACCTCCCAGAGCGGCAAAAACTGATTTTCCACAAGTTGCAGGAACCCTAAATGCCATTTGAGGAGGGCTATAAATTGGTACTGATATCGAATTTGGACCAAATACAAAACTTTCTTCACTACGATTTTTAAATTCTATTAATACGGGAAAAATTCCATGCATATTCAATTTTCGCATTTCGCACGCACCAATTTCTGATCCAATTAGTTTACGATCTTGCTGCGTGGAAAGATCTCGCACACGCAACGTAATCCCATCCTTTCTTTGTGCAAACGAAGCATGTAATGAATTGGTCAAAATTGAAACTGAAATAAGAAGAGCTAAACTCAATGATTGGCGATTCATGCCAGACTCCTTCCCTTTACTTAACTACTAATATATCCCTAACTTCGTTGGATATACTACACCTAATACCTAAAAAGTAAATACTAAATCAATCTTTTGTAGAAAGCGCTTGTGTTTTATAGAGCTGGTATTCCTGCGTAAGATTCTGCGGCCAGTCAGCTTTGATATCTACAATTTCTCCCTTATCGTCCCGCACTGGCCGATAGATAGGATAGATCATGGCAGATATTTTCACGTCCCCCACCGCTGCTTTCATATTGTCCTTCATTATTTTAAGATGCTCTCTATTTTTTATTGGCTTACCAAATGTTTCAATAAGCCAACGAGCTTTCAAGCCGTCTCCGGTAGATTTAATTTCTTGCACCATATTTGCAAGCTCTTCAATGGTATTAATTGCCTTTTGGCGATCCACAATATACACATCCAATACCGAATATTCTTTTCCATCAATCTCAACAGGCTCAATGCGCAATTCAATGGCCCCTTTCTCAATCAAATAATTGAGTATTGTCCTATTCGCTCGCGCATGATCTCCTGCAATCTCAGTAGCATCGTCTGGTTGAAAAATTAATCGTCGTAATCCAGTCCGCGCCATACTGATAATCGAAAAATCAATAAGCTTTTCTTTATCAACTTTTTTTGGCCACTCTTTAAGCATGCCAATACGAGCCAAATCATCAAAACCCACAATGCTTGCAAGTAATGCCAAAATCTCAGCACGAAGCTCTTCAATCGTTTGATCATATCCTGCTAAGAATTGCTGAATATTAGAACTGGTCACCGGAATAGTATCCCCCACTGCATACATTTTTCCATCAATGGTAAGCTCCTCACCTTCTTGAAAGGTATGTTCCGTAACTTTACCACTGCCATGCCCGAGAGTTTCATGCAAAATAACTTCGAGCATGAAAATATCTCGCATCAACTGATACTCTGGATCATGTTGAGCAAACCAATCATAATATTCGGCTCCATTAAATAGACGATGTGCCACTTTGGGATTGATCAATTCTCCTAATGACTTTTCCGCATGATAGATAATTTGTTTTGAACCATGCTCTGATCGAATTTCTTCGTAATTAGGTAAACAGTATGCCAATGTAAGATTAATTGGGCCGAGAGATCCAGCAGAGAAAGCTTTCACATTAATAGACGCATTGGGCATTGCGCCGTCCTCGCCATCTAATGTTTGTCGTTTATATTTTTTTGCTATAGGCAAACGCCGTTCCAACTCAGGAAGAAGTTGATTTAACGTATCAATTTCAAGACTTTTAATCGTAACATCTGACTGGAAAATTGCCCGATACGATTTGGGATCATTGTATGTTTCAATAAAACCAAACGTATAATCTACTTTACTATTACTCTTGAGCCATTCTATTGAGTGCTTTTTAAAAAGTTCTTCATCGCCCGTTTTGAAGTAATCAATTAAATATTCAAGGCTTTTCACTAGATGAGCATCAAACTGCTCAGGATATTTTTGTGCCAAATCAAGCGCTTTTTGCAACCAATACACCGCAACTGAAAGTTCTTTTCCATATTTGCCGTCAACGCTATACAACTGATATTTCGGAACTCGTTTACCATCTTGATCATCAATATAAAAATAGGCGTTTAATACAGTCTGACCTTTGGCATCTATGGCTTTAAAATCTTCATCCGTAAAATCGGGTGCATAAAAATTAACGGCACTTTTTGAAATACTATCGGGCACTGTTTGCGTTGATTCCTGCGTTTGATCAAAAAGAGATGAAGCAAGAGCATCCACTTCTTTTTGCGCATTCGGATACTCAAGGAGCTCAAGAGCCACCGCCATATTTTCTTTGGTAAATGCACTCAATTTAATGCGTTCTGGCGTTCGTTTTTCATCAGCAGCTTCACGCAAAAAATACTGGCTATGATTGGTCCAAAGATATATAAGATATGTTTCAATATCTTTCAGAAATTGCGCCATATCAAACGAGACTTCTTTTTTCAAAAGATCATCTTCATGCTCCAACATATATTCTAAAAGCTGTCTAATTTTTGGAGCATCCCGATGAGATTGATCGGCAGCAATCACATTACCTGCAAGAGAAGCGCGAAAAATATAATAAATAAAGATCCGCTCTTGTGGCATAAGCGCATTAAAATGATCAACTAAATTATGATTATAGACAAGTGCAATTTCTTTAGAGATAGTCACGAGCTCAGGAGCCTTTGAAAGAGATTGATCGACGGATTGCATACATGTCCCTGGAAATAATAAACCAAATAACATCACGTAACAATGGCGATTCATGTACTACTCCTTTACTTAGTAAGTTATTCTTTTTTACCTGGCAACAAACGCAAACCATATTCTCGAAGACGCTTTTCATCAACAGGTGTTGGCGATTCCATCAAAGGATCATTGCCACGTTGCGTTTTTGGAAAGGCAATTACTTCACGAATTGATGGAGATCGTGTCATCAGCATAATGAGGCGATCAAGCCCCAAGGCAATTCCTCCATGCGGTGGAAAACCAAGTTCTTGCGCCTCAAGCAAAAAACCAAATTTTTCTTGCATTTTATCCGCATCGAGCCCCAAAATTTCAAATACTTTTCGCTGAACTTCAGATTGATGAATACGAATAGATCCGCCTCCCAGCTCAACGCCATTGAGCACAATGTCATATGCTCGTGCTTTCGTATCGCCACGATCCAGTTTTTCCCATCCCTCTTGCGGGCTAGTAAACGGATGATGCACCGCATTCCATTGCTTAGTCTGTCCATCATACTCAAAAAGAGGAAAGTCTGTAATCCAAACAAATACATCTTTATCCTGCGGCATCATCTTGAGTATATTACCGATCTCAATTCGCAACCGGCCAAGCACTTCCCAGGCATCTTTATATTGGCCTGCAACTAAAAAGACGACGCTCCCCCGTACAATCGTTGGAAAAATTTCTTGTATTTGTTTGAAAAAATCTTTCGGTAAAAACTTTGCAATAGGTGATTCAAATTTATCAGGCCCCTTGATATCAATGGATACTAACCCTTTTGCGCCCAGCTCTTGGGCTCGCTTTACCCACTTATCAAGATCTTTTCGAGAGAACTGATGCCCCTCAATATGCAAGGCGCCAATTTTTCCCCCTTTATCCAAAACAGCGCGCATAAACTTAAGTTCTGTTTGCTCAAAGAGACTTGTGCAATCTTGTATTTTCAAATCAAATCTTAAGTCTGGTTTATCAGTGCCATACTGGGCAAACGCCTCATCATAAGTCATACGAGCAAAGGGGAGTGCAATATTCTTCCCTAAAGCCTTTTTATACACATACGCCAACATTTTTTCAGTAATATCTTGCACCTGCTGCTCATCTACAAAAGACATTTCAACATCAAGTTGCGTAAACTCTGGCTGACGATCAGCTCGTAAATCCTCATCACGAAAACAGCGGGCTATCTGATAATATTTTTCTATACCGCTGGCCATCAAAAGTTGTTTGTAAAGCTGCGGAGATTGCGGCAGTGCATAAAAACTGCCTCCATACATCCGAGATGGAACCAAAAACTCTCGAGCCCCTTCTGGCGTATTCTTCGTTAATATTGGCGTTTCTATTTCGTAAAAATCGTCATTATGATAAAATTCACGCATGGCAAAAATAACATTATTGCGCAGCGCAAATTTTTTCAGCATTTCAGGACGTCGCAAATCAAGATAGCGGTATTTTAAACGTAGTTCTTCATCCACATGCTCGGCTTCATCAAGTATAAATGGAATAGCTTTCGCTTTATTTAACACTTCAAGTGTATCAACTTGCAATTCAAACTGGCCGGTAGGAAGATCTTTATTTATTGTTTCGGGAGTCCGTTCCACCACAGTACCGCATACAGCGATCACATATTCTGAACGGAGCTGGTGTGCAATGGCATGCGCTTCTTTTGAAAAATCCGGATTAAATACGAGTTGCATAAAGCCCGAACGATCACGAAGATCGATAAAAATAAGCCCACCATGATCACGTCGACGGTGAACCCAACCAACAAGACAAATAGGTTTTGAAAGAAAATCAGAAGTAACAAGACCGCAGCCAGTGGTGCGTTGAGTTGATTGCATAGATACCCTTTAGGAACAAAAAATCATTTGTTTCAAGCAGTGTACCATAAAATAGGCCGGTTGATAATCCCGGCCTATACGCTAAAACTTGTATTCTATGCCCAAATTAAATGTATAGGCAGTATCCGCACCAATATTTGGTATCCGATCATCGCTAAACCCAGTGCGATCTAAACGATCAAGCTGTTTTTGTTGCGCTGCATCAAGCGGTTTGCCCCGAATATCTCTAAAATGCGCTCCCGGGAAGAAAACAGATCCAACCAAAAAGAGTTTTAAATCTCGCACCACCATCCAGTGGGCAAAAATATTCAACTCTACTCCCAGAAAAGTGCTCGCCAGTTTATCAAGCTCTTTTCCAGTCTTTGCATCAAATTTGTTTGTTGGATGTTCCTGCCAATAGGCAAGCGCATTTGGAAATATTTTGAATGGTCTTTTTGCTTCTTGTGGTTCGTATTTCAAACTAAAGCCGCAACTTACTAAGTTGGTAAATCCATCTACTACTTGTGCAAATCTATTTGGTGCCTGATTAGTAGTGGGTTGAGAAAGAGGGCGATTAAAATTGTCAAAGAAAGCAGTTTCCACTCGCGTTCCGCTATAAATCTCCTGCAAGGGAATAAATCCACCATACTGAAAATCTTTGGTTTCCTCATTTGGATTTCGATCACCCGAAGCTATCCATGCAGAAGCAGCTAAAAAAAGATCTTTTTTGTAAGCCCACACTCCACCGTCCACTACAAACATCCAGCCTTCATATTTATTAGTGTAAGGATTACGAAATCGATTATCCGCATTAGTCAGTGTTACCGGACCGGTAACAAAACCAACACCTCCATCAACTGTCCCAATCGATTGGCCATTCTCTGACTCATCTTGTGGAGAACAATCAATAAGAGTCTGAGCCTGATTACCTCTTACAAACGGGACCTTATCTCCATTCTGATCAACTACATGGCTATTTACAAAAACGGCTCGCCCATCTCTGTTCTCTTTACTAACAGTATTGCGATCCCATCCTTTTACTCGCTGCTGGCCTAGATTTAAGGCATAATCAAATCCGAGCTCAAATCGGTCTTGGGTATAATCCATTGCCAAACCAATCGAACCAAGCTGACTTGATGCATCTCCTCTAAACTCCACTTTCTGCTCAGGGTCTTTATTGTAAAGCGCATAAGGCTCTACATGTAATACCCCATATTTTTCACTCTTAAATACATCCCAATTTAATCGTGATGCGATAACAAAATTTATTTTACCGGATCCACGCTGGGGCGTTTCTCGTCTGTCAAACTGCTGCCCCAAAATTGCAGCACCCGTTTCTGCAAGACTGTTACTTCTATTTTGTAAAATAGCTGCATATAAATCATATGAAAGACGATCTTCTAAAATATCCCCATGGAGTAAACCGCCAGGAGCAAACTGATCTACTGCACTATCAGTGTAAAAACCCAAAAGCTCTGGGCCAACAGCATAAGCATTACCAAGCGCAATACCACGGCCAAGTTCAAATGGAAAAAGACCAAGTGTAAAATTATGCTCATTCATAAAAGACAAACCGAGAAAATGCGTCAGATCAAACTCAAGCCATCCCTCACGCATCCAGAATATATGGCGCGGAATAGCGTGCTTATGAGCTCCCTCAACAACGTCGACATCTTTAATCGTAGCTTCGGTAGTTCTCGTGATACTTTCAGGATTTCCCCAGACCCCCTTATCGCGAATACTAAATTTGGCATCAACAATAGATTTACCAAATGTCTCTTGGCCATATGAAAGCCCAAGATTGAGATCCAGCGTATGGCGCATATACCAAATTTTATTACCCAGATTATTTTTATTCAAAAGCCTCGTATTAACACCCAAAAACATCTCTGGCTTAAAGCTGCCATTAAAAGTAAAAAGTACATCATTTTTTCTTGTTTCCAGTTTTGCCCAACAGAAAAAAGGAGCAAAAAGTACAGCAATAACTAGAGAGAGCGCTGTGGCAACTCGATGTTTCATGTGCCTCCTTAAATGGCTCGAATATAAACGTCACACTAAAAGACGGTTGGTCACGTATACAGAAAATACCGTGATAAGACGCCTAGAATACAGAGAAATTAGGGTATCTGTTATTACAAATTTGTCAAACAAATTGAATAATGGCGTATACTAATAAAGTACGGAATCTAACCGTTTTTTATTATTACATTCCAAGGTTTTATATGAGCTTAAAAAAACGAGCACTCTTACTGGGAGCCCATATTTCTGTAAGTGGCGGCCTTGAACAAGCTTTCATTCGGGGCCAATCCATAGGGTGCACTACTATTCAGATTTTCACTAAAAGTAATAGACAATGGTTTTGTAAACCACTTACACGTGAAATAATAGATCTATTCAAACAAACATGGGGCGCCTCTATCATTCAATCAGTGATCGTCCATGCTGCCTATCTCATTAATATTGGCTCATCAAACCCAGAGGTAGTAGCCAAATCAACAAAAGCATTAAAAGAAGAACTCTCTCGATGTGAGCAGTTGGGCATTACCTATCTTGTATTGCATCCCGGCTCAAGAGGAACCAGCACGGAAAAAACATCACTCTCCCAAATAGCCGAAGAACTTGATCAAGTTCTTGAAAGTACTCCTGGAAAAACCATGGTACTTTTAGAGACTATGGCCGGACAAGGAAGTAATGTGTGTTATCAATTTGAGCAGCTGGCTACCATCTATCAAGCTTCTCGCAACAAATCCCGAATCGGCATCTGCTTTGATACATGCCATGTTTTTGCAGGGGGATATGATATGCGCACAAAAGAAACGTATGAACGTACTTGGAAATTGTTTGATGCCATTTTAGGGCTCGATCTTCTTAAAGTAATACACATTAACGACTCCAAAAAAGAGCTTGGATCTCGTGTTGATAGGCATCAACACATCGGCAAAGGAAAGCTCGGATATGAACCATTTCGCCTTCTTTTTAACGACAAACGATTTTTTGATGTACCAAAAATATTGGAAACTCCCAAGGAACAGCTTACTGACGACTTGGCAAATATGAAAGAGATTGTCTCTCTTTTAAATTCTGAAACAAAAAATGTGCTGGAGTCGTATGTGGTCGATGTGATATCTGAGGCAAAGAGCAAGCAATAGACAAGATCCTTAAAGAGCTAAGAAGGAATTGTAGCGATCTTTTTAAGCAGGTTCTTATCTATTGCTTCCTCAGTAAGCAGTGCCTCTAACCATACTTCATTAGCAATCCCTCTTTTTCAGAGGAGTAATCCTAATGTATGTCAATCAACACACACAGTTTCACCCATCCTCAAAAAAAAGAAAAAGAAATTTGAGTTCTCTAAAAAGCAACAACACAAAATAGCGCATCAATAGGCCTTATCTCATAAATATTGATGTTGAAAATTAAAAAACAACACAAAAGCAACACGAATTTTCTATAGGAAAATATCAAAATTTATAGTGTAATCCCGCAATCCATACAATGAGAAATAGAAGACCGACGCCCATCGTATACGCAATACCGATAATTCCAAGGGCAAAAAGAAGAGAAACACCCCCTAGGATAGAAGACAACAAAAAAACATACCAAAGAATTGAAGTTTTATACCACCCATTATTAATAAGATAGCAAGAGAAATGATCGGGACTTCCTTGATAAAAGGGAATGCCCTTGTAGGCCCTAATTAGTATTAAAGAAACACATTCCAGTAGGGGAATGCCCAGAATAATTATAGGAGTTAAATAGCCATACCAATTATAAGTACCCCAATCAAAAAGGAAAGGAATAGTTCCAAGAAACCCTCCAATAAATAATGATCCCGCATCTCCAAGATAGATACGTGCAGGTGGACGATTATAAATAAAAAAAGCGCACAATGGACCCAGAAAAGAGGCCAAAACAATCATAGAAATTGAGAGTTGCAGAAAATAGGACACCGCCAAGAGGGTCAGTGTTGCATAAATAGCTAAAGATGTCGCAAGACCGTCCATCACATCAACAAGATTAAACGCATTAATAACAGTTAGAATCCAAAGCAGAGAGAGGGGCATTTTCCATATATTATGAAAAACATGCGATTTAAGATAAAAACCTGCTTTTAAAAAACAAAGAGCAACAATCGTTTGTCCAAACAATTTTTGATATGGTTTCATCCGAAAAAGATCGTCGATTAAACCAAGTAGTAAGAGTAGGGTAGTACCAACAATAAGAAAAAAGATCTTGTTTTCAAAAGGAATAGTAAATGCAAGTCCACATAAAAATCCTGTATAAATAGCTACTCCTCCCAAATAGGGAGTTGCATGAAGCTGTTTCTTTATTTTGCCATCGGGTTCATCAAAAAAATGAAGCCGTCGAGCCAATGAACAAAAATGTGGAACAAGATAAAAAGTGATAAGAAATGAAAAAATGAAAGCAAAAATAATTTTTACGGCAGTAACGTCCATTCCGGTACTCCATCACCACGTAATAATCTCTGCTCAACTAGCCCTTGGGGACATCAATAAAACATTCCACGCGATCATCAACTTCCCAATGGGTAATTCCCTCAACAACAAAACCACATTCGTAGCCTGCATGAGCCTCTTTAACTGTCTTTTTTTCCCGCTGCAAACTAATAATTTTTCCTTCTCCAATTTTTTCTTTACCGCGCCATGCAACCACATATCCATCTCGTGTAAACCTCCCGTCTTGCACATACGAGCCTGCCACCACACCAACTCCTTTAATATCAAATACTGCACGTACTACCGCTTCACCTATTTTGGTACGTACCTTCTCAACTTTCCGATCTCCTTCCAAACGTTCCTGAAAATCCTCAAGAAGTTTGTAAATAATATCATAAAGTTGAATGGAAATAGCCCGACGCCGCGCTAAAGAAGAAGATTTTGCCTCAGCTTTTACATGCAACCCAAGAATCGATGCTCCGGTACTATAGGCAAGTTCAACATCACTTTCATTAATACCACCCACACCAACATGAATAATATTAAACCCAACATCACTTTTCTTTGAAAGTTTATATAAAGCATCCAACAACGCTTCTTTGGATGAATTCGTATCAACCTTAATCAATACGTTAATATTTCCTTCTCCTGTTGCTCGAGACGGATGTACTACCTGCTGCTCTTGTTGTTGTAATACCTTACGAATATCAGCCTTAGAAACGGCATTAAATAGATCCCCAACTTCGGGTAGTTCCTTGAATCCGGCAACTGCCACGGGAATTGAAGGCCCCACCTCAGGAAGTATTTTTCCCTCAGAATTTTTAATTGAACTTACTCGTCCGGTTGTTACCCCACTCACAAAATAATCGCCAAGCTTTAACATGCCATGTTGGCAAATAAGCGTAGCCACCGGACCACGTCCACGCTCTATCTTCGACTCAAGAACATAACAGTGAGCAAAACCTTGTTGCGATGCTTTTAATTCAAGAAGCTGTGCTTGCAAGGAAATCATTTCTAAAAGCTGATCAACGCCCTTCCCATAGAGCGCCGAGATAGGCATGCACACTATTTGGCCGCCCCATTCCTCTGGAAGCAAATCATGTTCTGCAAGCTGACGCTTAACCACTTCTATCCGAGGAGCATCAACTTTATCAATTTTATTAATCGCTACCACAATAGGAACATTCATAGCTTTCAAATGCTTAATGACCTCCACTGTTTGAGGCATAATGCCATCATCGGCAGCAATAACTAACACCCCAATATCAGCAACCTTTATACCTCGTCTCCTCATCTTAGGAAACGCCTCATGTCCAGGCGTATCGAGAAAAACCAAATCTCCCTGTTTGGTCGAGGCTTGGTAGGCACCCAGATGCTGAGTAATACCCCCTTTTTCTTTGGAGACCACTCTCGTTTTTCTAATAAAATCAAGAAGGGTGGTTTTGCCATGATCTACATGTCCTAACACCACCACAACAGGCAAGCGACTTTGCAACTCTCCTTTACCTTCTTTTTCAAGTGGTTGTAATTCATCCTTAATAACCACTTCCCTCTTTATCGCCTTAATCCCATAATGCTCTGCCAAACGAGCCACGATCTCTTGCGTAAGCTGTCTATTTTTAGGCGCAACAATTTTCCACTTTAATAACGTTAAAATAACATCATTGACACTCTTGCCCATTCTTTTTGCAACATCTGAGACTATTAAAGGTTCGATTACCATTTCTTGAACAATTTCAGGAACTAGCACCTTAGAAGCCTTTTCTACAGATCTATCCCGGACGGTGGTTGGTGAAATTTTTGATTTTTTGAAGGAATGCGACTTTGATTGTGGGGAACGACGCTTAACAGGTTCTTTTTGCATGACATCTTTATTTAATTTTGTTGAATCTTTATCTTTTTGTTTTGGTTCAGCTTGCTTAGTAAACTTTTTACGTAATAATGCAACAGAATTCTCATTAATTGCAGACATATGACTTTTGACTGAAATCCCTTTTTGCTTCAAGGCCTCAATCAATATTTTGGAAGGGATTTCTAACTTTTTGGCAAGCTCATATATTCGCATTATTATATCTTACGGTTACTGCTAAACCACCGCTACGCAGCGCAAAACTTATTCTTCTAACTGTTCTTGCTGAGAAGTATCATCTTTTTCAACCATCTCCCCAATATCACTCTTTTCTTTTTGAACAAGTTGTATATCAACACCAGTTAAACGAGAGGCTAAAGAAATATTTTGACCCATTCTTCCAATCGCAAGAGCACGTTGATCTTCGTCTAACCAAACCTTTGCTACTGTATCATTCTCAACTAACTCAACACGATCAATCTGTGCAGGCTTTAATGCTTGCTTAATAAGCATCTCCTGAGACTCTGTCCAAGGTATAACATCAATTTTTTCTGATCCAAGCTCTTTTAAGATTGGCTTTATTCTACTTCCTCCAACCCCTACACATGTACCCACTGGATCTATATTGATATCATTTGAAGAAACAACCATTTTAGTTTTATATCCAGGAGAACGCACAATACGTTTAATCTCGACAAGTTTTTCAAAAATTTCCGGAATTTCCAATTCAAACAATTTCTTCAAGAAAGCATCTGACGCTCTGTCCAAAATAAGTTGATAATCATTTTTGGGCTCAATCAAAACCTCTTTTAAAAGAGTACGGAGCGGATACCCTACCACATACTTATCAGAAGAAGACATGGCGCTTTTAGGTAAAAAAGCAAGCTGATCATCTAGCTTAACAACCACCCCACCACGCTCACATTTGTGGATAGTGCCGTGAACCATCTCTCCTTGCTTGTCCTTATACTCCTCGTACACAGCAGAAGCTTCCACTTGACGAATCTGATTAGCAATAACTTGGCGCGCTCGCAAAATTTCAATTCTGCCAATTGTTCCCTCAAAGGGAGCCCAAATCATATCACCAGACTTAGCCTTTTTATTAAATGCATGTGCTTTTTTAGCGCTAATTTCTGTTTCAGGATCTTTTACAGAAGGCACAACTTTCTTTTCGGCAAGAATTATCACGCTGCCATTTTTCGGGTCATACTTTGCCTTTAGAGAAAGATCCGGATATTTTCGCTCAAAAGCTGCCAACATACCTTCGCAAATGATATTTGCAAGAGTTTCTCGCTCAAGGCCTCGTTCAGAAACAAGCTCTTCTATAACATCAAAGAGATTCACAGCGTCCTTTATTAGTCAGATAGTAGCATTCTAAGGGATAATCAAGATCCAAGCTTACAAGCTCGGCTTTAACTCTTTAAGTGTAGTATAAATATTTGTGTTTCGCAATACGGACCCAAGAGAATGCCCATTTCAGTTCTTTTGCCATTTCGATGTTCAGCCTATTATTATTATTTATATATATAATTAAGAATAGTAGTAATAGATGAGCGGCTTTTTGGTGGATAACTCGTTTCACAGCGTCGCAATATAGCGCGTCAGTCGTTATTTTTATTCTTTTCGCGGTGGTGGATAACTTGGTGGACAAGTGGTGGACAAGTGGTGGATAACTTTTAAGGGCAAGCTCAAAACAAGCATTGAGTGGGTGCATTGAGAGTTTTGATTAATAATTGAGCTTGTGGGAGGCTCATTAGAGAGTTATCCACCAAGTTATCCACCACCTGTCCACCAAGTTATCCACCAAGTTATCCACCACCTGTTCATGTCTCTTTTGAGAGGCGCATGGCTTGCTCTATATCGTGGATAAATGTTTGAAGCTCTCGATGGTTTCGGAGGATGTAGGCCGGGTGATAGGTGGGAAGGATAGTAATATTGTTCCACGAAATAGGCTTACCTCTTTTTTGGGTTATTTTTACCGGTTCTCCAAGAAGGCCTTCGAGGGCAGCGGATCCCAATGTGCAAATAACCGACGGGTGAATAATCTTTATTTGACTATACAAGAGAGATTTACTTGCTTCAATTTCTTGTGGCACCGGGCGTCTATTATTTGGGGGCCTACATTTTACAATATTGGTGATAAAGATATCTTTTCGAGTTATGCCGATGGCATCAAATATACGATCAAGCAATTTTCCTGATCTTCCCACAAATGGTTTTCCTTGAAGATCTTCTTCTCTTCCAGGAGCTTCGCCAATAAAAAGTAATGAGCTATTTGGGTTACCTTCCCCCAAAACAATTTGTGTTGCTTTGGGCATATTGAAATGACATCCAGTGCAGCCTTTGAAGGGGCTATAGAGTGTGTTAAGAAGTTGTTGCTTGTACTGAGGTGAATTCATGTTGCTTTTTTCGGTTGTAGTTTTAAGATTCGAGATTACTTCCTTTAATATAGTGTTATTGGTGCATAATTACCAATGTTGCAATAGCGTTATTATTTGCAAGCTTTAATGAGCTGATGCCACGCATTTGATTGGGCAAATGCTGCATTAACATATGACGGGTGTATTCGCTGTTCTGGAAAATAAATGGAAACCCCTTTTGCCTCTTTAAGGTTTTGACCCGATATATTTGCAAAAGCAAGATCTGAAATGAGTTGTTTTCCTTGATTGATTTGATGGATAAGTTGCTGAAGAATGTTTTGGTGTCCTTTCTGAAGCGCGCACCGACCTAGTTGGTTTTGAAGATTACAATAAAAATGATGCAGATCAATGTAGGATGGTTCGTCAAAGTGAGTACAATTTTTTCTATTTCGGCTGGTTTTTATTGCATTCCTTACAGAATTATTTTGTTGATAATGTATCGCTTCTAATAAAAGTCGAGCTATTGTATCAATATTTTTTTCTAGCGGTACTGTCTTTTGTAAGTCGAGGGCTGATTGGGTAAAGTCGTTGGTGATGGTATGATAGGAGCGTTTATAGGAGCCTACGATATGATTGGCAAAACTTTTCACATCAACGGAAGCATTTAAAAGTGGTTGCAGTACATACGCATAGTTCCAACCCGTACCAAGTTCAACTTCCTGTGAACCAACCATGACATCTGCATACTTTTTTATTATATGAGCAATTTCAATCATAGACATGAGGCATGCGTCAAATCCAATAAGGCTGAACTTTTTTTTGAGGATGCGCGTGCAAATTTCATTAAGTGCCCCATTAAGTTTATCATTTGTAAGATAATTACCGGTGGTATTATCCCAACAAATTCCTCGCTGATCTAAATCGGCAAAATGGAGGAAATCTAAAAAACCTATTGAGCGATCAAGTTCTAATTTGTTTGTTTTGGGATTAAAGCTGAAAAGTTCTGCAGGGTTTATAATTTTGTAATGCTTAGGATCTATAATTCCAGTTCCGTGATTCCAAAGTATTAGGGCATAGTTTTGTGCAGGAAAGTTTTTTATAGCCCAGTCGCAGCAAGAGATTAAAGTTTTAGGATCGCCGCTATCCATTCGCTGTGTTTCAGGTTCTTGGTTCATATGAGTTAATTTATTTTTCTCAATAAAATAGCGACGTGTAATTTTTTGATTACCATTCAGCCGTATATCAAGATGAACTACGATATTAACATTCTGATTTGAGCCCAGTGAGGCCATTTGTCTGATATTGTTGGCCGCAAAAGCGCGCAGATCATTATCGGATGCCATATACACAATAAATGTCCAATGTTTTTGAGGAGCTCTTGTTGCTGTGATATTTGGGCTATTATCATAGCTTTGCATGCTGCTATCTAGGTTTATAATAGGGTCGTCTTTGGTAATAAGCTGTTCAAATTTACGGTATTCTCGCATTAAATCGGTAAAGCTGTGCAGTTTCGATGGTAAAGCAGTGAGCATGATCAATAAAGCAACGCGTTTTAACGATTGAAATTCTTTCATGACTCCCCCCTCATGGTTATTTTTTAATACCTACCTACCCTATGTAAAACGTAACGTAATGTTCAAGATTTTCGTTTAATTATCAGTCGGCAAGACTGTTCTGAAGAGATTTAGCCACGCCAAAGCAAAGGTAAGTCCGAAACTTAATTGAAAATCAAGAAATAGTATGTAGAGTGGATTTATTAAAAGAAGGATAAAACAACACAAAGCAAGCGCATGTAAAAAATGATTGGGAGTACGAGAGAGAAGGCAATAAGTATACATGAAGAAAATAAGTAAAGCCCGTATGAAGGATACGCTGGACCAGGTAAGAAAAAAATAAATCAGTACAGATAAAAGTAATATAATTTGTTTGACCATGAAAGCAATTGGGATACATCTTAAAAGAAATTCACATAGTGATACGATGAGCACCAGGTGTAAGCCGGATCGTGCAAGGTAATGAACGATTCCCCATTTCTTAAATGGTCCTTCTAGAGATTCTTTATTACGTTTTATTAATTCTCTTTCTCCAAGAAAAATTGTAGCAAAAAGACTAAATGTTTGCCGGTTGAGGCTTTGTTGAAATGCTTTCAGTATCGATTCTCTTTTGTGAAATAGCCAGCGAGAAAGGGAGAAAGAATCATGCGAGAGTATGATAATGTTTATTCGATCTTTAAATGCAGTAGCAGCAATTCCTTCTTTCATAAGATAAAAATAAAATGAGTTATTGTTTGGCTTTTTTAGTGCAATGTCTTGTATTTCAATCATATCTTCTATGTGAGCGGAAAGCTTTTTTTTTGTATAGATTTGTATTCTATACGATATGAATAATTCTTCTTTTTTTTCATTAATTATTTTATGTAATAAAATAGTACTGCAAAAGGGAAGGCGGGCGGTGGGGTGAAATGAATAAGACTGCAGGGTGCCTTGAATAGAGGCCCCTTTTTTGGTCAGATTAAAGGGAAAAGCCTGATAATAAGAAACGGTTTGATGGCTTCTCAGTAAGCCCAAAAGGGCTGCTCCTATAATAAAACTCAGAGTGTAGATACTCAGTTTTTTGTACGTAATGGCAGTGGCAACTAGGCAAGAGATGCCACAAAAGAGAACACCACCCCAGGCAATAAGCTCAGCGTTGACTCCCCAAAAGATGCAGATACTTGCTATATAGGCAAGAAGAAGAGGTAAAATAGGGGGGATTGATTGGATGGACTTAATGATGTGGAATTTCATATCTTTTGTGGGTATACCTTAGAATAAGTACCTATTTTATAGGTTTTTTCCCATTTTCACAAAGAATAGTTATTTATTAAATTCGATTTTTTAACTATTATGAGTAAATGGCGTAAAGTGCTAAGGAGACATACAGTGAAAAAAAATTGGATGCTGTTACTTTCTCTTGGTTTTTTGATCACTTTACTTGGCTATTACTTTCTCAAGGTTTTTAGATCTTCGACCACTTCACAAGGTTTTATACATATGAAAACATTCAAGAGTGAAAACATAGACGAAACTTCTCCGGTGAAAAAAAAGGTATTGAGTAATGGTTTAACGGTACTCGTACGGCC
>SDBS01002319.1_pt1 | contig 19120 bp, 17 predicted proteins | sample 2277091 | NCBI WGS metagenome assembly SDBS01 (sample SAMN10404972, study PRJNA504765) | marine sediment metagenome | isolation source: marine sediment core GS10_PC15, 163 cmbsf | place: Arctic Ocean: Southern Knipovich Ridge | collected 2010 | reverse complement strand
ATCCGGATCTTATGTTGGGGATGTTGTTGGGGATGGCCAGGTTGATATTATCGTCGTCCAGTTCGACTTAGACGAAGGTCGGGCCTACGTTTATTCATGCGACTGTGTGTGCAACTGCGGTGCGCAGGGTAATGTTACCGGTGACGTCAACAACGACGGCAGTGCTGACCCGCTGGATGTCAGCTACATGGTCAACAAAGTTTACCTTAGCCAGGACATGTTGCACGATTTCACGGGAACATGTCCATATCCAAATGGCGATGTCAACTGTGACAGCAGCGCTGATCCGTTGGATGTCTGCTACCTGGTCAACAAGGTTTACCTGAGCCAGGATGCATTGTGTGACCGGTGCGGCATGTAGGCCAGGGTACCCTACCATTCCGTTATGGGATAGTCGTCTCCCTACGCCCGCACCTGCTTTACCGCTTGCGTATCCAGCGTTTTCTCTCCCAGCATTCGCGCCTGCAGCAAATCTTTAACCACTTCCAGGCAGGTTTCATAGCGCCCGAACGAGGGCATCAGGTACACGCCGTCCACCAAATGCTGCGCTTTATTTAGCAGTTCGCGGCATAAATCGACGCCGACCATTGCGCCGTCTTTGCCGGCTTTTTCCATCGCCTTGAGATGCGAATCGGGAATGGTGATGCCCGGGACTTCATTGTGCAAAAAACGGGCGTGGCGGAAACTCATCAACGGTAATAACCCCAGAAAAAGCGGGATACGTTTATCGCCGAGTTGGTCGAGGAATCGTTCGAGGATTGACAATTCATACAGTGGCTGGGTAAAGGTATAGTGAGCGCCCGCGTCGATTTTCTCTTTCAAGCGAGATAATTCCCGCTCCAGATCATCAGTCGTCGGATTGGAAGCCACGCCAATGGCAAACGACGTTGCCGCGCCGATCGATGAACCGGCGAAATCCTGCCCGTGGTTCAGTTTGGTGAGGACCTTGACCAACCCGATGGAGTCGATGTCGTACACGCCGCTGGCGCCGGGGAAATCGCCTACCGCCGGCGGGTCACCGGTAACGGCCAGGATATTGCGAATGCCCATGGCGTGCGCGCCGATCAAGTCGGATTGGATGCCCATCAGGTTGCGGTCGCGGCAGGTGAAATGCATGATCGGTTCGATACTCTCATTATGTTTGATCAACGCCGCTGCCGCCACCGCCGACATCCGCACCCGCGCCATCGGCGAATCGGCAACATTGACCGCGTCCACACCGTGCTGCTTGAATAATTGCGCCCCCTGCAAGATCTTTTCGGGGTTGGCGCCCTTGGGTGGATCGAGTTCAATCGAGACCTGAAACCGTTGCCCCAAATTTAGCGCGAATTCTGACTTGTCCGGACGTTCCGTGAATTCTTTCACCGCTTCGGCTTGATTGTCGCCGGTGGGGCTGATTATTTGCAGCCATTTATCATGGTGCCTCCCGGTTGCCGCCGGGGTATCCGCCGCCGTCAATTCGGCCAAGGCCCGAGCCATCGTGCGGATATGTTCCGGGGTCGTGCCGCAGCAACCGCCGATGATTTTAACGCCATGCGCGATGAATTCCGGGATAAATGAGGCAAGGTATTGCGGCGTGGTGGTGTACATAAACCGGCCGTCAATCATCCGTGGTGTCCCGGCATTCGGCATGGCCGAGAGCGGGAGGTCGGTTTTATTTGACAGAAGCTGCAATATTTCCAGCATCAATTGCGGCCCGATTGCGCAATTGAGGCCCATCACGTCAATCGGCAGCCCGTTCAGCCGGGCAGCCACTGCCCCCGGGGTCTGGCCATAGTATGTTTGAAGTTCCTCGGTGAAGCTCATCTGGGCCATCACCGGCAGATCGGTGGTTTTGCGCACCGCCCGGACCGCCGCCGCCAATTCGGTAAGCGAAGACATTGTTTCGATGATGATTAAATCGACGCCGCCCTCTAAAAGCGCCTCGGCCTGCTCGGTGAAAACCTCCGTGGCATCCTCGCGGCTGGTCTCGCCAATGGGCGCCATGCTTTTGCCCAAGGGCCCGATCGACCCGGCAACAAACGCCGGTTTACCCTCGATTTCCCGCGCCTCACGGGCCAGCTTGGCCCCGCGAATATTGATCTCATGGACTTTCTCATCGTGGCCAAATCCGGCGAGCCGTATCCGATTTGCGCCGAAAGTATTGGTCTCGATGAGTTCCGCCCCGGCGCACAGATATTCCTGGTGCACCGACCGTACCAAATCGGGCGCGGAGAGATTCAATTCATCAAACGAACGTCCGAATGATACGCCCTGCTGGTACAGCAAAGTACCCATGCCGCCATCGGCCAGAATCGGCGTTCCGGATAATCGTTCACGAAATGGATGAGCCATGATACAACCTGCAATATTTATTCAACGCGCAAAACCCGCCGGACCGGAAACGCCATAAGTTAAGCGTGGATCCCGCAAATTGCCCGACGGCGATCAGCCGACACCGAGTTCTCTTCTTACTTCGCCGACCGCGTCGACCATGACTTTTAATTTATCGATGGTCTCCTGAGTCGTGCGGGTTTTCAGTCCGCAATCGGGGTCGATGGTGATTTTCTCCAGCGGAAAGGCATCAAGGGCCTTTTTAATCCCGGCTTTTACATCGTCGATTGTCTCGATGACATGGCTATGCACATCAATAACCCCGAAGGCAATTTCCTTGTCAAACGGCGGGTCCCTGAAGATATCAACATTGGCAAAATGCGAGTTGGCGAATTCCAGGTCCAGCTGATCGACCGGCAAATCCAGGATTCGCGGATACATGTTTTTAAAATCACCATAGCAGATGTGACTGACTGTTTTGGCGGAGATGCCCTTGGTGACCACCCCCATCGCCTCGATGGCCAGGTCGATTTCATCGGGCCGGGTGGATATTGCCGGTTCGTCGATCTGGATGATCCTGGCGCCGGCGGCGGCAAGGTCGGCTACCTCCTGATGCATCACGCGGGCCACGGCCAGTACGACCTCCCGTCGATCGGGATAATGTTCATTAAACGACCAGTCGCACATCGTGTACGGCCCGGTAAGCATCCCCTTGACCGGCTTGTCCGTCAACGACTGCGCGTATTTGAACATTTCGACGGTCATCGTGTTCGGCCGCCGGATATCGCCGGTGACAATCGGCTTGCGATAATAGCGGTTGCCATAGGAGCGCACGAGTCCGGAGACGTCATACCCTTCCAGAAATTCGGCGAAATAGGTGGTCATATCGCCGCGCTCCATTTCGCCGTGCACCAGAATGTCCAGCCCGATATCTTCCTGCATTTTGATGATTTCGCGCGTGGCCTGCCATTCGATTTCCCGCAACTCAGCGGCGGAAATCTTTTTGCGCCGGAATCGCGCCCGCGCTTTGGTTACATAATCGGGTTTGGGAAAACTGCCGACGGTTGTGGTGGGGAGTATCATCTTCGTTTCCCTCCTCAAAGGGCAACGCCGGCCTTGGCGACTGCTTCGGTTAGGTGGTTCATTTTGGCGACCGCGTTTTTATGCGGCAAAAACTCAAGCGCGCACGATGGCGCAAGCCAACAATCAGTCTTCCTTGCGGCGGTGATCCGCTCGAGTTTGTCACGCAAATCATCAACATCTTCCAGTTTGGTATTTCGCGCATCCAATAAGCCAAACATCAGTCCCTGCTCCTCCGGCGCCTGCAGCAGACATTCGAAGTTCCCCGGCCTGGTGATTACATCAGCCCCGATAACCTCGGCGGGGAAAGAGAATAACGTGTCGGCCAGTGGAGTAATATCTCCGAAATAGGTATACAATATTTTTTTGATCGATCGTCCGGCGCACATTGTTTCCCAGGCCCGGCGAGCAATATCCATATCTTCGGGGAAAAACCCGAGGGAAGGTTCATCGACTTGCACCCACTCGGCACCCGCCTTCTCCAGCGCGTCCAATTCATGGTTTAAAATCTCGGCCAAGGCCTGTGTGCACCGGCCTACATCCTTGAAGTATTCATCCTTGGACAGCCGGGCAAATGAATACGGCCCGACAATGGCCGGCATGACTGATTTTTTGGCAATCGAAACCGCATATTTATAATCCGAGGCGACCGTCGGTGAATCCAGCGTCGGTGGACCGGTGATCACCGGGCGGCGGTAATATACATTGTTATCGAAAAACCTGATCAACCCACCGATTTTAATGCCACGGCAGTTTTTGGCCAAAGGGGTTACCGGATCATCCCAGCGGATCCGACCATCGGTTACCCAGTCGAGCCCGGCTGATTCCTGTTCGGTAATTACGCGGGCGATTGTATCCTTGAAGGCCTGCTCCACGTCGGCTTCCGAGGCCTTGCCCGCGTCAAACCGGTTGAGCACGCGGCGGAGGTTGACTTCCCCCTTAAGCTCGGAGATTTTCGGGTAGTTGCCGGTAATCGTGGTGATCAGTTCCATCATTGGTTCCCCCTTAACCAAGCGCCCCCGGAAGCGGCGGGCAAACATTTAATCATGTCGGCCTGCCCGCCTCTATTATGCTTCGGTGAGAGTATACGATGGATTAACTCGATAACCCGACTATTGTTGTCCGCCCCGGTCGGATTATCTGCCGGCGGGCCGGCCGCCTTTGCGCGGATCAGAGGCCCCGAACCATTGGTCGCGCCAGCGGGCAATAAGCTGGATATGTCCCGGATGCGATGAATACTCCTCCACGCGGTGTTCACGGCGAATAAGCCCGGCGATAATGAGTGAATCCAGGCCGGGCTCTACATTGACCCGATCCGGCAACCATTGGTGGTGGAAACGAGGCGCGGCGACTGCGCTGTCGGGCCGCATGCCGAATTCCAACACGTTCAGGAGCACATGCAGTACACCGGTGATAATCCGGGGACCGCCGGAGCCGCCGACTACCAGAACCGGTCGGCCGTCTCGGGTAATAATCGTGGGCGACATTGAGGAAAGCGGGCGTTTTTTCGGGCCGATCAGGTTTTTCTCCGATTGCACCAGGCCGAATAAGTTGGGCCGGCCGGCGGCGATGGAGAAATCATCAAGCTGATCATTGAGGATGACTCCTGTTCCCGGGAGCATCACGTACGAGCCGAATATATAGTTGATCGTTTCCGAGCAGGCCACGGTGAGTCCCTCACCGTCGATAATACAATAATGACTGGTGCCGTGGTCGTCGGCGAGGGCTGCCGTTCCATAATGTTCGGGAGGATAAGTGCGCTCCGGCCTGAAATCATCGATAATCAGCGTTGCCGTCGCGGAGTCGGTCATGCGGGAAATCACCTGGTGCACCGCGCTGTCCGGGTCGACATCCCAATCACCCAGCCCCAATGCGCGGTCGGCGAACGCATGTTTCATCGCCTCCACCAGAAAATGCGGCCATAGTCCCGCCTGAATTCCAAGGTCAGGTTTTATTCGGCCGAATTGCTCCACCACGTTCAGCACCTCGGTGATCACCGCGCCGCCGGATGAGGGAGGAGGCATGGTCCACGTCTCATAGTCGTGAAATCGCCCGGCCAGCGGTTCACGGATGGCGATTTCATATGCGTCCAAGTCGAGAGGCACAATTGGCCCGTTGTTGGCTTGCATTTCCTGAATGAGACTACGGTATAACAATCCTTCGGCAGAATACAATATCCCGGCGCCCTCCAGGGAAACATTACGCAATGTGCCGGCAAGATTAGGGCGCCGGAGCGAGTCGCCGATTTCATAGGGCTTGCCATCGCGTAGGAACGTCCGATACAACTCGTTGAAAGCGGTTTGATATTCCTCGTTCTGCATCCGTTTGGCAAGCGTGACCATGGCTTCGTGGGTATGCCGGTCGACCGGGAAACCGGTTTCGGCCAACTCCACTGCGGGTTGGATTACCTGCTCCAGTGATTTTGTCCCATAATGTTCGAGAACATACGTCATGCCCTTGAGCGTTCCCGGAACTCCCACCGCCCAATACCCGTGCACGGTTTTGCCCGGAATCGGATTCCCCGCTGAATCAAGGTAATTCTCCGGCGTACACGCCATCGGGGCGCGTTCGCGGAAATCGATTACCACCGGTTTTTCACCGGGATTTTTGATCATCATAAATCCGCCGCCGCCCAGACCGGTGGAATACGGTCGCACGATACCAAGGGCGAATGAAACAGCGACGGCGGCATCGACCGCATTGCCGCCCTCGGCCAGGATTCGTGCTCCCGCTTGCGAGGCCAGCGGGTGGTCGGCGGCGACCATGTATTCGGTCCCCGTCGCCGCCCAGGGGGCCGGGGCGGGAAGTTGGGCTTGAGCCGCGCTCGACAAAGCAAAGACGGCGGCAAAAAGCGGGACCGATAAAACCCCGGGCCGTTGGAACAATCCGGAGAGAATCTTCATCTTACGTTTCCTGTTCGGTCGGTCTGATCAAGACCTCGTTGATATTTACCCGCGGCGGTTGCGTAACCGCATATACAATTGCCCGCGCGATATCTTCGGATTCGAGAATTTTCATTTTCTGGAGTTCCTGAAAAGCCGCGGCCACCGCCGGATCGGTAATCGTACGTGTAAGTTCACTGCGGGTCAGCGCCGGTTCGATGATCGTTACCCGGATGTTGTCTTTTGGCGATAATTCCATGCGCAGGCCTTCGGAGAATGCATTAACGAAATACTTGGTTGCGCAATAGACGCTGCCGGCGGCGAAAACCCGCCGCCCGGCCAGCGAGGAAATATTGACGATATGGCCGGATTTTCGCTTGAGCATTCCGGGCAGGACCGCGCCGGTGCAGTGCAGGACCCCGCGAATGTTGACCTCCACCATGCGGTCCCATTCATCAAGATGCAGATTCCGGATAAACGACAGCGGCATTATGCCGGCGTTGTTGACCAGCACGTCGATTTGTCCCCACCGGTCCACGACCGCTTGTACGGTTTTTTCCGCTTGTTCGCGTGAGGTTACATCCAGGGGACAGACCATGACCCGGTCACCGTCAGGTGAAAGCGCGGCGCTAAGTTTCTCCAGCCGGTCGACGCGGCGGGCGGCCAGGGCGACTTTCAGCCCGGCTGCGGCCAGCGCCCGCGCAGTGGCTTCCCCGATCCCCGACGACGCGCCGGTGACTAGGGCGATTTTATCCGTTACTGTATTCATCGCCATCCCATTCGTCTTGATGGTTTTTGTCCAGCTTTTGCTCGCGCAATAATTCCTCAAAATCCGGCTCGCCGGAATCGTCGTCCTCTTCCTTTTTGCCGGCGTTGCGTTCGATGATAATCCTGGTGCTCTTTTGTACCTCCCGGTTTGACCAGTCATGATAGACGGTCAGTCCGGTGAACGAGCCGGGCGGACGCATCACCCAACCACGGCGCACCGCAATGATAATCAGCCCCGCCAACAACGCCAGGACAACCAAGGTCACAATCAAGTGCGTCACTTTGACTTTCTCTCTGCGTCAATCGGGTCGGTTCAACTCGTCAATCCATCCCTGCCGGATTTCAGTATCGGCGTCACTCAAGGGACTGTATGGTTTGATATCCAAAAGCGGTGTGCCGTCAAGCATATCCACATTTCGAACATGTACGGTGTTTTCCTCGATTTCCACCAATTCCACCACGCTGATCCCGATATGGTTCGGTCGGTCGGGTGAATGAGTGGCGAACACACCCCGCTCGGCCGGTGAACGCGCCGAGGTAACCAGCAGTGGAGTTGTATTCGAACGGTCGAAATAAAACACCAGGATGATATGCGAAAACCCATCCAAATCTTTTAAACCCGCGGCATACTCCGGATACACCATCACTCGGCCTTTGGCCCCTCCTGATGACGACGGGCCTCGTGGGGCTTTCCCCCGTTCGGTAAACGGCGTGTGGATAAGGCCGATGGGTGTCAGCTCCATTTTATCCATAGTGTAAAAGTGCCCTAAAACCGGCTTCCAGGCAAGAGGGAAACGGGTCGATGAAGCCCCACGTCTTGCTCGCCGATGCAGATTAGTCTGTTTTCCCCCCCGTCCCCGGCTGCCTCCATGGCGGATATTTGAAATACAGCACGATGGATAAAACCGCGACAATTGTCGTGACCAGGGTGATAGCCCAGATCGGCACGTCGATATACAACAGCCGATGGGCCAGATCGGCCAGGAATGAGCGCGACGCCGAAGGACTGGAGCCGGCCCGCAGGGCATCTTCCCATCTGGTCAGCGGGCAAATCCCGCCCCACAGCGGGACCGAGGCGGTTAACAGGATGCCGGCCAGATGAAGCGTGCGCAACTTTTTAAAACGCCGCCAAGCCGGGCGAAAGATGCCGACCACCGCCAGCCCAACCCCGCCGATCATAAACGCCGCCCATATAAGATGAAGTACAACCACGATATCAGATAATTGCAGGCTCATTTTATAATCTCCCGGCAACTCAGACCCCGGTTAAGGTCTTCATCCAGCCCGCCGCGGTCAAGGGTTGATTTTGCTCGATTAGCTTCCTCCGGGCCCGCAGAACCTGGTTGCAAATCTGTTGTTATTGAATATTTTGATCGTTGAAAAGGGGAGAGGGTACGATGAAAATTCGCCGCATGACTAAAAGGGACCGCAGACAATACGATGATCTTTGCCGCCACGCGTTCGGATTATCCCGTGAACAGTCCGACCGGTTCATGGATCTGATTTGGACGAGCAATCGGATATTCGGGGCTTTCGACGGGGCCAAACTGGCGGCAGGGATGTGGTATTACCCGTTTGCCATGCGTGCGGGGGAGGGGTATGTCCCCATGGCCGGGGTGTCGGCGGTGGCGACCTGGCCTGAATATCGCAAGCTGGGGCTGGCCAAACAACTGATGAGCGAGGGCCAGAAACATATGCGAAAAAATGGCATCCCCGTATCCACGCTAATGCCCTTCAAGTTTTCTTTTTATGAGCGCATGGGGTACGCGCAAGCCCTCGATGTGCTGGTCTGCGAGTTCGATCCCTCGCGAATCAAGGATCTTCCCGATGAGGGCTACACGGTGAAAGAAGTAAACGCGCGGCACTGGCGGGAACTCGAAAAGGTCCATCTCATCTTCGGTGAGCGGTATAACGGGACCGTCAAACGGAATATGTTTTATTGGAAGCAGGTATGCCTTCGCGGCGACGAAGCGGACACTAATCGCCGCGGTTATATGGTATACAAGGGGAAAAACCCCCGAGGTCAAATTATAATTACGATGAAGGAACCCCGTGATTTTTCGGAAGGGATAATGACCGCGGCTTTCCTCAGTTGGGCCGATCCGGCCGCCGCGCGTGCTGTTTTCAGGTTCTTTAAAAGCCACCGCGATCAGTTCAAGCATATCAAAGTCTACCTGCCGCCGGACATTCGCGTTCATCAGTATTTCGAACGCCCGCGGATCACGGCCAAGCTGGAGCCGAAGATGATGTTCAAGCTGGTCGACGCCGCGGCCGCGATTAAACTGCGGTTTTACCCGGATATGTCTTCCGGCCGCGCGGTAATCGATTTGACGGGCGATGAGACCGCGCCATGGAACACCGGTCGATATGAGCTGTCGTTCAATCGGGGTAAGGCGCGCATGACCAAGATTAAATCCGTGCGGAAATCAACGGATGCGGTTAAGGTATCCATTCAGGCGCTCTCACAACTTTACCTGGGGTATTATTCCGTTGATGAATTGCGGGGGATGAGAGCCATCTCCGGTCCCCGGAAAGCGTTGGATTTGCTGGCCCGCGCCTATCCGAAGACACCGACCTATATTGAAGATTGGTTCTAAATGCGGGCAGTCTCCCCGAACGACGGCATAAAAAAACCGGCGTGTCAAGCAGGGGGCTTGGACAAAACACGCCGGGTTGAGAAAAATTTGTATTGCGGATTAGCTCAATCGTCGTTTACTGCGCTCACAGATAATGATCGTTCTGTACCGCGCCAAAAAGATGGCCATTGGTGTGGAGGCGGTGACCTCACTCGTGGCCCACGGCCGGTGACCGTCGGATTTGGCGACCGACCTGATCGCCGGCGGTCTTGTGGTAATAATTATCATTTGCCGTTCTCCGATGATATTCTAATGTTTACCGGATATGATATCGTGGGATCATGGCCGTGGTTATCATAAAAGGCCACCAAATCCAGCTTGCCGACAGCAAGGGGCAGCGAATAATGCAACTCCGCCCGCATCGGCTTGTGTTCTGAGTTATGCATCGGGTTGTCGTCGGTGTAAAAATCAATCGACCACCAGAAATTCCGCGGGATGAGTCCCTTTTCCTGCAAAATAAAAAAAGCATAGCTCGCGGCACCGTATGCGGGATCGTAATGGTTGGGCCCCCGGACCTTGTTGTCGATTCGCGGTTCGATAAGTTCAAAGCCGGTGGAAAGCATATAGGTGGTACCCGCCGCCAGCAAGTCGCTTTTGAAAATGCTTTTGAGATTAAAATAACCCATCAGGTCGCGGCAGAAATGGTTCCCCTTGTCGGTAAATGGATATGGGGTGTGTTTCCTCTCGGATTCCTCAACACTCATCGTTGAAAGTTCCGCGTTGCTCAGGTTGGAGACTGGAATTGCATTTTGATAATAGTCCTTCGGTAAGACCGACTTGAACCGCGGATCATTCCGGCCTATTTGGTTTATTTGGACGTCAAAATGAAATAACTCCCGTGTAAAATTCGCCGTGAGTTCCCTCGTTGATTTTTCAATCATCGCCTCGAAGTATCTGTTTTCAACTGTGAATTGGTCGTGGTGACCCGTTGTCTCGCTGACTGGTGAATTGAAGCCGGGAATCTTGCCGGTTGCCGGATATTGCAGATAAGCAGGAACGCCATCCATGAGGACGGCGTTCCAATTGGGTTCTGCACCCCTAATATTAAGCTGGGTGGAGAAGTCGTTGGCAACAGTCACGCTCGGGAGGGTCAGAAGCGAGCGCAGGACATCTCCCCCAGCATTTTTTGAATTCTTTATCTCACGTTGAATCACAGCGGTGGCCAAAGCGGCAGTCTTATTGATCCGTTGCCCGCTGATTCGCTCACCTGTAACCTCCAATTTGGCCGGACCGGTTGGCCGGACGGTCAATCCGGCGGGGCTTTTATCGTCGGCGGTTGATATTTCGCTTGCGGCCGGCATATAGCCCGCATGTCCGGTGCGTGGTTGGAAGTTCGTAACTGACATGTTTCGGATGTGGAACCGACCATATACCCGCCCCCCGTCGAGGCAAATCGTGGCGCCGCCCGGCGACCTGCCGTCTTGCCCGCTGACCTCCCGGTTGGCCGCTTCCCCGGTCATGGTCCGCGCAAATGAAAACGAATCGGACGGCACCGACAGCGTCACTATTACCACTATTGATACGAACGCGAAACAGCTCTTTTTGGTCGTCATTCATGTCACCCACCTTTTCTTCCCCGCCTGTACCCCGCGCGTCGTCATGGTACCGCTTTGCGCAAAGGCCGTACCAATTGCCGGCTGGTTCCGGCCAAACCGACACGGCTCTACTAACTGTTGGATTAATAGGGAGTTGCTGCCGAAGCGAATCTGCGATGCGCCACTGTTTTTGGTATTTCTTAAATGGCAGTCGATTGCGAATCTGCAATCCCTCCCGGGAAAAGTGCAATCAGATGCACATTATTTTGTGTTTCAGGGTCGGAAACTCCGGCATTTCAATTGACAGATTGCAAATGCCGATTACTTTATAAATGCGGTAAGATATTTTTATCGCATGGGTTCATGGGGTTCGTGGTGAGAGCAACAAGTTGAACTCCGGCATCTGTGCCTGGAGCCCACCGAGTTGACCGATCGGACTCCATTCGGTTGCTGAAATCGGGTTCGTGGTTTTTTTGCCGCATATCTCATGCGTTGAGGAGGAACCGTGAGAAAAGCACTCGCCGCTTTTGCGGTTTTGGGGTTGTTTATTTCAGGAACAGTTTTGGGAAGCGGTGACCGGGTTTTATCGCAAACCGGGGCTCAATTTGCTCGCGATAATCTCACGCCCATCTCCGCCTTGCCGGTCGATCTGCCGATATCGGAATCCCGAGCGATCAGCGCCCGGACGTTGGCCTTTTGCGAAATGCGCCGCGACGGCAATTTGCCGTCTTTTTTGAATCCTTCGTATGAGACCGGTCAGCGGGTGGCGATTTACTATGACCCCGCGGATCCCGGGTACGGCTGTGATCCGGCGCCATACCCCTTTGAAGTGCAGTCCATCTCCGTCGCTCTGGCCGATACCCCGCCGCTATTCGTCGCCAACTGGCCGGTGAGTGTTCGTCTCGCCATTTATTCCGCGGATTTTAGTGATCCTGGGTGTCCGGTCCCGGAAACTGAATTGTGTTTTGTCGAACCGGACCCCCTGGATGATATCTGGCCGAACATCCACACCGTGGAATTGCCCGATTATTGCTGTATCGATGAACCGTTTTTTGTCGTGGTCGAATACACCGGACAGACTTCGACGCCATATCCCAGCGTACTAATGGATTATCACCTCCCCGCCGTCCCGACATGCGAGGCGTTTGTTTACCGGGTGTCCATCGCACAATGGGTCGAATGGGAACAACAATGGACCCAGCCCGGACCGGGGTTTCCGTTAATCTGGCTTAATGGTGAAACACCGCCGAATTATTGTGAGGACGCGGACGAGGACGGTATCCCTGATCTAATCGATAATTGTCCGGCAGAGGCAAACCCGGGGCAGGAAGACAACGATGGCGATGAGGTCGGCGATGCCTGCGACGATGATGATGACAACGACGGTGTCTTAGATACCGTCGATAACTGCCCACTGACGGCCAATCCCGACCAGGAAGATACCGATGGTGATGAAGCGGGCGATGTCTGTGATGATGATGACGATAATGATGGTGTTTTGGATCTCGATGATAACTGCCGCACAGTTGCCAATCCGAGCCAGGATGATGCCGATGGCGACGAAATCGGGGACGCCTGTGATGGGTGTACCGACCTGGATGGCGACGGTTTTGGCGATTTGGGATTCCCCGCCGACACCTGTGGCTTGGATAATTGTCCATCCTGGTACAACCCCGATCAGGTCGATACCGACGATGACGGCGCGGGTGATGCCTGCGACGATGACGACGATGATGATGGCTTGCTGGATGGGGACGACAACTGCCCGTTAGTCGCCAATCCCGGCCAGGATGATAACGACGGTGATGGGGTGGGTGACGCGTGTGATGATGATGACGATGATGACGGCGTTTTGGATCTAGACGATAACTGCCCGTTTGTCGGCAATCCGGGCCAGGAGAATGCCGATGGAGATGCCCTGGGTGATGCCTGTGATGCCTGCCCGAATGACCTGTATAACGATCGGGATGACGACGGTATCTGCGGCGATCTCGACAATTGCCCCAGCATGTACAACCCCGGCCAGGAGGACCTGAATACCAACGATATCGGCGATGCGTGCGAATGTTCCTGCCCCGGATTGGGTGATTGGAACAGCGATACCCAGATTGATCCGATCGATGTGGCATATGAGGTCAGCTACGTGTATAAGGGATGGGGTAGTCCGCCTCCCCCGGTCCCGGGCTGCCCGGCGTTAAATGGCGATTGGGATTGCGACGACATCATTACTCCAGTGGATGTCACCTGGATAGTAAATTACGTTTACAAAGGATGGGGGCAGGGGCCGTGTGATCCCTGCGAGCCGCCCTGGCCGTAAACCGTACCGGGATAAATCGGCCCGATTTCAGCTTGACAAAACGGATGAGGTGCGCTATATTAGTGATGTTGTGCCAATGTGTTATGAGATTGCGTAGAGGGTATGATCGGGGCAATTTCCAGTCTCTGGGGAACATGAGCTAAGTCTTGATGGGAGAAAAACATGTATCAGATACCCACGACTGTAGGAAGACTGATCGCCGTCTTAATTCTTACCGTAAGCCTGGTGGCGACTGTCAATGACGCCCAGGCCCAGGACCCCCTGGTGATTGAACTGCCCCATTTAACCGGGGAACCGGGGGAATTGCTGGAAATCCCAGTCAGCGTCTCCACTGATGCGGATTCACTCGCCGGTTTTCAGATTGATATTATGCTCAGCCGGCCCGACCTGGTGTTCTTCGAAGTGGATACGGTGATTATCGATTTCGATACTTCGTACGAATGCCAGGTCGATACCATCGGTACTTTGGCTTCCGGATGGGATATTGTCGAAGCCCGGAGCGTTATCGGTAAGGGTCTCGAAATGCGTTTAACCGGTATGGTCAACCTCTTCACCCCGCCGCCGCCCTGGGCCATTCCCGAATATACATCCGGTATCCTGCTCAAGTTTTTCGCGCGTATTCGTGACGATGTGCCGGACACGTTGACCGACCGCGTAGTTCATCTCGAAATCAGCGGCCTAAGCAATTACACCGATCCGCAGGGAGGAATGATCTCGCCCGTGCAACATATTGGCGGCTCGATCACCGTCATGCTACCCTCCTGCGATTGCACCGACTATTGTGAGATGGACGGTACCCCGGCGATCTCCCCGCTTGATGTCTCCTATATCGTCAATTATGTCTACAAAGGGCTCGATGCCCGGCCCGTGCTGCCGGATTGCCCCGGCGATAATGGTGACTGGGACTGTGACGGTGCCGTCACGCCGCTGGATGTCTCGTGGTACGTCCTGTTTGTCTACAAGTCATCCGGTGTTGGCCCCTGCAATCCCTGCGATTGTGATCCATATCACACCGGTTGCCCGGAATATCCTTGATCGTTCACCATAGAGGGTCGCGTACTCGCCGGTTGACCGGGTCGCCGAAAAACCTTGCGGCACTGGTTCGGGCAAGTATTTACTTCACTGGTTTACAGGTTAAGGCATTGCTCCCGGACAACTTACAGCGGCTAACTACCTTCACTGTCGGCCAGACTTCGAAGCTGGGGGCCAATTTTTCGGGCTTTTCATCTCCATTCTCGGCGGGCTCAAGGTCTTCGGCCTTCTGGGGTTAGTCATTGGACCGGTCCTGGCGGCGATATTCATCTCCTTTTTTAATTTCTATCTTACGGAAATCCGCCGGGCCCGGACCACTGAAATGCCGACATCTTCCTGGCCCGAATAACCCCGCCCGTCAGACGTTTTTCCAAATCCCCAAAAACGTTCTGGCCCGATGAAGTATTCTATAGTAAATTCGTGTATGAATTGTCGCACAAGCGGAAAGGAGTCCGCATGGAAGTAAAACGAATTGATTTGCCTGATTGCGGCGATGTAGATCCCGAGGTCGGCCTTTTTCAGCGGATGCGGCAGGAACTGCGCCGGCGATTTAAAAGCACCATCGCCGAACTTTCACCATCGCAATTGGCCTGGGTCCCGGAAAAGGGTGGGAATTCGATCGGGTCATTGCTCCTGCACATCGTGGAGGCCGAATTGTTCTGGGTCCAATATGTGTGTACCGGCCGGGAATTGACCGCCGAACAGAAAACAGAATACCGCACCGAGATATTTGGCGACCCTGATGCGCCCCCGCTGGAGGAACATCCCGTTGAATGGTTCGTCGAGAAACTCGATGAATCCCGACGCAACGTTGCCGAATTTTGTTCCGTGCTGACCGACCCGATGCTTGATGAATGCAGGCATTTTGTCGATGACGAGGGTCGGGAATATGAGTTTACCGTGCGCTGGATATTATTCCATCTCATCGAACACGAGGCCGGCCACCGCAGTCAGATTTTGATGTTGCGGCGAATGTTGCAGGCACGGGATATCACCTAAAACCTCACAGGGGCGGATGATTCAATGTGGAACTTTATCAAGAAGAATAATCTCCTGCTGATATTCCTCGGTGTAATCGTGGGGGCGGTCTGGTCGGTGGTGCATCCGGGTTCCGCCGAACCGTTCGGCTATCTCGGTTATGCTTTTCTCAATGCCCTGAAACTCATTGTAATTCCATTGATTTTCACCACAATCACGACCAGCATTACTCAGTTGGGCACGCTCCGGAAACTCGGCCGACTGGGACGAAACACGATAATTTATTATTTGCTTACCAACTGTGCGGCGGTGTTTGTCGGTGTCGTCCTGGTCAATATCATCTCGCCCGGGGTAGGAATGCCCCCGCCTTCGACGGATTTCGTGGCGCCCCAGCGCGGCTGGGTAGACTTTATCGACACTGTGCTGCCATCGAATATATTTTACGCTCTGGCCAACAACCAGATCCTCCCGTTGATCTGGTTGTCACTTCTCCTGGGTGTGTTCCTGGTCCGCTCGGGCCGGCGCGCGGAGGGGGCCATGGATTTTATCAACCTGCTCAATGAGGGGATCTTAAAGCTGGTTCGCTTCATCGTCACCTTCGCGCCCCTCGGCGTGATGGGACTGGTCATTCGGCAGGTGCTTAAACACGGCGGCGGGGCGGAGATTTGGGCCTCGCTCCAGGGAGTCGGATGGTATTCCCTGACCGTTATCATCGCGCTGGCGGTTCATGGCCTGATCTTTCTGCCCCTTATTCTACGACTGGTGGCCCGGCGTCCGGTGTTCCGTTACGGCGCCAATATGGGTGAGGCGCTCCTGACCGCGTTTTCCACGGCGTCCTCGGCGGCGACCCTGCCCGTGACGCTTCGTTGTACAGAGGTAAAAAACAAAGTCAAGAATAAAGTCGCCGGTTTTCTCCTGCCGCTGGGCGCGACGGTCAATATGGACGGCACGGCCTTGTACGAAGCGGTGGCCGCGATATTTATCGCCCAGGCGTATGGTATTGATCTGGCGCTCTGGCAGCAGGTGGTTATTTTTCTAACGGCCAATCTGGCGGCGGTCGGCGCGGCGGCCATCCCCGAAGCCGGATTGGTAACGATGGTGATGGTGTTGCACTCGGTCGGCCTGCCGGCGGAGGGCATTGGCTTGATTTTGGTCGTGGACTGGTTGCTGGATCGGTTCCGCACGACGGTGAATGTCTGGGGCGACTCGGTTGGCGCGGCGGTGGTCGATGCTCGGACTGAGCTTGATTGATCGCCTCTCCGGATTGTCTGATATAACGTTATATTCCAAGGGATTCGCAGGGAAAACAGGTCTTTCGCCAACTCCGGCTTAAGCCCGGCGGCCATCGACCGATAATAATAATAGCTTGCCATTATTTGAGACCCTCCCAATTCTTACTCCAAGTGGGAGGGTTTCTTTAATTTCCTCAATTTCCGCTCTCTCGCCTCTCTTGTGGGAGCAAAACGCATAATCTCGCCGGAATCGCTAACTTTATGAAATAAGCCAAGATACTGCAAGAACCGCCACTTCAACCTCAGCGCCCGCCGGCCGATATATAAAAAGGGCAGGTAGGGCAATGACTCAGATTGACGCAAAGACAACGACAAACGCATTCAGTGGGTCTGCGCCGGCGACCGATACTCCGGAATTGGACGACCGGATCGCCGACCTCGAACTACAACTTGCACGGTTGAAACAAGACCGCGACGACGTGGCCCGGATGGGCGCAGTCTTGGCGGCAATTACCAATCTGGAGGAAATCCTTTCGGTACTGATGCAGATGGCCATGCGGATCATCGGGGCCGAAGTGGGTCTGATTTTAACTGTCGAATCGGAAGGTCTAATTCCCAAAATCATCTGGGGCTTCGATCCACTGGCCCTGCCGGTATTACAATACAAAGACGGGCTTAATGTCGTTGAGTGGGTCCAGAAGACGGGCGAGGGTGTACTCACCGATTATTTCGCCGAGGAATCGGGGTTGGAGTTCGGCGGCCGGCGTTTGATGGTGGGCGGGGTAATTGCCTTGCCGATTCGAACCCAGACTGAAATTGTCGGTTGTGTGGTGGCGGTCAATAAAAGTGATGGCGGACCATTCGCCGAGGATGATCGCGATAACCTGCAGATCCTGGTTGATTTTGCCGGTGTGGCCATCGAACACGCCCGCCTGCTGACGGAATCGTTGGAGAAACAGCGGCTGGAACAGGAATTATCTTTAGCCGAAGAAGTGCAAAAAACACTGGTCCCATCCGTCGATTTCGTCTTTCCGGGGGTCACGCTTAAGTCGATGTACTGTCCGGCCGGCAAGGTCGGCGGGGATTATTTCGATATTATCCCTCGTGGCGAAGGGCAATTCATCATGGTCGAAGGTGATGTTACCAGCAAGGGTGTCCCGGCGGCACTGGTGATGACCGCCGTACGTTCGATTGTGCGCGCTGAAGTCTTGCGCTCGGCCTCCACCGCCGAGATCGTCGGGCGAATAAACGACTTGATCTCCGCGGACCTGACCGGTCAGAAGGACATGTTTGTCACCTTCTTTTGTGGCCTGTTCGATTTGAAACAAGGAGTGCTCACCTATACTAACGCCGGGCATCCCCCGACGCTGCTGTATTCAAAAGAGGAACGGAAGTTGATTGAATTGTCTGAAGGAGGAGTATTTTTGGGGCAGTTCCCGGGAATGGCGTTCGCCGAGGGGCGCAGGAAACTGGCCGTCGGGGACCGAATCATGACCTTCACCGATGGAATTATTGAGGCGGCCGACGACCAGGGCCGGTTGTACGGGCGAAACCGCCTTAAACGGTTTATGGTCGAGAATGCCGATATGCAACCCGCGGATTTCCTGGAAAAGTTGAAACTTGACCTTGAGCGCAATTTCAATAATGCCGATTACATAGATGATACGACGGTTGTATTCGTCAGGGTTGATTCGTTGGGGGGCGACAATGACCACCGCTAGGCCGGAGGAGGTCTCTTTATGCTTTCGGGCGAATATTAAGTACCTGAACTGGGTCCATTCGCTTTTTGAGCGGATAGCGGATGATTGTGGTTTTGGCCTGCAGCGCAAACACCGTCTGCTGGTGGCGGTCAGTGAGGCCTTTACCAACGCTGTCCTGCACGGGAGCGGCCCGGACGATAATCGGTCGATTGAGGTGAATATCATCCAGGAAAACGGTTGGTTGAAAATCGAGGTTATTGATGAAGGGAGCCGCCTGTCGAACATTCCACCGGAAGATACGTGGAGCAGGGCATGCCCGGACAGCGAGGGCGGCCGGGGACTGGAATTAATGCGTGGACTAGCCGATAAACTTGAATTCGGCGAGACCCCGACTGGAGGATTGATCGTATGTTTGCAATACAAGCTTGCCAAAACTCCGGCCGGTATAATGTGTAATTAGCCGATGATAAGAAAGATGTTTATGTAAAGGGAGGAACGATGGAACTGCGGGTCGAAACAACTGCCGAGGTCGATATGATCCATGTTGCGGGCCGGCTGGATCTGGTCGGGGCCAATTCGCTTAAAGATCTCATCCGGCGGCGGCTTCAGGACAATCAGGCGCACTTGATTCTGAACCTCAACAAGGT
>SDBS01002318.1_pt1 | contig 19122 bp, 7 predicted proteins | sample 2277091 | NCBI WGS metagenome assembly SDBS01 (sample SAMN10404972, study PRJNA504765) | marine sediment metagenome | isolation source: marine sediment core GS10_PC15, 163 cmbsf | place: Arctic Ocean: Southern Knipovich Ridge | collected 2010 | reverse complement strand
GTGTGATTGCGTCTGATTTTCCGCCGTCGGGGCAGGTCAATACGCGCCGTGACTGTTTGACCGCAAAGTTCCGCGGCGTTGCCCCGTTCGAAATGTCCCAGATGGAAGATCGTATCACCCTTTTTGTTCATGCGCTCGACGATAAAACGGCAGCTTTCGTTTTCGATCATGCCGATATCATCGACCTGCCCGCCCGCCTCCGTGTAAAACGGCGTGCGGTTGAGCACCACGGCGCCCTGTTCCTCGGAAACCCATAACACCGTCGCCTCGACCTCGGATTGATCGCCGATGAATTCCGTGGGACCGGCCTCACGGCATTCCGGTGGAACGGTCAGATCCACGGCAAACTTGCTGGCCTGGCGGGATCGTTTTTGTTGTTCGGCCAGGGCTTGCCGACATCCCTCTGCGTCGACGGTCAGCCCCTCCTCGCGCGCGATGACCTCGGTTAAATCGAGGGGGAAGCCATAAGTGTCAAACAGCTTAAAAGCATCCGTCCCCGGGATAACCGTACCGCCTGTTTTTTTCAGTTGCGCGCGGATTCGTTCGAACTGGGCCAGCCCGGCGTCAAGTGTTTCGGCGAAACGTTCCTCCTCCGACTTGATTACCGTGGTGATATGCTCCTGTCGCGCAACCAGTTCCGGATATACGTCACCCATCAAATCAATCAGTGTGGGCACGAGATGATAGAGATACGGTTCATCGATGCCCAGCAGTTTTCCATGCCGCGCCGCGCGGCGGAGAATCCGCCGCAGAACGTATCCCGCGCCCTCATTTGAGGGTAGCCCGCCGTCAGCAATAGCAAAAATCAGCGCTCGAACATGATCTGCCGCCACGCGATGCGACATACCGTCAGGACCGGGCTCATATGGTTTTCCCGATATTCTTTCCACTGCGGTGATTAGCGGCATAAACAAGTCGGTTTCGAAATTTGAGGGTGTGTCCTGCAGCACCGTGGCGAAACGCTCCAACCCGGCGCCGGTATCGACTGATGGTTTGGGTAGTGGAGTGATAGTGCCGTCGGCAGCCCGGCTAAACTGCATAAACACCAGGTTCCACAATTCGAGGTAGCGGTCGCAATCGCAGTTGACATTACACCCGGGCCGGTTGCAGCCATATTTTTCACCACGGTCGAAATGGATTTCCGCGCACGGGCCGCACGGCCCGACATCGCCCATGCTCCAGTAGTTCTCCTCCCGCCCGAAACGCAGTACCCGGCCTTTCAGCGCCGGGTCAATCTTTTCCCAGAGTTCAAAGGCCTCATAATCCTCGGTATATACCGTCGCATACAGCCGGTCTTTCGGCAAACCGAGGGTCCTGGTCACCCACTCCCAGCCATAGGCGATGGCGTCCGCCTTGAAATAATCGCCAAAAGAGAAATTCCCCAGCATCTCGAAAAACGTATGGTGGCGCGAGGTCTGGCCGACGTTCTCCAGATCGTTATGCTTGCCGGAGACCCGGAAACATTTCTGTGACGAGGTTGCGCGCTGATACGGACGTTTTTCCGAACCCAGAAAGACCGATTTGAATTGGTTCATTCCCGCATTGGTAAACATCAGGGTCGGATCGTCTTTGATTAAAATCGGCGATGACGGTACTTCGGTGTGCCCGTGACCGACAAAAAAATCCAGAAACGATCGTCTGATTGCGGCAGCTTTCATCGCGATAAACCCTACTCCAAGCGGCCACACACCGACGAGCAGCGCTGGCCGCAAAACATGGAATTAATATCCAAATCGACTTGGGGGCAAGTCGGTTTCACCGGGAACGCCGCTGGATACGGATTTTCGGTAATAATGGTCAATCAAAGTTCGGGAAAATGTTCGACCAGAACCGAGCGAATCTCACCGTATGAAAACCCGCGCCGCGCCAGAAAACCCAGCAGCCGGCGCTTAAACCGCTCGGGATCTGATCGCGAGGAAGTGCGCAACCGTTTCCTGATCAGGTTGATGAGTAACTCGCGCTCCCCGCTTTCCGGGAGTTGCTCGGCCAGGGCTTCGGCCGCCACCTCGGATGAGACGCCCTTTTGTTTCAATTCCAAAGCCAGCATTCGGCGGCCGCGCGGGTAATATGCGTTACGGTGCTCGATCCAGGCCCGCGCAAACCGCCGGTCATCGAGTTGGCCCCGTTTCTCCAGTTCGTCGAGCGCTGCCTTGATTGTGTTGCCGGGGAATTTTTTCTGTTTGAGTTTGGCGGCCAATTCCGCGCGGGAATGTTCGCGCCGCGCCAGCGACATCAGCGCCGATTCCCGCGCTGACTCATAAATAACCTGGGCATATAATTTCCCGGAGACCTCCATCCCCGGGGAGAGGTCCAGGTCGCGCACGGCGTTGGGCGAGAGCCCGGCGACAAACCGGTCATTGACAAATACCGAAATGCGGCGCGCGCCGCCTTTTTGCTTTTCCAGCTTGGTGATTCGCCCCATGGTCACGTCCCGCTTGCCAAGAAGGGGCTGGTTGGGCGAAAATTCAAGGCCAAGATGCGCGAATCACCTCATGGGTCAACGGGGGCTTTGGTTGTTTCGGTGCTCATACCCCACTATGCCATAGGACCTTAGCCGGTCCTGGAGGTGCAGAAACCCACCCAATCGTCCGAAAAAATATATATCAGGCCGATGCGCGCAGCTTTGATTGCGGGGGCAAAAGTCAATTTTTATCTTTGGCCGGCAGTCTTCGTCAGCAATCTTACGGGATCGGCCAACACAAACCGAAACGATTCCTTAACCGGAACACGGCAACCGTTTGCCGGGTACCATTGGTCGAAGGAGATAGTCAATGGCGACAGTGACACAAACCAGAACCAAGACTGCCGGCCCCAAGGCCGGAGGAGAACGGCAAATGGAATCAAATGCCCAGCAAGGAAACCCGGCGGCCGACCCGCTGAACCTGCGCAATGTGGGGCGCATCTACTGGAATTTAAACACTCCCGCATTATATGAACAGATTGTCCGCCGCCGCGAGGGCGAGATAATGCACCTGGGGCCGATTGCGGTGCGCACCGGCCATCATACCGGGCGCGCGGCCAACGACAAGTTTATCGTCCGGGACGAAGAATCCACGGACAAAGTCTGGTGGGGCAAGAGTAACCCGCCGTTCGAGCCGGAACGATTCGAGGCCATATATCGCCGCATCGGCGCCTATTTACAGGGGCGTGACCTATTTGTCCAGGACGTTTTCGGCGGCGCCGACCCCCGATACCGGATTGCCGTGCGGGTGATTAATGAAACCGCGTGGCATAATCTTTTTGCGCGGACGATGTTTGCCCGCACGACCAAAGAGGACCTGGAGAAGTTTCAGCCGGATTTCACTGTCTTGCACGTGCCGAATTTCCATGCGTTTCCCGAGGTGGATGGAACCAATTCCGAAACGTTCATTATTCTTAATCTGGGCAAGAAACTCGTCATTATCGGCGGCACCAGCTACGGCGGCGAAATCAAAAAATCAATCTTTACCGTGTTGAACTACCTCCTGCCGCAGGAGAAATTACTGTCGATGCATTGTTCGGCCAATGTCGGGCCTGATGGCGACGTGGCGCTGTTTTTCGGGCTTTCGGGCACGGGAAAAACCACCTTGTCGGCCGACCCTAACCGGCGACTGATCGGCGATGATGAACATGGCTGGAGCGATGACGGGGTATTCAATTTCGAGGGCGGTTGCTATGCCAAGGTAATCAAACTTTCGCAAGAATCCGAACCGGAGATTTACGAATGCACTCGCAAGTTCGGCACGATCATTGAAAATGTAGCGTATGACCCGCTGACCCGCCGTTTGGACCTGGATGATGACTCGTTGACCGAGAATACGAGAGCGGCGTACCCGCTTACTCATATTCCCGATGTCGTCCGCTCTGGGCGGGCGGACATCCCGAAAAATGTGATTATGCTGACCGCCGATGCCTTTGGCGTGTTGCCGCCGATCTCAAAATTGACACCAGCCCAGGCGATGTATCACTTTATTTCGGGGTATACCGCCAAACTGGCCGGCACGGAAAAGGGCGTGACCGAGCCGTCGGCGGTGTTCTCGGCATGTTTTGGGGCGCCGTTTATGGCCCTGCATCCGTTTACGTATGCATCCCTGCTGAATGAAAAAGTCATCGCCGGGAATGTTGATTGCTGGCTGATCAATACCGGCTGGTCGGGCGGGCCCTATGGCGTCGGGGAACGAATGAAAATCAAATACACCCGCGCCATGGTCAAAGCCGCGCTGGAGGGGAAGCTGAAGGACGTATCCTTCAAACCGCACCCGATATTCAAAATCGGCGTGCCCCAATCCTGCCCCGATGTTCCCGCGGAGGTGCTCGACCCGCGGAATACCTGGAAAGACCCGGAGGCGTACGATCGGCAGGCCGCGGAACTGGCGCGGAAATTCAAGGAGAATTTCAAGCAGTTTGCGGATGAAGCATCCGACGAGGTATGCCAGGCCGGGCCGAAGGCGTAAACCGGTAAAAACCGTGGCGCGATAAAATGGACGAAGGCCACGGTGAGGGTGGCTGTTCGGAAAAACCGGATAGCCGGATGAAAAGAGTGCAAAGAAAACCTTGCTTTCAGTTGGGGGAAATCGACCTTGCGGAGGGTGGGATAAGATAACGGCAGAGGATGTAACCTTATGAAAGCAATCAGGACGCTCGAAATTAAGCCGGCATTACCCGACCGCCTGGAACCGCTACGGGATATTGCCTATAATATCTTCTGGAGTTGGCAATTGGAAGCGGTGGAGTTATTCCGCCGTCTGGACCGCAAACTGTGGGAAACGGCCAATCACAACCCGGTTTTAATGCTGGGGACTATCGAACAGGAGAAACTCGACCGCGCCGCATCTGATGATGCTTTTTTGGCCCACCTCGATCGCGTCTATGCGATATTCAAGCAGTATGAAACGGCACCCACCTGGTTTTCCAAAACCCATTTCGAGGCCCAATCACCTGTTATTGCATATTTTTCCGCCGAATTCGGTTTGACCGAATGTCTGAAGGTTTATTCGGGGGGCCTCGGGATCCTGGCCGGCGATCACCTGAAATCGGCCAGTGACTTGGGCGTGCCGCTGGTCGCGATAGGGTTGATGTACCAGAAGGGATATTTCCAGCAGTATCTCAACGCCGATGGTTGGCAGCAGGAATTTTACCCCGAAAATGATTTTTACAACCTGCCGATATGGCCGGAAAAAGCCCCTGACGGCAAGTTGGTGAAAGTTTCGGTCGACTTCCCGGGTCGAAAAGTTTATGCCCGGGTCTGGCGGGTGCAGGTCGGACGGGTCCCGCTACTGCTTCTGGATACCAACATCAACGACAACAGCCCGGACGACCGCAAAATCACCGCCGAGTTATATGGCGGCGACAATGAAAACCGGCTTAAGCAGGAAATCATCCTGGGGATCGGCGGTATTCGTGCCCTGCGGGCCGCCGGGATTAATCCGGCCGTGTGCCATATGAACGAGGGCCATAGCGCGTTTTTGGGCTTGGAACGTATCCGGCTGGCGATTGCTGAGAATAACCTCACCTTTGGCGAGGCCGCCGCTCTTTCCGGGAAAAGCACGGTCTTTACCACGCACACTCCCGTTCCGGCCGGCATTGACGAGTTTTCGCCAATTTTAATGGGCAAATATTTCGGCGATTACTATCCGGAATTGCGCATTGACTGGAGCGAATTTCTGGGTATGGGCCGCCGCGATCCGAGTAATGAGTCCGAGCCGTTTAATATGGCGTATCTTGCCTTACACTTGGCCCCCTATATCAATGGGGTATCGATGTTGCACGGGTCGATTTCCCGGCGGATGTGGAAAAACCGCTGGCCGAGAGTACCGGTCAATGAAGTACCCATCGACAGCATCACCAACGGGGTCAACACGCGGACCTGGATCCCGGCGGAGATGGGCCAGCTTTTTGACCGATACCTCGGACCGGATTGGTCATTGAAACCCGCCGATCAATCCATCTGGGAGGGAATCGACGCCATCCCCGACGAGGAACTCTGGCGCACACATGAGCGCCGCCGGGAACGACTGGTGGCGTTTACTCGACGCCGGCTGGCCGAACAATTCAAGCGGCGCGGGGCGCGCGACCTTGAACTGCAGGCGGCAACGGAGGTGCTGGACCCGGAAGCCCTGACTATCGGTTTCGCTCGCCGCTTTGCCACGTACAAACGCGCCACGCTGATCTTCCGCGATCCCGAACGCCTGCGGAAGATCCTCACCGACCCCGAACGGCCGGTGCAGCTTATCTTCGCCGGCAAGGCCCATCCCCAAGACAATGAGGGTAAGGAACTGATCAAACATATCATCCATTTTGCGCGGACGGAGGATATGCGCCGCCGCATTGTCTTTTTGGAAAATTACGACATTACCGTCGCTCGCTATCTGGTCCAGGGTGTTGATGTTTGGCTGAACACCCCGCGCCGACCGCTGGAAGCCAGCGGGACCAGCGGGATGAAGGTGTTGTTCAACGGGGGGTTGAATTTCTCAATTCTCGACGGCTGGTGGGTGGAGGGATTTTCTCCCGACCGTGGCTGGGCTATCGGCAACGGTGAAGAATACGAAGACCACCAGTATCAGGATGATATCGAAGCCAGCGCTATCTACGACCTGCTGGAGAAGGAACTGGTGCCGACGTTTTACGACCGGGGCCGGGATGGCCTGCCGCGGGGTTGGGTCGCCAAGATGAAGAACTCCATGCGTGATTTGTGCCCGATTTTTAATACCAATCGCATGGTCAAGGAATACACGGAGAAATACTACCTGCCGGCCTACGAGCGGTTCGTCAGGTTTTCGGAGAACGGAACGGGGACGATCAAAACCTACCAACAATGGGTGGATAAGGTCCGCGGCCAATGGAACAATATCAAAATACTTGATCTAGTCTCCGACAGTCCGGGGCCGGTATCAGTAGGGACCCCGATTACCATTAAGGTTCGCGTGCATCTGGGCTCCCTCGTCCCCGATGATGTATTGGTGCAGGCGTATCTTGGACGGCTGGACAGCGAACACCAAATCACCGAAGCGGTTCCAATTCCGATGTCGGCGAAAACTCAGCCGGCCGATGGCGTTTGGGAATTCGAGACTACGACAACCTGCAGTCAAAGCGGTCGTTTCGGCTACTCCGCGCGGGTCCTGCCGTTCCATCCCGAATTGGTTAACCCGTTTGAACTCGGGCTAATTCGCTGGGCCGACGGCGAGCAGCAAAACCAGCGTGCCGAGTCCGCCAAACGACCCGCTTATCAGGGGGAATCCTGATCCCGCCGGCGCGATGAAAGACATCTTGGGAGCAAAAAAGGACGCCGCTGATCATGCTGTTTCACGGCATGGCGATTTATCGCCGGTTGCTGCGGATTTTCCCCTGACCACAACTCTGGGGGCAAACCTGTGCCCCGGTGGTGTCCGTTTTGCCTTGTTCAGTAGGCATGCCACCGGCGTCACCCTGCTTTTATTCGATCATGCTGAAAACCGCGATCCCAGCCGCGAAATCAGCTTTGATCCCCGAGTGAACCGAACCGGAGATATCTGGCATCTCACCGTCCCGGGGTTGAAGCCCGGACAGGCCTATCTTTATCGAGTAGAGGGCCCGGACCGGCCGGACGAGGGGCACCGTTTTAACAACAAAGCGCTCCTGCTGGACCCCTACGCCAAAGCGGTTACCCGGGCTGTTCCGACTTTTACTCGCCGCGAATCAGATGCATTCGTCCGGCCGACGCCCCGTTGCATCGTGATTGATGATTCCTTTGATTGGGCCGGGGATCGGCCGTTGGATATTCCACTCAGCCGGACAATCATTTATGAAACGCACGTTCGCGGTTTAACCTGCCACCATTCGGCCAAGGTGCGACATCCCGGCACCTTCCGCGGTATTATTGAGATGGTCCCGTATCTTCAACAACTCGGGATCACCGCCGTCGAACTTCTGCCGGTGCAGGAATTCCATGAATGGGATATCTTCCGTTCCAATCTGAAAACGCACGAACCGCTGCGCAACTACTGGGGTTACTCAACAGTCGCCTTTTTCGCGCCAAACAGCCGGTACTCATCGTCCGGGGATATTGGACAGCAGGTGGTTGAATTCAAGGAAATGGTGCGCGAACTCCACCGGGCGGGAATTGAATTAATCCTGGATATCGTCTTCAACCATACCGCCGAGGGAAACGAAAACGGCCCCACACTTTCATTCCGCGGTATCGACAACGTGATTTACTACATGCTTGAGGAGAATAAACGTCATTATCGCAATTATTCCGGTTGCGGCAATACACTAAACTGCAACCACCCGGTCGTGCGTGATTTTATCATGGATTGCCTGCATTACTGGGTGTTGAATATGCATGTCGACGGTTTCCGGTTTGATCTGGCCTCGATCCTGGGCCGCGACCGGGACGGCAACCTTATCCCGAACCCGCCGCTGGTCGAACGGATCGCCGAAGACCCGATCCTGCGCGATACCAAGATTATTGCCGAGGCCTGGGACGCGGCGGGTGCGTATCAGGTCGGTTCATTCCCCGGCGGGCGCTGGGCGGAATGGAACGGGCGGTTCCGCGATGATATCCGAAGTTACTGGCGGGGTGATACGGGCCGGGTCAAGGTGTTGGCCACCCGCCTTGCCGGAAGTTCCGATTTGTATTTACGGGACGGCCGCGCCCCGTTTCACAGCGTCAACTTTATCACCTGCCATGACGGTTTCACGCTCAACGATCTAGTCAGCCATAATTATAAGCACAACGAAGCCAACGGAGAAAACAACCGCGACGGCGAAAACCACAACATCAGCTGTAACTATGGCGTCGAGGGCCCGACCGACGATCCCCGGACCAACACCCTCCGGCAGCGGCAGATAAAAAATTTCCTGACTACGCTGATGGTCTCGCAGGGCGTACCCATGATCCTCGGCGGTGATGAATTCGCGCGGACGCAACACGGCAATAACAACGCCTATTGCCAGGATAATGAAATATCCTGGTACGATTGGACGATGGTGGAGAAAAACGAGGAGTTGTTCCGTTTTTTCCGCGAACTGGTGGCTTTCCGCAAGCGGCACCCGGCACTACGCCGCGAGCACTTCTTTGACGGTGAAAAATCTCCACACAATCAATTCCCCGATATCCGCTGGTACGGCAGCCGGGGCAAGGAGCCCGATTGGCACGGCGCGCGGCCGATGCTCGGATGTTTTATCAACGGCCACCGCATGGAGATCGCCGCCGACCAGGACGACAACGATTTCTACCTGATGTTCAATTCGGGCCCGTATTCCCGGTTATTTGCCGTTCCGGTCCCGCCCAGCTTGAAATCCTGGCGGGTGGCCCTCGACACCGCGCGGCGGCCGCCGCATGATATCGCCGTTCCGGGACGTGAACTTAAACTGGAAGATCAACTGCTTTATCGCGTCACCGGCCGCTCGGTGGCGGTGCTGCTTTCGTTTTAGAGCTGTTGTCAAAAGAACGTTCCGATATCGTGGCTGGTGTACCTCCCGGTGCACCAGCATCTAACGACCATGCCGCTGGCGCACGAGGACGTACGCCAGCCACAAGGAAGATTTTTATTTGCCCGCAAGCCCTAACTACTTATCTTACAAGTTGTTATCGATTTTAAAGTCACAATATCGGACAAAACATGTATTCTTTAAGATGAAATGCAGCAAAATATTCTTGGGGAAATGCAGAATACGCATAATATATTTGTGTTTTTCGTAATGAAACGCGTGACGAATATTTGTGTGGCGGTTGTTTTCGGCCACAAAACAATCGACATTCGTCGCAATGCGATATGTAATAATGAGTTAACTTAATTGAGATGCCAGGGAGAGTGCTGATCAATTTTTGCATTAAATCGCAAACAACGGTTGGCAGAAGTGCGTAAAAAATATGTGACTGGAGACAGAAAGGGAGTGACAAATGACATGGCAAAAATTTGATCTTTTTGAAGAGAGTTTCACGCCGAAGATATCAATTAGAGCCACGGGCCATATTGGGTTTTCGGCGGGAGCCGTGAACAAATTTAAATTGAAGGATTACAAGCATTGTGAGTTGTACTATGACGACGAGGAAAAGTTGATTGGATTTAGACTTACCAATGACTTTATTAAGGGTTCCACTACGAAAGTAGTTGTACGCGATATTGATTGTTTTATTTCAGCCAAGAGATTTCTCGATTATTATGGGATAGATTATAGCCCAACAAAAAGCTATTATGGAAAGTGTGAAGAAGGATCGTCACTTATTGTGATAGATTTGAAGCAGCCCGTATTGATTCACGGGAAACGAGGTAAGAAAAAAGCGGAAAAATCAGGGGGTGATTCTATGATTGAATAAAAAGGCGGATACAAAATTTGGCTTTGTATCCGCCGAACAACTGTTGCAAGAGCTAACGTCCAGCTCACTGGACTCCTGCAGCTTAATGCATTCATCGACTTTTGTCAAGGAGTCTTTGAATTCAAATTTCAGGTCGTTTCCCATTGAGCTTTGGACCATCAGAAATGAATCGTTTTGTAAGGAAATTAACATGCAGACATGGAAAGTAGTTAAGGTGGTCGATGGAGACACATTCGAGGTCGGGTCGAATTGGCAGACAAACGGAAAGAAAGGAAATCGAGTACGGATTTACGGCATTGATAAAGCAGAATTAGGTACCCAAGCAGGGGCGTTGGCAAAACGAAAATTGGCTAATCTGGTTCTCGGCAAGCTAGTCGTTTTGACCAACGTACGTGCTGTAGATGTATATCGCCGTCTCATATGTGACGTGTATATTGATGGCAAAAATATCATCTCCTTATTGGGTTGATATTTCAGCAATGCTTGCTTTGCGGGCAGGACTAGGCATAGCGGTCTGCTATTTATTTTATATTGATTCGGCAGTATGACCTTGGTTCGATCGGCTACTACCCTACAAGCCCGTGCTGTGACGGCAAAAATGATGATAAAAAAACCCCGATCCAAAATAGACCGGGGTTTTATCTATAACCGATGGGGTAACTTACTTCATTAAGACCATCTTGCGTGTTTGTGCAAAATCTTCGGAATGGATACGGTAGAAATAAATGGCGCTGGGGACCGGCTGGCCGTTGTTGTCCTTGCCGTCCCAGGCAACGACGTGGGAACCGGCTGCCCGGTAATCATCAAGCAATTGCGATACCTGCTGGCCCAACAGGTTGTAAACGGTAATTGTCGTGTGGCCGCCTACCTGCAACCCGAAGGCGATTTGCGTCGACGGGTTGAACGGGTTGGGATAGTTCTGGGCGAGGAAATACCGTTCGGGAACGGTACCTTCATCCTCGAGGATCGCGTTGGGGCTGGCCGACAAAAAACCCTTGTCCACGCCCATGACCACATTGTTGGCCTGCGAAGCAGCGAAGAGGTACACATCGTCAGTGGTATAGGACGAAATAGGCGTGGGGACTTCCACTCTGACGGTAATTGTTGCGGATTCACCCACATTCAATAGTCCAGAGGCTGCGCCCCCCGGAAGTGAAACATCCCAGCCGCTGACTGAGATGCAACTCAAATCGAACGCGTCGGAATGGTTCCCCTGGTTGGTAACAATGAAATCCAGATTGACGGTTTCGCCCTCCGCGACCGACACGTCGGCCGGTCCGGAGACCAGGACCGCTTCGAAATCGTTGGAGGTGCTTTCCAGGGGGAAATAGAAATTCCCGAGATTGGTCCAGGTCCCCGCCCCGCCGACAAGCGTCGCGGGTTTGTTATTGATGAAGAAGACAAGGATATCACCTGCCTCGGCGCCCTTATCAACACCGATACCGTCATCGCCATAAACGTGGACGAGGTATTGACCGTCGCTTTCGTCAGTTTCAAACCTGGTCAGCATCCCGCACCATACATCATCGGGGTCCTGTACCCCGACAACATCGCCCCTCCGCAACGGATAACCCAAGAACGTGGAGGCGGAAGACGGGTCGGAATAGTCGCATGACCAGGGTGTCGCGATGATTTCGGGCGTCGCAACCAGCACCAGCAACAGTTCTCCCGCGTACGGATACGGGACATCCTGTGCATAAGCGGGATAATTGATCTCCGATGCCTCCGCTTTCCATGCGCGGACATCGTAAGTCCCCGTGGGCAATCCGCTGACGGCAAAGTTGCCGTTGATATCGCAAAATACCGCCGTCAGTTTGGCGCCGTTGGGATATGAATCCCACACCTCCACGTGGGCGCTGTCCATCGCCGTCAAATCAGGTGCGATGACGCGTCCGGAAATCTGGGCGTTGGCCATCCCGGCCAGTAACCCCACACACACCCCGACCGCCGCGATCCTCGCTACGAGTCTTCGGAAAACGGTCATGTAAGAAACCCCCAATCGGTGGCGGACCGTTCGTTGTAGAACGGCCCGCCATAGTCTGTTATCCATCGGTTACTTCAATAGCGTCATCTTCCGTACATCGGTGAACGTCGCGGTGGAGATGCGGTAGAAGTAGATACCGCTCTCGGCGGCACTGCCGTTGTCGAAGAAGCCGTCCCACTCAACCTCATGTTCGCCCGCGGTGTAGAACTCATTGACGAGCGTCCGCACTTTCCGCCCGAGTACATTGTAGACTGACAGTTGGACATGCGCATCGTCGGGCATCCGGAAACGGATGGTGGTATTCGGGTTGAACGGGTTCGGGTAGTTCTGCGACAATTCGAACGCCGCCGGCACCGGGGCTGTGTCACCCGACTTATTCAGCGTGATCTCGATCGATCCGCGATCAAACCAGGTGTCGCTGCCGAAAATCTCAAATTCCGCGTCGTCAACTGAGAAGGTCAACCGTGAATTCCGGGTGGCCCCTTCGTCGCGGTCGGTGGATGGGTTGTCACCGTAGACGTGGACTAAGAACATTCCGCCTTCAAGGACCACCGATTGACCGCAGATCGTGCCGTCTTCATCACGCACGGTTAGCACCGCGCCCTCGGCCGGACCGTCGGCGTTTCCTGTTGACCAAAAGTCGCATACCCACGGTGTCATGACAACTTTGTCGGTCAGGTTAACCGGCTTGGGCAGGATGGTTATCGGGTCGCACCCATATCCGGATGTCGGATAAGTCAACGTAGAGGCGTTATACATTTTGACCCAATAACCGTATCCCGGATTCAGGCAGGTGAGATCGTTCAATTGTGCCGGACGTTTCGGGTCATAAGTTTGCGCACCCAATTCGCAATCGAAGCCCATGGCGTATTCATACTCGCCGGCGATCGAGGCCCAGGCGTGCAGCAAGTTATCGCTCTGATTCGGCAGATACGAGATCACATTCCAATCCTCGCACAACTCAAGTGGCGTATTCGGCGGGACCGGAGTACCCCAAATCGTCAAAACGTCGGCGCCCGGCGCGTATAGCCAGTAGCCGTGCTCGTTGTCCATTTCGTTGAGGTCGTTCAACTGTGGCGGCCGATTGACATCCCAGGTAATCGCGCCGTCCTCGCAGGTGGAACTGATGATCTGATCGTACTCGCCCGCAATTGAGGACAGCACATTCTCCAGCGACCGGTCTTCAACGGAGACGTTGTACGAAATCAGCGTCCAGTCGCCGCAAAGCGGGATATCCTGGCGGCGCTCGCACTGGAAGTCCAGCTCCTCGTTAAAGGAACCATGGTTCTCCCAGAGGTTCTCGGCGTCAAGCAGGCAATCACAATTCAACAGGAACGTGATCTGATCGCCGTCTTCCGCACCTTCGTCAATGCCGGTGGATTCCACGTCATCGCCATAGACGTGAATCAGGTAACCGCCGTTGGCATTGACATACGCCACACCGCAGGTTACGCCGTCCGGGTCGATCGCGGTAATCACGTCACCTTCAATCAGGGGCTCACCCCTCAGTGTTGGGGCTGATCCCCAGTAGTCGGCGACATACGGCGTGATGATTGGCTGGTCAATGGCCGTCAGGACGATCACGCCCATATCGATCGGGCTGCAAACGTCCTCAATCACCGTCGGGCAATAGCCCTCGTTGCGGACCCGTACGTCATAGCAACCGTCCGGGACGTCGATGCAGAAGTGGCCGTCTTCGCCGGCGCAGCCGGTGCCGATGATATTGCCGTCCGGGTAAGAATCCCAGGCCTCGGCACAAGCATCGACGCCTTGCCCGCCTTCATCTTCGATGATGCCGCAAATGCCGCCGGGGCAGAGAATTTCGATCTGACCGGCAAAGAATTCCGGGTACACCGGATTCAAGAAGTCATCGGTGAATAACATCTCGCAACCATGTTCGATGAAGTTGGAATCGATATCAACCACAAACGGACAATCTTGATCCGATTCCACCATGAAGTGCAAGTTGACCAACAGGCCGCTACCGGCCGGGATTAAGGGCTCGCTGAATGGAACGGCCGCAATACAGATTGTCCGCTCTACCTCATTGATAGTGACGATTCGTTGAGCCGGATTGAGGTATTCAACGCGCGAGCCGGCGAAATCGGCCGAAACGGCGCGGACATGATCGGATGAGTATTTTAGCGGTACCGAGACACCGGAGAGCGGCCCGGAATTGCTGAAGTTGACCGCCACAATTACCTCTTCGCCCAAAGCCCCGGAGCCATCTTCGACCCAGACCGTATCCCAACGCGGGCAATCGGTGACCGTCATCTCGACGATCAATAACTGCGGAGAATTGATGGCGTTGGCGGTAATCGTAATCGTGTCCGTATAGGTCTCGGCGGCCAGACCCGCGCCGGAGACGGCCACTTCAATCTCTGATGGAGCGGTACCTTCATCGGGAAGGACGCTCAACCATGACTCTTTCCACGTTGCCGACCAATTAAGCGTTCCGCTACCGGCATTAGTGAGACTGAACGTAGTCGAGGTCTCGGGGCCCGGGTCGCAGTCGCCGTTGGCAACGTCGAACTTGAAGGAACCGTTGGTCAGTCTGATCAGTGGTATTTCCTCGGTGACGATCAACGTCACCGGCACATACGCCTCGCACGGGCATAAGGACGCGCTTTTGGCGGGTTCTCTCGTGATACGGACACAGATTGAATCGGTATACGTACCCACGGTAAGGGCGACGTCGCTGCCACGGATGCACACCTCGGCCTGACCGGGGAATGTGCCGCCGTCCGGAATAACCGACAGCCAGCCGGCATTCCAATCCAGCGCCCAGCCGATTGGACCGCAATGTTCAATGTCCAAACTGAGCGTCTGGCAATCCGGGAATGCTCCACCGATCGTGTATTCGAAAACAAAACTCTCAGGGTCAAGGATCAGTTCGCCCTCGCCCCCTTCAATGGTGATCGAACCAGCCGAGAATTCGGTTGGGACTATGCTGGGTGTCGCGTCGGTGAACTCGTAATATCCATGATCCGGGATGTATGCCGTGTCGATAATTACCGGACCGGTAGAACATTCATCGATATGGAAATTCAGCGTCGCCAACAGGCCTTCACCGGGTTCAATTAGTGATTCGGAGACAACCAGGGCGTACACCCAGACGTTATTGTCGGCGTTGTTGATATCGCCGGATTTTAGGGTAATGTGACTTACGCGAGAACCGGTGAAGTCAACTGATTCAAGGGTAACCACGTCAGGGTCCCATTTCAAGGGCAGTGAAATACCGGAGAGATCAACGCAGTTCTTGAAATATATCGGGACGCTGACCGTTGAGCCGACAGTGCCGGTTTCGTGACCGACCCAGCACGTATCCCCGCAGAGTATTGCTTCAGTGACCTCAACTCTGATGGGCAGGGTACCGATATGGAATGGCGGCGGTTCTTCGGTAGTTTTGGCGAACGGCGCCTCATAGAAATTGATTTCAGCGATATGGCTGCCCGTTCCCAGGTTCCCCACCTCAATCGACACATCAAACGTCGCCGGGGTCATCGCTTGTGGAGGCGCGGCGTGGAGCCACGGCTGGTTGCTATTCCAGGTAACACCGAATTCACCGCCACAACCCACGTTGCTTACCGTGACTTGTTGCGGGTTAGGAGGCGGATCACCCACTTGCCATTCAAAGACCAGGGTGTCGGCATCGATATGGAAATCCGGCTCACACGCGGTGATATTCAGCGTGACCAGTACTTCGGCGCCGGGAACGCCTCGGGCGTTACCAGCCGGAGCAAGCGAGAAAGTTACGATGCTCTGGTGTGTACCAGGTCCAAGTCCGCTCGGATCAACGTGAACATCATAATCTGCCGGAGTAGGCTTTTCGTGCGTAGGATTCGTTGAAACCCACGAATCCATGATCATGGGATAGATCCGAATCTCACAGTCCGCGTTAGTAATTATCACCTGCTTCCCGGCGGGTGGCGGATCGCCGATCTGGTAATTGAAAACCAGTTCCGGAAAGTCGACCTGCGGATCGATTAGACACTCGGTGACATTGACTACGATATAAACTGTTACAGGGGTCACCGGAGGCGGTTCCGCGCCTTCGACTGCCTTCGCTGGTGCCGGGTGGAAATCGACAGCGTTATAATGTGTTCCCGGCGGGAGGGCACCCGTATCGATACCAATGTCGAATAATGCCGGTGTAGGGGTAGCAGGACTAACTAACGCCCAGGCATGCGTCGGCATACCGCCGACGTTGATCACACCGCCACAACCTTCGTTGGTGATGTTCACCTGCTGTGTAGCCGGTGGCGGATCGCCGATTTGGTAATCAAAGAACAGCGTGTCGACGTCAGCTGCAAGACTGGGCACGCACGCGGTAACGTTGAGTACAACAACGACCGTGGCCGGTTGCGGTTCCGCGCCTTCAACGGCCTTCGGTGCATCTAAACCGAACACGACCGCGCTGTAGTGCGTTCCTGTCGGCGCACCGACCGGATCGACTCCAACGTCAAATGTCGCAGGAGTTATGCCCGGAGGGCTAACTAACACCCAGGGAGCCTGCGGTTGACCGCCCACCATGACTTCACCACAAGCCTCGTTGGTTATCAGCACCGGTTGTGTGGCCGGTGGCGGATCGCCGATTTGATAATTGAAGACCAGCGTGTCGACATCGGCTGCCAGTTCCGGGAACGACGGATTAACTTCAATCGTAAATTGGCAGGTATCAGTCAGATCACCATCTGAAGCAATTATCTTGACGACGAACACATATCCGGCATCAGTACAATTTGCCGTATAGTCAAAGACATCGCCAATGAATGTCGCGCCGGTGAGCGAGTGTTCGGCGGACAAGGTGATTGGATCGCCATTCGGATCTTCGGCCGTCGGCGTGTATTGAATCGCATCACCCACATTCAGATAGAATTCTCCGGGACAATTGGTGATTTCCGGCGGCAGGTTGCCTTGGGAAACGTTGAGCACGATTTCAACCAGCGCACCCTCAACAATCTTGCCCTGGCCGGGTGGGATGGCTTCACCATACACAACCGAGCCATTATAAGTCCCAACACCAAATCCGGTGGGATCAACGGTGACATCAAACGCCGCCGGTGTCATCCCATCCACTGGCGAGGAACCGATCCAACCATCGGAAACAAATCCGCCGACCATCAATTCGCCGCAACCGTCGTTGGTTACATTAACCGGCTGTGCGGCCGGTGGCGGATCACCAATAGTGTAGTTAAAGGTCAAGGTGGCAACATCCGCGACAATCTCGGTAGGATCATCAAGGACCATGATTGTCAACAGACAGGTATCAGCAAGCTCACCATCCGACGCAATGAACCGGACAACGTACTGACCGGCGTCCTCGCAATCAGTTAACCAGCTAAACACACCACCGATGAATGTCGCGCCCGGGGGTAAATCCTCCGCAGTGATCGTGGGATCACCACCATCCGGGTCGGTGGCCGTCGGAGTGTAAGAAATACTTTCACCCACGGCGACTTCCAGCGGAACGTCAGGGCAATTGGTAAACGCCGGCGGTTGGTTTTCTGCAGTGATGTTGATCGTTTGCAGGCACGTCACAATATTACCGTTACCGTCATCTGCCTGCCACGTGCGATAAATCTCATCGATGTTCACGACATCGAAGTAGGTAATCGTCACCGGATCTGCACAATTGTCCGTCGCGGTGGCTTCACCGGTGAATGATGGATCGGTCGGGTCTTGCGTGCCAATGGCAATGTCCGGCGGACAAGTGATAACCGGATCTTCGTTATCTGTGACTATGATGTCAACCACACACTGCGCCTGGTTATCTGCGGCATCCGTTGCCGTCCACGTAGCCAGGTGAGTGCCGAGCGGGATCGGCGAAGTCGGGCCGATGAATTCCAGGCTGACCCCCGGGCAGTTGTCCTGTGCCGAAACCTGTGGCGGGATCCAAGTGGCAGTACACTGCCCTGGATCGGTGGATAATTCGATCGGAGATGCCGGGCAGTCGGTGATAGTCGGCAGCTCGTTGTCGTTGACTGTTACGTTGAAGTTGCAAATGTTGGTGTTGCTCGCGGCATCCGTCGCTGTCACCGTAACCTGCGTGACACCAACCGCAAATTGCGAACCGGATGGCGGAACGGCGGCAACAGATACGCCCGGACAGTTATCCGTGGCATCAATAACAAAATTAACCACCGCACCGCACTGACCCGGATCATTGTTGACCGTAATATCCAGCGGGCATATCGCGACCGGATCTTCGTCGTCAACGACAGTCACTTCAAACGTGCATTGACTCTCGTTTCCGGCTTCATCGGTCGCCGTCGCGGTGACCGTCGTGACAGAGCCGACGGCTAGTTGGGCGCCGGGAGCCGGGGCATAGGTAATAGTTATATTTCCCGGACTGGAACAGTTGTCTGTCGCCGTCGCCTCATTACCCGTGTAACTAATTGTGGCATAACACTCACCGGCGTCGTTGACTAAAGTGAAATTCGCCGGGCAAGTGATTACCGGGTTAACACCGTCAGGGTGGACGGTTACAATCACATCACAGTCAGCCGTCAACTCACCGTCGGCGGCGGTAATGGTGATCGTATACTGGCCGACGTCGCCACATCCAGTCGTGCCGGTCAACGTTGCATTGCCGCCACCGTTGTCGGAAAACGTCAAAAAGCTGGGAACGTTCGCGGCCGTCATCGTCAGCGCAGCCGGCGGGTCCGGCAAACCGTCATCGGTGGCGTTGATCGCCAGATTTACCGGATCGCCGATATCGAATTCGGCGGGGGCCGGACAAGTAATCACCGGCGGTTCATTCGGCGTCTCACCGAAGATGGTGATCACACCCTTGTTGAAGGTGGCCTCGCCGGTGCCCGAAGGGCCGTGATTGACCGGCGGAAAAGCATTGTCGATC